>ENA-OXEN01000374-OXEN01000374.1-human-gut-metagenome-genome-assembly--contig:-NODE-374-length-11103-cov-14.283490_pt1 | contig 11103 bp, 8 predicted proteins | sample MGYA00249358_ERZ652249 | MGnify/ENA primary metagenome ERZ652249 (study PRJEB26925, sample SAMN05826761) | human gut metagenome | biome: ENVO:2100002; feature: ENVO:00000062; material: ENVO:00002003... | reverse complement strand
TTTTTACTCTTTTTTTCAAAGCTCTATTCTTTACCCCAACATTTATTATAGAGCCTTTTTCAAAAAACAGCACAAAGCGGCGGCCTGGGCTTTCGCCCAAACCGCCGCTACGCAAATACAACTATACTTATTTTGTTGAGATAGTAATAATTTGATTAAAAGAGTCTATGCAATCAGATTACTTAGCCAACAGTAGCAACGAAAGTCTTAACGCCGTTTACATAGACGCCAGCCTTCGCGCCAGCCTTGCCAACAGAAGTGATTTTGTAGAAGTAGTCGTTGCCGACTTTCTTTACAAACTCAGCTTTGAAGACACCTGCAGTACCGATAGCAAAGGTCGGTGTTGCAGCAGCAGTAACCTTAAGAGTGTAAGCACCCTTTACGGTAACGTCCTTGGTTGTGTCAGTTGTGAAAGCAGGAGCTTTTACAGTAGCAACAAGGAGCTTTGTGCCGTTAAGGTAAATGCCTGTGGAAGCGCCAACATTGCCGATTGCGGTGATCTTGTAGAAGTAGTCATTGCCATTCTTGGAAGCAAGAGCTACAGAGAAGACACCGGAAGTACCGGTTGTGAAGGTCGGAGCAGTTGTGGAAGTAATCTTGAACTGATAAGCGGAACCCTTCGCAACGGAGAAGTCCTTCGTTGTGTCGGAAGTAGCTTCCGGTACAGTAAGGGCAGTAATGTCGCAGGTAGCCGCCTCATAATCGTCCATCTCGTCGCCGTCTTCATCATACAGTGTCGCAGTCAGTGTAGTCTTGTTTTCGGAAGCGAAATCTGCATCAATGCTTGTAACTTCAACTTTAGCAGTGTTGCCGGTTGAGGTCAAAGTAAAGACATCGTCGCTGCCGCCATCAAGTTCCCACTTAACGGTTGCGCCAGCCGGGAGAGATGTTCCGTTCGGATAAGCGGAAGCGGTGAAGGTCTCGGAATAACCCTTTGCAATCTTGGAAGAAGACTTATTGATTGCAAGACCAGCGAAAGACAGAGACTTAATCTTAAAAGTATCAATGTCCGTGCCAGTAGATTTATCAAGAGTAAACCCGAAAGTATCAAAATCATCCTCGTCTACAGCATCTTCATCAGCCTTAAAGACTGTTGTGCCAGCTGCAAGAGTTGTGTCTGCCAGCTTCAGGATAACACCGGAAGCACTTTCGCCAACATAAAGTTTACCAGCATAGATCTTCATAGAACCATCACCGTCAATAGAATTGGCAGTAACACTGTTATCAAAGAAAATCTTAGCATCCGTGTCAACAGAAATGGAATCAACATTCACTGCGCCATTTACGGTAACATCGGTATCCTCATTATTGACTTCGATAGAACCGTTCTTTGCATTCTCAGGAGCTGCGATTTTGCCGACAAATTCATCATCGTCATCGCCGAACTGAACAGTAGTGTCATAGTAGTCAAGATCAATAGAACCAATTGTCAGCTTATCGCCCTTCAGCAGGAATGTGCCATTATCTTCAGAAGATTTGATGCTCTTAACCGTCAGAGCACCGTCATCAGCAAAAGCATCTACCGACGGAGCCGTAATCGTGCCAACGGTAACTGCCTCATCCTCATCGTCTGAGTCAATGGTAACCTCATCGTTAGAATCAACGTTGCCAACCGTGCCGGCTTCAATCTTAACTGTGCCTTGATCAGCACTGTCAACATCTGTTGTATCAATGTTTCCGACTGTACCACCAGTAACCTCAACATTACCCTTTGTACCGTCCGTCGAAACATCGCCGACTTTACCATCAGTAATATCAACATCACCGTTGTCAAGGTCAATAGAATCGACCTTTGCATCACCAATAGTTACTATGTCAACCGTACCAGAAATCTTCTTAACATTAGAATCTTCATTCACAGAAACTTTTCCGGTATAGTCATCCGGGAAAACAACTTCGCAGTCTTTTACTGTTGTAGCGGTTAAAGAACCACCAGTTAATTTTGTTGTTGAATCTGTCTTTTCAATGGTATAGTTGGTGGAAGGCGCATAATGAGCAATTGCGCTAACATCAATCTTCTTCTCAACTTTTGTTTTCAAAGTGTACTTGTCATCAGAATCATTGGACGCCTTGTATGTTGGCACATCCTCATCATCATCAACAAGTTTCTTGACATTAATTGTCACATTGCCTGTTTTCGCATCATTTATTCCATCACTGTTCAGTCTGCCAATTCTCACGTCTAGTACAGAAGAAATGGCGTTTGCACTGTTACCAATATCATCAATGTCAACAATATTGCCCGAAATGCCCGAGTCCAAAACATGAACGTCATCATCGCCGCTGGTCATTTCATAGTAATACACATTATCTGTACTATCAGTACCAGACAAAGTAATGTCATCTTTTGATGTAACCAGTTTAACCGGCTCGAAATCGGCCAGTGCATGATCAGAACCATCGCTTTGTACTGCTTTGTAAATACCAATTTTCTTTTCGGCATTCTTATTCATCGCAAAGGTCTCAAAATCGTCAAGTCCTTTGCCGGGTACATAGTTAGAATCTTTCTCTTCCCCAAATACGATATCGCCTTCATCATAAACATGCACTGTCAGATCAGCTCTGCCTTTAACAGTGTATTCGGTATCGTCATCATCATCGGGATCGGTGTATTCGCCCTGATAAAGAACGGAGATAACTTCTGTACCAGTTTTGCCCTTTAATTTCAAGGTTGCATCGTCATCATCGATGGATGCAGATACTAGCTTTTCACCGGAGACATGGGAAACAGCTTTGATTTCCACATTTGTAACATCACCATGATCTTTTGTCTCAAGTTTAAAATCCGATGAATCAGTGTTCAGCCAAGCCTTAAGGTCGACTGTTTTTTCATCACCGTTGACAAGGTAAAGATCGTCATTTACCGTGTCTGTAACTGTTCCGCTTATTGTCTTCTTAGAAGCAAAAGCGAAGTTTGCCGAAAAGCTGGTGACTACAAGTGCTAATGCAAGCACAAGAGAAACCACTTTTCCTGTGATTTTTTTCATCCTTTTTGTCCTCCTTAAAATAGTTCGTTTTGCGTATTTGCGTGTGCTATGAGAATTTAACATACATGTTCGCCATGGGTGTTAAGATTTTCTCCCCTGACTTGCAGCAATTTTGCGGTACACTCTGCCAATGATGCGTTTGACATAGCCGCAACCGCAACTACCACTCATATGTTTAATTGGATTATAAGATATTTGGCAAACAATGTCAAGTAGATAATGGACATATTTTTCAATAAAATTTGCACAATGCCTTAAGATTTTCCAGTATTCAAGCCATCTTTCCCCAAAACGATGGAAAACATTGGAACAAGAGGAAAATGATGCACGGGAATTTTCCAGTTTGTTCACAATCAGTTAATATTTGCTGGTTTTCCGTCACACAGGCACGAAGGCGCGCGGGCGGGAGAAATCACCAGAATCCCGCAGGGCGGATCATGCGGATGGTGCTTGCCGGCTCCCTCCGCCGCGCCCGGGGCGACAGCTTCCGGGTCCCGGCAGCAGGGGCATTTAATCGTCAGCCCGGGGGGAGACAGCTCGTAACAGCAGCTCAGCCGGTTACAGGAACACCCGCTGCTCTGCACCCACGGGCAGCCGGTACAGTCCGTACAGTGACGGATGGCGGGCAGATCAATATATTCACTTGCAATGGATTCATTTTCCATAGGATTCCCATGGGTCATTAAAATATGCGAAGCGCTGATTTCCCCGAAAATATGGCTCCACGCGCGGGAAACGCCGTGCTGGGGCGCCTTTAAGATGTAATAGCCGTCGTAAAGCCGGCCGGACACCGCGTCCATGCTTTCGGGCTCCGCCGCGCCGGTCATCAGGATGTCGTCGGTGCTGGCCTCGCTCCTGCGCCGGTTATGGAAGATCACGCCCGACGCGCGGCATTCAAACCCGTATGCGGCCCGTGTGGTCGGGCGGCCGAGAATTTCCGCGATATCCTGCGCGGCGGGCAGCTCCCGCAGCCGCGGAGCGAGCTTTTCGATCCTGTCATACAGTTCCGCCATGCGGCCGACGTTTGCCTGTTCCACCGGCGAAGTGCGGCAGCAGGCCGCGTACGCGGTGCAAAACTGCTCCTTCAGGCGCAGAAATTCCTGCGCCGCCGCGGGCAGGAACGGCGAGGACAGACAGACGTTCATCCTTTCAACCGCCGATGAAAAAAGGTCTGTAAACGGGAATGCCTGTACAGCGGGCCACAGCACGTCATAGTCCACTTTGTCGAAGCGAAAACTCCGGTCCGCCTGTAAAGGGAAAATACGGTCCGCCCCTGTTTTCGCCGCGAGAACCGGAAAAAGCCTCAGCACGGCGGTGCTCAGGTCAAAAATTTCTTCCTCCTCTTTTTGGAACACATGCGCAAACAGCGCAAATTCCAGCATCAGAGGTTTTCCCTTTTTATCGCAGGGAGAGACCGGCAGATAAATCCTGTGAAAATAGTTTGGATTGACCCTGAGAATCCGGTCCAGCGCCCGCAGCCCGTCGTCATGATAGTGGGTCAGCAGGAAGCTGCGGGACGTCATGCCCGCGTACCGCTTCATCAGGCCGGAAACACCGCCGAAAGCCGTTTCCCCACAGTCCGCCATCAGAATGTTTTTGTCCGCCCCGCGCAGCACAACGCATTCGCCGCGGTTCATTTGATGCAATTCCACACTCCGCATTTCCGCACCTTCCGTTCAGCAATCGCCCTAAATACGCTTGTATCCCGAATCATACCGATCCTCACGGAATTCACCCGTAAAGACGATTTCCCCATCCTGATTGTATTCCGTACCGTGTCCGTGGCGCAGACCGTCTTTCCATTCCCCGGTGTAGATCAGCCGTCCCTGTGCGTCAAAGGCCGCTCCGCTGCCGGTGGGGATGTTGTCTTTCCACCGTCCTACGAAAATAGAACCGTCCCTGGAGCTGTAGGATACCCCTACCCCGTCGCGCTTGTTGGCTTTCCAGCCGCCCACATAACAGATTTTCCCGGACTTATAATAATACGCGCCGAAACCGTCGCGCTTATCGTTCAGGTAATTCCCTTCATAAGCGGTATAGCCGTTGTGCATCTGGGTACGCCCCCGCCCCTGCCGAAGCCCGTTGATTACCTTGCCGAAATAGGTATAGCTTTCTTCCGCGCTGATGACGATGCGTTTCGTGCCGCGCTCCACGCGCAGGGGAAGATCATCGCTGACCTGCGGTTCCCCGTTCAGCCCTTTTCCGGCGACCGTATAACGGGTCGGCGGCGCGGGCGGTTCTTCCGTGCTGTAGAGCTCATGGTCGGCGGCGTAATCCGGTTCGGCCGGGACCTCCGTCACCGGTTTTTCCCGTTCCCGTACGGGCTGAGGAACAGCAGGTTGGTCGTTTTCAATATAAACAAAAGGAAGCGGTTCTTCTTTCTTATCCTGATCGGGATCGGGCCATTGGGGGATCGCGCTTTCTTTTCCCGCGCTCAGATCCTTCATCACCGCCCTGCGGCGCTCCGTTTCCTTTAACGAACAGTAGAAAAAGCCTCCCCCGTCGGTTTCCGCGTAAATTTCCGGTTCTCCGGCTATGGCGTTCACCAAGCTCTGCCGGGCGGTTACGCCGCAGCTTTCGCTTGGAAAAAGTTCCACGTGCGCGTATCTTCCCGTCTCCGGAATCAGGCGAAGCAAAACGAGGCGGTCGGTCCCTTCTTTCGGCTTTAAAATCGCCTCCGGGCTGGACGTATTTCCCGAGTAATAGGCAGTCTGCAGCCAAGTGTGGCCTCTGTCGAACCGGGCTTTGCTGACGGTTTCCCCTGCGCCGCTGCGCGTCAATATGTAATAGCCGTATTTCTGACGATATGCCTTCTGGAGAACCGTCTTTCCGCTTGTCATCTTCCACGAAAACTTTCCGGAGCTGATTTTATAGCGGACGGTAAACTCCATTCCGGCCAAACAGCCGCCGGTTTTGCCCGATTTGCTTTTGTGGGTCGCCAAATAGCCGCGCCGTACTTCCGTAAGAACCGCACTGTTTTGGGTACTGCCGTCATACCGTCTGTAACAGACCGTATAAAACATCCGAAAGCCTCCCTCTCATGCAGTTGTTTCTATTATATATGATAATGCACGGCGCATGCAATAGGTACCGGGCAATTGGCATGGTTGTTTTTCACTCCCCGCCGCCGGCATATTTCAGCTCGTAGAGATTGCGGAAATAGCCGGTTCCGGGCATGGCCCAATCATAAAAAGTAATCCTTTTCAGGTCGCTGGTTCCCCCGCTCTGAACAACAAGCTCGTCCGAGCACTCAGAAGTGCAGGCGCTGGTTGTCATAGGGCTAAAGAGCTTTACCTGAATCCCCCATTTTTTCTTTGTCTTCTCGTCAAGGGCAAATTCATGCTCTAAAAATTTGCAGGGATAAAGCAGAGAAAAGCTGTAATTGCAGGAAATATTTTGAATAAACGGCGTGATAAAGCAGTATTCGTAAGAAATGCTGACGGCTTCCCCCGCCACGCCCGGATAGAGGCGGAACCGAAAATCCACTTCGGTACTGGTGGTCCCTCCGATATGATCGTGCACCTGCCTGACGGTCAAAAACTGCTCCGCATTCGTATAATGCGTGTTTTCACGCATATTGAGATATTTTACAATCGGAATATGGTTAACGGTACAGGAAAACTTCCGGAAGGTGCTTCTGATGATTTCTTCATCGGGCATATCCACATAATGATTGAGCGGCTGGCGCAGGACAATCTCCTGCGGCCTGAGCGTCTGAAGCACGATCTGCTGGCGTCCTTTGATTGTGCGCACTATTTGCGCGGCGTCCTCAGAGATGGAAATCACTTCCGTACGGTGAATATAATTGTAAAACGGTTCGCCCGCTTGATTCTGCACAAACCTGTCAACAAGGTCCACCACGGACCTTCTGTCGGCAACGGAATTGATCTGACGGCGGATATTCGCCGCATACGCCACATTTAAAAGCTGCCTGAGCTTCGCGTCATCAAAAGTGTCGCGGTTAATAACGTCGCATACTTTCTGATAAAGAATGTCTGTCTGCGCCGGGCACCGGGAGATCATGCAGCCGGAAAAATTCATTTCCGAATTGGCATAGGCCTCTTCATAACAGCGACGGATAAACTGAGGGATCTCAGCCGTGCACAGCTTTTTTGCGGCATCGTCGTCTACAGATACCGCTGCGGCCAGGGCTGACGCCGCGTTTTCCAGCTTTTCGGAAATCAGATAGCTGTCGCAGATCATCCGCGCATACGCCGAAAAGCGCCTGACGGTGCTGCCGGAGGGTGCGAACGACTGTACCACCCCCTGAGCAAAACCGGCGCCGATGATATCGGGGTGCATTGCGGACGGCATCTTGTTCAGCTTTGCATGCCTCAGTTTGGAAACTGTGGATTCCGAAACGTGAAAAATGCGCGCCAGATGCTTATACTTTATTTCAAGCGGTTCCCCAGAAAGAGAGGTTAGAAAATCATTAAACAGCAATGCTTTTTTCATGCTTTTCGCGTTCATATTTCTGCTCCCAACCTATGATGATACTATGAATTTCCTTTTAAACCATCATTTTTTGGTATTATTTACCATATTATAGCATATTCACCCTGGGAGGGAAATAGAAATTCTTCGTTAATTTACCGAAATTGCGAAAGTTCCGGAATCAGTCCGAGGACGTCGGAGCGGTAAGATCCATAAAAAGGCATTCTTCCCTGTTTCCGGTCAGGTCGGCCGCATCGCCGCCGGTACCATTATTCAGGACCGTTCCGCCCGCCAGCCGATAGGTTCCGTCCTGCGATACAATCGTATAGGAAAGAAGAGTCCCTTCCACCTGAAATTCCACGCGCCCGATTCCGTCAATAGAGGCAAGCTCCTCCGAAGACGCGCCGTCAGCAGCCTGCTTCGTGACGCGCAGCACATTGTCGGAAAGTGTAAACACAACTCCCGCATCAGAACCCTTTGACGAAGAAATCTCAAAAGCGGTGGACGCGTACCGCTGAATATAGGTTTCCGCGAGGGCCGCCCTCTGCTGGTTGGAGGCACTTACCGTACCGCTTTTAAAAAAATCGCCGCCGAGGAATAGCACGGCGCACGCGGCCGCGATCACGATCGCCGTAAAGGCCACCGCGATAATCAGCTCCACCAGCGTCATGCCTTTTTTGCCGCACAGCTTCCTCATGACGCGTCACCGTCCTTTGCTGAAAACGCGGTCATCTGCACGCATTTTCTGCCGCTGCCGTCCGTAAAATAGACGGCGGCTTTGATTCGATAGCCCTCAATGCCGTCCGCGTCCTTTTCCACGGGAACAAAGGTGAACTGCTTATCGTTTGGAGATGCTGGATCCGGGAAATCCGCGTTTTCCACATATTTCGCCCCGAGAACCTCGGCGGTTTTCAGCGAATCCGCGTCCGCGCCGTGCAGCTTCGTAATGAGCGCATCCGCGATTTTCTGCGCCTGGGCCGCCGCGCCGCTTTCGGTGCTTTTGGAAAGGATCGTCCGCTGGGAAAAGCCGATCGTCGAAAGCACCGCCGTAACGACCAGCGCCAGGATCACGACTGCGGCGAGGACTTCCACCATGGTCGTCCCTTTTCTGCTCCTGAAATTCAACATTCTATTCCCCATCGGTATAAACACCTCCGGTAATTTCCGTTCCTCCTCCGCCCGAGCCCGAGCCGCCGGACGGGCCGTCCCCCGGTTCGGTATCGCTGAAAAAGTCCTTCGCGTCGTCGCTGAACAAATTCAGCTGCCGTACTTCATACCATCCGGCTTTGATCTGATATTTGCGGACAATTCCGTTCTGATCTTTATATTCAACCTGTAGGGTGTTCGGGACATGCAGCTGCACATCATCGCTGGGGTCCTGTGCTTCCAAAATAAACCGGGCGCTGCTTCCGAAATGCGTAATTTTCGGCTGGCTGTCCCCGCTGCCAACTTCCGTGTCGCTGTGCCTGGTATTGAGCGTAATGCCGTCGGCTTTAAAAACCACTGTTTTATATTCCGGAATTTTAAAATCCGTGCTGGTGTTGACATAGAGAAGATTGATTTCTTTCCCCAGATAAATATTGGAAACATTCGTATAATATTCGTTGCTGTTTTGGTCATTATTTCCCAAAAGAGCATTTCCCCATTCGCTAACATCATTCAGATACCAAAAAACAGTTTTTTCCTCGTAATTACCAAGCCCTGGCCTGTTATTGATAACCGTGGCGCCTACTTGAATCCAGTCTTTAGCTATTTGCTTTTTATAAAAAATATATCTGGGCGTATTCCCACTTCCCTTGTCGGGAGGAGTCAAGTTTCCAACAATTTTTCCGTTAGTACTCCAATAGAGACCATATCTTAACTCCCATACATCTCCTGAAAAAAATTTTGATGCATCTTTAACGCTATCACCATAATCAATTAGGTTTTGATAGGCTTGAGTTTCTTCATTCGTTGCTTCTGTAAGGCGCTCATGAATATTATTGGGATCATTCTCGATTTCGTTCAGGCGAAAAAAATTGGTTCCGGATTTTATTTTGTACAGACCGCTAGGAATCGTAGCCTGCCATCCGTCATTTCCGTAAATTTTACAGTCGTTTTTAAAATATACAAAACAAAAATGATTTGCCTCCTGCCCATTAACAGTTAATATACAATTAGTAGGCTGGCCTTTTGAAAATGAAGAATAAAAGCTGTCATGAATATAAAGGAAATTGGCGTTTAACGTCATATTGCACCACCACTCACCGTATAAATTCCGGCCTTCGCCTTCCCCTCCTAAAAAATACACAGCAGGAGCCGTCAGGCTTGATTCGCCTGAACTGATCTGCACTTTCTTATTAAAAAGCACCGGATAGGCTGACTTCACTTTTTGATTTAAAAATTGCGGCGTACCGTAATCCCGTACAAGGTCGTTATTTCCGTAAGTACCCAAAGCCAAAAAGTCAGTGGAAGGCAAATCACTGTCCTCTTTCCCCTCCTCCGTCGTAAACTGGTAACCCAGCTTCCTGACGCGGTCGGAGGAACGGTACTTTGCGCTGGCCTTAATCAGCTTACGGGTGCTGTCGTACTCAGCTACCGCGTTTTCCCCGGAACCGATAGTGAAGCCCGAATTTTCGGAGGTTTTCAGAATGGTGAAGCTGCCGGAGTCGGGATTCTGCAGTACATATGCGCGGCCGTACTCTATGGCGGACTTTGCGTCGAGGTAGGCCTGACGGCCTTCCAGACTGTTTGTGGCGGAATCCAGATTGAATTTGGCGCTGAAAACCAAAGCGGACGCCAAAATCATCAGCGCCGCCGAAACCACAATGACATATGCAAGGGCAGCGCCCCGTTTGGAACCTGTTTTCATCCGTCCGCACCTCACTTTCAGAATCATCTTGATTATAGCCTGATTGCGGGAAGAGCGCAAGAATTTTCAGCGAATGGCGAATTTTGATATTTTATGAAAAAAATGGCTGCGGAAAGAAACATTTTTTTGTAATTGAACAGAGTTTATTGACAGAAAAAACAATCGGCTTTATAATCAGGATATAAAAGATAGAAGCGGTTCTTATTTTTCCTTTCTTACTGAAAATTAAACAAAAAAGAGGTAGAACGAATATGGTAAAAACCCTGCGAAAAACAAATAAAAAAGGCTTTACCCTTGTGGAGCTCGTCATTGTCATCGCCATTCTAGCCATTTTAGCGGCCATCGCCATCCCGACCGTCAGCAATGTGATTTCAACTGCAAACAAAAATGTAGACAAGGCTAACGCACAGACGGTGGAACTGGCTCTGAAAACCGCACAAGCGGAAATTGAAGCAGACACGGCTCCTTCCGACCTTGCAAAAAGTTCCTCTGTTGAGGCTGTCCTTACAGCTTACGGAATTACCGGAATTAAATTTGATGATACAGATCCAACAAAAGGTAAATCCGGAGCATCTTGGGTCTATGGAAACAAGCAGGTATTCTGTGACGCTGAACATAAAGTTGGAGACGACTATACTGCACTATTAAGCACCACTTCTTTAGACACCGTTCTTCCTTTATCTTAAAGAGAATAGTCGATATTTCTTACAAGCCCCGGGAAACCGGGGCTTGTTCTGTACACATGAAAAACCGATTGCCGCAAATAATAGGATATTGTATAATAGAAACGTATCAGAAATTGAAATAGTAAAGTGTGGTGTCAGCCGCTTT
>ENA-OXEN01000368-OXEN01000368.1-human-gut-metagenome-genome-assembly--contig:-NODE-368-length-11147-cov-12.663722_pt1 | contig 11147 bp, 6 predicted proteins | sample MGYA00249358_ERZ652249 | MGnify/ENA primary metagenome ERZ652249 (study PRJEB26925, sample SAMN05826761) | human gut metagenome | biome: ENVO:2100002; feature: ENVO:00000062; material: ENVO:00002003... | reverse complement strand
GCGCGCCTCCGGTCAATACTTCGCCTGGGACATCGTCAACTCCGATCGCGCCCGCCTGGGACGCATCATCGACCAGTTCGTCGACGGCACCTTCGCGGGCCTCTCGGGCAACTTCGAGAGCATCCATCACGAGCTCATGTTCAACAACGACTACGACCTGGTGCTCAAGGACTTCCACTCCTACGTGGATACTTGGGAGGCCCTCACCGCTACGTATCCCAATGCGCAGGATTGGAACAGGAGAGCCCTGCACAATACTGCGATGTCCGGCTGGTTCTCGTCCGATCGCACCATTCGCGAGTATCGTGACGAGATCTGGCACGCGTAAAGGAGGCAGGTCGCACCGGAACGCAGCCGGAATTCCAGGAATGCAACGGTGGCGGCGAGCACGGGAAAGCCGCCAGCGGTCCCGATTTCCCGCTTAGACATCTATACATCCCATCGGACTTTAAGGGAGAGATTGATGGCAAGCAAAGAATGCATCGCGATGCTCCTCGCAGGAGGACAGGGCAGCAGGTTGATGGCGCTCACCTCGAAGATCGCCAAGCCCGCCGTCAGCTTCGGTGGCAAGTTCCGCATTATCGACTTCTCTTTGTCGAACTGCGCCAACTCTGGCATCGACACCGTCGGCGTCCTCACGCAGTATCGCCCCTATCAGCTGCATGAGTATGTGGGCTCCGGGCGCGCGTGGGATCTGGCGGAACATGGAGCGGGCGTTTCGATCCTGCCCCCCTACGCCACCCAGGACGGCGGTGCGTGGTACGCTGGAACAGCAGACGCGATCACGCAGAACCTCGACTACATCAAGGGCCATGACCCCAAGTACGTGCTCATCCTCTCAGGCGACCACCTGTATCGCATGGACTACCGCAAGATGCTCGAGAGCCATATCGAGCATGGCGCCGACCTCACCGTCTCGGTCATGCCCGTCCCGTGGGAGGAGGCCAGTCGTTTCGGCATCATCACCGCCAACCCGGACGATGGGCGCATCGAGAAGTTCACTGAGAAGCCCGAGGTGCCCGACTCGAACCTCGCCTCCATGGGCATCTACATCTTCTCGACGGACGTTCTGGTGAAGGCCCTCGAGGAGGACGCCGTCGACCAGCGCTCCAGCCATGACTTTGGTAACGACATCATCCCGAAGCTGCTCGCCGAAGGCAAGCGCCTGTACACCTATGAGTTCCACGGATTCTGGAAAGACGTCGGCACGATCGCGAGTTTCCACGAGACCTCGATGGACTTGCTCGGCGAGAATCCCGAGTTCGACCTATTCGACAAGACTTTCCCGGTCATGAGCAACGACTCCACTCGTCCGCCGCACTTCATCGGCCCCGACGGTCGCGTGGACGACTGCCTCGTTTCAAATGGATGCCGCGTCTACGGCACCGCGCGCCACTCGATCCTTTCCACCGACTGCATCGTCGGCGAGCGCGCCATCGTCGAAGACTCGGTGCTGCTGCCCGGCGCCGTCGTGAAGGACGGAGCGCATGTGGTGCGTGCCATCTTGGGCGAGAACGCCGTCGTGGAAGAGGGCGTCAAGCTCGGAAGCGTCGACATGACTAAGGACACCGCCGTCGTTGGAAACGACGTCGTCATCGGAAGGGGGGAATGATCCGATGATCAACCGTAAGGCCATCGGCTATATCACTGCCAACTATACGAGCAAGCAGCACAGCGCCCTGCTCGAGAGCCGCCCGCTCGCATCCGTCCCGTTCATGGGCCGCTATCGTCTTATCGACTTCCCGCTCTCCAACATGATGAACGCGGGTATCCGCACCGTGGGCGTCGTGTTGCCCGCCAACTACCGCAGCCTCGTCGACCACCTTGGAAGCGGTCGCGAGTGGGAGCTCGATCGCAAGAAGGGCGGCTTGTTCCTGCTGCAGGGCAGCGCCTACGGCACCGCAAAGAAGGGCATTCGCTTCCTCCTGCGCGACATCAACACCAACAAGATGCTGTTCCAGCGTGCCTCCGAGCCCTATGTGGTCATGAGTGCCACGAACATCGTCTTCAACATGGATCTCTCCGATGTCATCGACGCACATGAACGTAGCGGCTCGGGCGTGACCATGATCTATAAGAAGGCGGACCGCCAGCTCGGCGATGTCATGAAGCTCGATATCGACAACAACGGCCGCGTGACCGACCTCTGCTCTGGCTGCGCCTACGGCGAGAACGAGTTCCTCGACTGCTTCATCATCAACCGCGACCTGCTACTGCAGATCTGCGAGGAGTATGAGACGCTCGACTACCTCGACCTGTTCGACGCCATCCGTCCGGACTTCGGTCGCATCGACGTGTGCACCTATGAGTTCAAGGGCCTCGCCGTCGGCATGTTCAACGAGGAGACGTACTACCGTCGCAGCATGGAGATGCTCAATCCCGACGTCATGCACCAGTTGTTCACCCACAGCCGTCCGGTCATGACCAAGGCACACGACACCCCGCCGGCAAAGTACAGCTCCGGATCCAACGCCACAAACTCCTTCATCTCCGCCGGTTGTCGCATCGACGGCACCGTGCGCGGCTCCACCCTCTCCCGCGACGTCGTGGTGGAGAGTGGTGCCTACGTGGCCAACTCGATCATCATGCAGGGTTGCGTCATCAAACGCGGCGCCCGCGTGGAGAACGCGATTGTGGACAAGAACAACGTCATCGAGGCGGGTACCGTCATAACCGGCACGCCCGACAACGTCCTGGTGGTTCCCAAGGTCGCACTCGTGAATTAACAACCCCGCAAAACGCGCGACACGCGCAGTGCGCACAGAAGCGTTACCATGGATACGCCGCCTTGAGGATTCACCCCCGGGCGGCGTATCCGCACGGGCGCCTTTGAGCCCGCGCCAGCACACATCAAGGAGATTGGTTACCCCATGTCCGATGCCACCCCATCCAAGCTGCACATCGCCTTCGCCAGCGCCGAGGCCGCGCCCTTCGTGAAGACGGGCGGTCTGGGCGATGTCGCGGGCTCCCTGCCCCATGCCCTCAAGGCCGCCGGCGCCGACGTCGTCGTCTTCGTCCCCAAGTACGACACAATCGCCCAGGAATACAAAGACCGCATGGAGCACCTGTGCGATTTCTACGTGCCCTTGGGTTGGCGCAACGAGTACTGTGGCCTCGAACGCCTCAACCATGAAGGCGTCGACTACCTGTTTGTCGACAATGAGCGTTATTTCAGCCGCGGCTACCCATACGGCTTCTTTGACGACGGAGAGCGCTTTGCCTACTTCTCCAAGGCGATCGTCGAGGCACTGCAATACCTTCCGCACACACTCGACAACTTCACCTGCGACGTGCTGCACTGCAACGACTGGCATACCGCCATGGCTCCCGTGTTCCTGCGCGAGTTCTATCAGGCGCTGCCCCTGTACCAGAACGTAAAGACCGTCTTCTCCATCCACAACATCGCTTTCCAGGGCCAGTACAGCGCCAAGGTCCTGAACGACATCCTGGGCCTTGCGCACATCCCCGCCGCCGCCTTCCAGCTCACCTGCGGGCCGGACGCAATCAACTACATGCAGGGTGCGCTCAACTACACCGACGCCATCACGACGGTCTCCCCCACCTACGCCGAGGAGATCAAGACTCCTGATTTCGGCGAGCACCTCGACGGGATCCTGCGCCGCCGCGCCCCGATCCTGCAGGGCATCGTCAACGGCATCGACACCAACGGCTTCGACCCCGCGACCGACCCGCGCATCGCGCAGAACTTCACCGTCGAAGACCGCTCCGGCAAGGCCGTCTGCAAGGCGCGCCTGCAGGAGGAGCTTGGCCTTGAGGTCCGCGACGACCGCCCGCTCATGGTCATGGTCACGCGCCTCACGCGCCAGAAAGGCATGGACCTCGTGACCTACGCGCTCGACCGCATCCTGTCCGGCGGCGTGCAGGTGGCGGTGCTTGGCACCGGCGACACCGAGTACGAGAACGCGCTGCGCTACTTCGAGGGCAAGTACCCCGGCACCATGGCCGCCCGCATCCAGTTCGACCCCGCGCTCTCCCAGCGCATGTACGCCGGAGCCGACCTCTTCCTCATGCCGTCGCTCTTCGAGCCCTGCGGCCTATCGCAGATGATCGCCATGCGCTACGGCACCCTGCCCATCGTGCGCGAGACCGGCGGCCTCAAGGACACGGTCATCCCCTACAACTGCTACACCGGCGAGGGCACCGGCTTCTCGTTCGCTCACTTCAACGGCGACGAGATGGCAGACGCCGTGTTCCGCGCCGCCCGCCTGTTCTGGGACGACCGCGCCGCGTTCAACGGCCTGGTCGAGAACGCCATGCGCGCGGACTTCAGCTGGAAGCGCTCCGCCGACGCCTACATCGCCCTCTATCACAACCTGCATCCCGAGATCCCGATGCCGCAGCCGAAGCCCGAGCCGGAGCCGACCCCCGAGACGCCCGTTGAGGCAGCCGCCGAGGATGCCGCCCCCGTCGAGGAGCCAAAGGCCGAGGAGAAACCCGCAGAGGAGCCAAAGGCCGAGGAAAAGCCGGTCGAGGAGCCCGAGGTGAAGGCAGAAGTCGCTTCCGAGCCCGTCGCCGAGCCGGCAGACGCACAGCCCGTTCCCGAGGATGCCGCGCCCGCCAAGAAGGCGACCGCGAAGAAGGCCGCTACCAAGAAGACCACTGCGAAGAAGACGGTCAAGAAGGCCGAAGCCGAAGCCGAGACCGAGAAGGCTGTTGCTCCCGCCAAGAAGGCCCCGGCAAAGAAGACTGCCGCCAAGACCTCAGCCGTGAAGGCCGACGACGCCGCCGCGGAGAAGGAGCCTGCAAAGAAGGCTCCGGCCAAGAAGGCAGCCGCGAAGAAGACGACCGCCAAGAAGGTCGAGCCCGCCGCCGAGACCACAGTCGCCGAGGAGGCAACCGAGAAGCCCGCCAAGACCGCCAAGAAGGCCCTGTCCAAGAAGACCGTGAAGAAGGCGGAGGAGCCGGTCGCGGAGACCGCAGTCAAGGAGACGGCCGAGAAGCCGGCACCGGCGAAGAAGCCCGCCACCAAGAAGGCCGCCGCCAAGAGCACCGCCAAGGACGCCGAGGCCCCCGCCGCCAAGTCGGCTGAGAAGAAGACGGCCGCCAAGAAGGCTTCCGCCCAGAAGACCCTCGACCTCGATGCCGCGACCGTCGTCCCCGCCAAGGAGGAGGCCCCCAAGGCAGACGAGGCGTATGTCCCGGCGCACGCCAAGCCCAAGGACGCCCCGACCGTCAAGGCCGTCCCCAAGGTGACGCGCAAGGGTAAGCGCAAGTAATCGCAAGGTCCTGTGACTGCGCACGCGCGCGTACGAGCGGCCCGAGAGCAACCGCCCTCGGGCCGCTTTTCCATGAACACCCTGTATAATGGGCATTTATCGCCCCTACGACCATTTGGCTAGCACTATGAAACTGATCCATAACTCCCGCCGGTCGGAATACCGCGTGCCCTTCGGCGCCGTCGTGGCCGGAACCACCGTCCATCTCACCCTGCGCGTCGAGGACGCCGACGCGAGCTTTCTGGTCGGCGAGGTCCGCACGTGGGTAGATGAGCGCGGCGAGGAGCTCATCCCCATGGCCCTCGGCGAGAACAACACGCTCGTCGCGGACATCCCGTGCCCCGAGACCTGCATCCTGTGGTATAGCTTCCGCGTGACCTGCACTGACGGCTCTCAGCTCAACGTGGGCGCGCGCGAGGGCTCGACCGGCGGCGAGGCCGTGACGTACATGGGCCGAACGGACGTCCCCTCCTTCCAGATCACCGTCTACAAGCACCGCAAGACGCGCCCCGCATGGTATGAGCGCGGCATCGTCTACCAGATCTTCCCCGATCGTTACGCGCGCGACAAGCGCTGGCTCGAGCGCGCCCAGGCTGTCGTTGACAAGCCCCGCAAGGGCCCTGGCAAGCATCTGGTGATGGACTGGGACAAGCCGCCGGTATACGAGCGCAACGAGGATAAATCCATCAAGAGCTGGGACTTCTATGGCGGTTCGCTCGAGGGGATCCGCCAGGACCTCCCCCGCCTGCACGCCATGGGCGTCACGGCGATCTACCTCAACCCCATCTTCGAGGCGCAGAGCAACCACCGCTACGACACGGGCGACTACCTGCGCATCGACCCCATGCTCGGCACCGAGGAGGACTTCCGCCGCCTCGCCGCGAGCGCACGCGAACTCGGCATCTCGCTCATACTCGACGGCGTGTTCAACCATACGGGCGACGACTCGCTCTACTTCAACCGGTTTGGCAACTACCCTGGCACGGGTGCCTGGCAAAGCGAGGACTCGCCCTGGCGCGACGCGTATTGCTGGAACGAGGACGGCACGTACAGCTCCTGGTGGGGCATCGAGAACATGCCCGACCTCAACGAGAAGTCCGATCGTGTGCGCGAACTGCTGCTCGGTGAAAACGGCGTGGTTCGCACCTGGCTGCGCGCCGGCGCACGCGGCTGGCGCCTCGACGTGGCCGATGAGCTCTCTGACGAGCTTATCGAGGACATCAAAGCAGCGGTGCTTGAGGAGCGTCCCGACGGCCTGTTGCTCGGCGAAGTCTGGGAGGACGCATCCAACAAACTCGCCTACGGCAAGCTGCGCAAGTACCTGCTGGGCGATGAGCTCGACTCTGCCATGAACTACCCGCTGCGCGATGCCATCCTAGGTTTTCTCGTTTACGGCGAGAACGCCTACCAGTGCGCCGAGCGCATCGAAACGCTGCGTGAAAACTACCCGCCCGAGGCGCTGGCCTGCTGCCTCAACCTGCTCGGCAGCCACGACAAGCCGCGCATCGCCTCCGTGCTCGGCGGCGGCCCCGACGAATCCCAACTGCCCGAGGAGGAGCGCGGTCGCTTCCGCCTCGACGAGAATTCTATGGGCCTGGCCAAGGGGCGTTTCTGGCTCGCCACGCTCATGCAGATGACGCTTCCCGGCGTCCCCTCCATCTATTACGGCGACGAATACGCCCTCGAGGGCCTCTCCGACCCCGGAAACCGCCGCACGCTGCCCACACCCGACGCCGTGCATGACCGCGACATGCTCAACATGGTTCGCAACACCATCATGTTGCGCCGCGCCCTGCCCTTCCTCATCGACGGCACGCTCGACGCGTTCGCGTACAACGACGATGTGCTGTGCTACCGCCGGCGCGGATCGGATGGCCAGGTCGCAAGCGTCCTCATCAATCACAGCCTGTCCGATGTGCGCTCCGTGCGAGTTCCCATCGAGGGGGATTTTGCCCTCGATCTCATCTCGGGCAGCGACCTCAAGCGAGGGGCCGATGGCTGCGCGGAGGTGCGTCTATGGCCACTCGGATCGGCGGTGGTGTATTCCAGTAAGGAGCAGCGCCTGCAAAAGCCGCTCGAGCGCGGCGCCGGCGTCATCGCGCATATCACCTCACTTCCCAACGCAGGTCGTGCGGGCACCCTCGGTGCGCCCGCTCGCCGCTTTATCGATCACCTCGCTGCCACCGGCCTGCGCTACTGGCAGGTCTTGCCGGTCAATCCCACCGACTCCTTCGGCTCCCCCTACGCCGGACCGTCCGCCTTCGCGGGCAACCCCAATCTGCTGGAGGAGACGACCTCCGAACTTAAACGCGCCTTCGAGCGCTTCAAGACGGAAGGGGGTTTTACCAGCCGAGAGTTTTTCGAGTTCGCCCGTGAGAATGAGAGTTGGCTCGACCCGTACTGTGCGTTCATGGCTGTCAAGGACGCCATGAACGGCACCAGCCGTCATAGCTGGCCCGACGAGCTGCGTCGCTACCATGTCGACATCTTCGCCGATGCACGCTTCGCCGATCGTGCCCGCTACCATGCCTTTGTCCAGTTTCGCTTTGAGCGCGAATGGACCGAGATGCTCGCATACGCGCACGAGAAGGGCATTGAGATCGTCGGCGACATCCCGATGTACGTCTCGGACGATTCAGCCGACGCGTGGAGCGAACCCGAGATGTTCTCACTCGGCAAGGACGGCATGCCCTACGAGATCGCGGGAGTCCCGCCGGATCGCTTCTCGGCCACAGGACAGGTTTGGGGCAATCCCACCTACAACTGGGATCATATGCGCAAAGACGGATACGTATGGTGGCTTGCCCGCCTGCGCCGCTCGTTCAAGCTGTACGACCGCGTGCGCCTCGATCACTTCCTGGGCTTCCATAACTATTTTGCGATTCCCGCAGGAGGTACCGGAGCCGATGGCACCTGGATGCCGGGACCGGGCATCGAGCTGTTCCAGCGTGCATTCGAGGAATTCGGACCGCTGCCGCTTATCGCCGAGGACCTGGGCATTCTCACTCCCGGCGTGCGCGCCCTGCTTGCAAGCTGCGGTTTTTCTGGAATGGACGTTCTGGAGTTCGCGGACTACGACATCCGCGAGCAAATCTGGCCGCACAATGAGAAGGTCCTCTACACCTCGACGCACGACACCTCGACGCTCGTCGGGTTCTGCCAGCGGTCGTTCTGCTCGGACAGCGACGAGCACCAGGCAAAGTACCTTGCGACCGAGATCATCCGCCAGGCTCTCGACAGCCCGGCGACGCTCGTCATGATGCAGCTGCAAGACCTGCTCTGTCTTGACGACGATGCCCGCATGAACGTGCCCGGCGTGGCCGAGGGCAACTGGAGCTGGCAGGCCAATGAGGACTTGATCTGCGATTACGAGCGCAAGATCGCAGGGGTGCTTTCCGAGACCGGACGTGCGAGAGCATAAACCCCTCACATCGCACGAGGCTCTTTTGGGTACAGTAACCATCGTGCGAACGAATACGCCCGAACGCAAACGGGCGCCGCGCGTCTCCCCCATCGGATACGATACGCGGCGCCTGCTTAGCGACGGGGAACAACAGCAAGGAAGGATGTCATCACCATGGCACGTTATGATTACCGCTGCACGTCGTGCGGAAACGTCTTTGAGGTCGAACACGGCATGACGGAGCGCCCGGAGGTCACCTGCCCCTCCTGCGGCGGCGCAGCCGATAAGGTGTTCAGCGCGAGCGGCATCAAGTTCGAGGGGTCGGGCTTCTACAACACCGACCAGCGCGACAGCGGCTCCTGCACCAACGCGACCAACGGCAGCTGCAGCTGCTGCCAAGGCTAAACCGTCTCAAATAAGGGACAGGTACAAATTGCAACAAACAGCCGGGGGCAATGCCTCCGGCTGATTTTTCTCGCGCCCGTAGCCTTCACTTCGATTTAGGGACTGTCCCCAAATCGAGGTGCGAAAGGGCCCCGATCCCTCCGCTCGCCCTGCCAAAGCGACCGATGGCGGTTGTTGCGCAACAAGCGCCCTGCAGTCCAGGGGGATACTGATGGACGCGATACGGCCCGACAGTCATCCCGAGGAAGATCATGGCAGTCTGCACAGACGCTGACAATCAACAGAAGTACCTGAACTACTGCGAGCAGATGAGGCGGCTCAAGAAGGCGCTCGGCAACGGCTTCTGCCTCGAAGCGATCTTTATCGAATACGCCATCCTCGAAGATCGCCTCGAATCGGCATCGACCCATGCCAATGCCTTCAATACAAACAAGCAGGGCGCCATCACGGCGAAGACGACCAAGCTCGAAAAGCTCTGCGAGTTCATCATCGGAGACGAAGACGGGAGTCTTTTGTTTAACAAACGCGGCTTGAATCTGCTGGCTGAAATCGAAGCATTGGAGGACTAGATTATGACAGCCAAAACATGGACCAAGGAAAATCTCGATGATCTTCTATGTCTTATCAAACATAGAGATTTGAATGATCGATTTGCCTCAAAAATTAGAAACGACATCGAAGCGCAAACCCGAACCAGAGACGAAGACGTATGGAACGCGGTGCTGCGCTCCGGCTTCACGGAGTTGGGTGACGCGCTGATCGGGGTGCCCCATCTCATGTCGCTTATTCATCATATCTACGGGGCCCAGCCCCTGGACGTCACAACGCTAGAGTGGGCGAATGCGCAGAATAAGCTAGCCATCAAATCCATCGATCCCACTTCCCCCGATGACGTCTTGATAAAGGCAGCCGAACTAGGCATTCCGCCCTCGGCAATCATTGTTAACGACGAATTTCAGAGTGGCGGAGAATACCTGAGCAACATGGCAAGCGTCGATGTAATTGCTGCATATCTGAATGCAGGCATAGACGAGGGGTTTGATCCGGAAAGCGCATCGAGGCGCAATGACGAAAGACTCGCTGAGACATTCCTAGGATATGGCCTAACTGCTCCGCGCGACACGATCGTGCACGGCGTGATGTACGTCGATATCAAAAAACGCGCAATCATCCCTGAGGGAATTGTACATATCGCTGATGGAGCTTTCTCCCACCTCGAGGTTTCATCAATCAGCCTTCCAAACACACTCAAAACGATCGGACGAAATTCCTTCGACGTATTCGGCACTCGGAGCGTCACGGCGCCAAGCAGCCTGGAAGAAGTCGAAAAAGAAGCCTTTGGGCTGATTGGATCGGTTGAGATATTTGACTCTTGCAAGCTGCCCGCCATCGACCTCTTTTATATGCGAAAGTATTCTTCTGTTGAATACGTCATAAGGTCCAGCACAACAGGTGAGATAAAGTACAAGATATACGGCTACGTCCCTTCTCTAGATGACAAATCCCTCTTTATTGCAGCCTGGGGCCCAAACGCATCATTTGACATGAAGGTTCTCGATGACTTGTATACGCGCTATAAAAGCCGAGGCAAAGGAGCTAACTCCGACAAGCTCAAAATGGCAATCAATCGCCTGAGGTGGCCAATCGACCTCGATGATAAAACTGCCAGGAAATACCGCACCTACATAAAAAAGTACGCACAAGAAGCAGCTGAACTGCTCGTTCGTCACGACGATATCGACAGGTTCAAGGTCCTGTTTGACTGCGGCGCCATCTCGAGCTCAAATCGAAACGCCCTTCTCGACATTGCAGAAAGCGGGGAGGCAAAACAGATCGCCGAATTTTTAAATGAAATTGCCCAGAATGCCCCTGCGGGAAATTCAAAAAAGCTCACCGTTCCGCAAAAGATCACCGCTGCTTGCGACGCACTAGATGCAGGGGACTGCTCAAAACTTGCAGATCTGGAAAAGATAGCGACAAAAGTTCCCATGGCGGACAGCGTAGAGCTGCTTGAACGCGCCGCTGCAAACTGCGGCAAAGCCGCCATCGACAAACTTTACGAGCTTTTCGGGGAATTCGAAATCGAATCGACGGCCCTTTAC
>ENA-OXEN01000367-OXEN01000367.1-human-gut-metagenome-genome-assembly--contig:-NODE-367-length-11151-cov-13.646900_pt1 | contig 11151 bp, 16 predicted proteins | sample MGYA00249358_ERZ652249 | MGnify/ENA primary metagenome ERZ652249 (study PRJEB26925, sample SAMN05826761) | human gut metagenome | biome: ENVO:2100002; feature: ENVO:00000062; material: ENVO:00002003... | reverse complement strand
CGAGATCTGCGCATGTCTCGTGGGCTCGGAGATGTGTATAAGAGACAGGCCCCGGGAATCCCCGGCGGCGGGCGCAGGCCCCCCGCTGTTGCCCGTGGGGTGTGACGCGACGAGCGGCGCGACCCGTGGGCAATTACGCTGCGGGTGCCGCCCACAGGCAGCGGGCCGCAGGCGCAGCGCAGCGTAGCCGAACGGGGGCCTAACCATTGGGCGCAGGAACGCCGCCGTGGTTAAGCCGCGGCGCGACGCGCAAACGGGCGACAAGCGCGCCCCGCCGCGAGCCAAAGCGCCGCACACGAGCGCGGCGCGCGCCGAAACCCGCCGACACCGGGCTACCGTGTACGAGGTGGCTCTGCTTGACGCTCCGCGCGAATGACCGGCCCGGGGCCGCGCCCCTTCTTATCTTGATACTATAGAAACATCTATCGCAATAAAAAACCGCGCAAACCCGCATCACGCTTGGAAAAACCGGCAAAACCCGATTATACTGCCCTCGGCGCTCTCGGTTCCTTAATCGGCTCCTTTGAGACGCACAAAATCTATGCCGCGCTGGTTGCCACCGCTTTGCAGGAAATTTCCAATATGGAACAAAAAGCCCGGCATTTATGGGAATGCGGTACATACCTTGAACTGGACGGGAACGGGCGGCTCGTCAAGTCCAACCTCTGCCGCGAACGCTGGTGTCCGCTCTGCCAATGGCGGCGCTCACTCCGCGTTTACGGGCAGGTGCAGCAAATGCTCGGTTGGCTTGCTCCGCAAAAATTTAAGTATCTGCACCTTGTTCTGACCGTTCCAAACTGCTCCGGCGACGACCTCAAAACGCTCTGCGACTGGCTTTACCGGCGATCTACCGCCATGTTTTCCGACCGGCTTTACAGCCGCCGCGACCAGCTCGCGCCGCTCGCGCACTGCAAGCACTCTTTTCGCGGAATCGTCCGCGCGCTGGAAGTTACTTATAATTCCGATACTGATTTATATCATCCTCATTTGCATTGCCTTATTGCCGTAAAGCCCAGCTATTTCAACAATCCAGCCGACTATTATTCGCAGCAGAAGCTTTCCGTTTTGTGGACGGGCTACGCCGCGCCCACCTTTGGGATGAAGGACGGCGAGCTGTTTGTCCTGCACGTGCAGCGCGTGAAGGACAGCGAGCAGGACAACGCCGTTGCGGAAGTGGCAAAATACGCGGTTAAGCCGTTTCACTGCGACCTTGATATTAGCGGCTACAAGCATATTCTGCCCGTGCTGGACAGGGCGCTTGCCGGGCGGCGAATGCTCCAGCTTTACGGCGTTTTCGCCGACGCGGCACGGGCGCTGAAAATCGACTTGAACGACGACGACGAACAGAGCGACAGCGGCGGGGATACCCGAAAGTTTTCATTCATCAAAGGAAAATACAGGGAGGTTACAAAATGAGAAAATCCAATAAAACCGCAATAAAACGCTTTGCCATCCGGCAGGAGGACGGCGGACATTTCCTTTACTTCCTAAACCGGTACGGCTATGTCGTGCGCCTGGGGCGCTTCGGGAGCTACGGCGCAGCGCTGTGGTTTCTGCACGACATAAAGGGCGAAACGGAGCTGATGACCTTTGACCGGCTGTGCGCCGTATCGCTCGGGGTGCAAACCTGCTTTGCCGAATGGGGGGTTAGCTGTGGACTTTGAATCGCTTGGAAAGCAATACCTTGCCGAATCCCGCATAGTTGAGGAACGCGCCCGGCTGCTGCGCAATCCGCCGCCCGCGCCGGGGACGGAAAGCCGCCGCCTTGGAATGCTGACCGCCATGTACCTTGAGCTGCGCACCGTAGGCCGCGAGCTGACAGAAAGGGGGAGAGAGCGTGAAAACTCTTTACTTTGATTGTTTTGAGGGTGACCACCGCATGGGTGGTCTTCACCGCAGAAAATCCGCTTATGAATTTGCCGCCCTGCAATACGCCGGGGACGGTGAGCCGGACGGCGACCGGGAGAGGATGACCGCCACGCTGAAAGCCATCATCCGGGAGGAATTGACCGAACGGCAGCGCGTCTGTCTGAAAATGCGGTATCTGAAAAAAATGAAGGTCTGCGACATTGCGGCGGAGCTCGGAATCCTTCCGCCCACCGTCTGCAAACACTTGAAAAAAGCGCGGGCGCGGATTGCCGGAATCATGCGGCTTTCCTTCCCGCGCCTGAGAGGGGGCGGCGGGAATGTCCAGTGAACTGGTGTTCTACATCCTGACGGCAGCCGAAAAGCCCGTCGCCGCCGTGTCCATGCAGTACGACTGCAAGACCGCCGTTTACGGGAAATGCGCGCTGCTTTCCGTCGTCTTTGAGGACGGACATACCGTGGAGGGCTGCGGCTGCACCATCTTTGGGGCACTGCACGCGCTGATGAAGGAGAGCGGGAAACATCCCGGCTATTTTGGAATCTGGAAAAATCTTGACTGAAAGGGGATTTTATCTTGGCAAAATCGAACGAGGAAAAAATGTTGGAGCTGCTCGCCTTTGGCAAAGTCACCGACACGGTAAAACTGCTGACGGAAATGCAGAAGGAAAAACCCGACCCCGCCGTCTTTGACAAGCTGGAGCTGCGGAATATCCACACCATCCGCTGCACCAGCACCGGCGGCTTTGAGGTGGAATTTTACGACCGCTTCAAGGCAATGCTCACGCTGCGCGGGCTACGTGCCGGGGACGGCGAGCCGTCCCTTTATTCAGCCTTACAGAGCGCAGCCGCCGGGCTCTCGCAGGAAAAAGAAGAACAGGAATATCTTTCCCGCCACGAATAAGCAAAGCCGCTACCGCGAACACCGGCCCGCAGAGCGGCGGAATAATTCTCAGTTGACATTTTAAGGAAAGGAGAGTGGGAAAAAATATGCGGTCGGGATTCATGGAAATCAACGAATTTGAACACGTACTCGCGGCACTGATGCCCGCAAACCGGCTGGCCTGTGAGGTGAGCGCATGCACCGGTTTGCGCATAGGCGACGTGCTAAATTTGCGGTCTGTGCGGCTCTGTGAGCGTTTTACTGTGCGCGAGCTCAAAACGGGCAAGACAAGACGCGTTACGCTGCCGCGTGACCTGCTGGACAGGCTTATTGCCCAATCCGGTAAGATTTTTGTCTTTGAGGGGCGGGAAAACTATCGGAAACCGCGCACGAGACAGGCGGTTTACAAGGATTTAACGCGGGCGGCAAAGCTGTTCAGAATCAGGGGAACACACATCAGCCCGCACAGTGCACGCAAAATCTACGCCGTGGGAGAATACCGGCGAACAGGCAGCTTGCAGCGGGTCAAGGAGCTTTTAAACCACAGTGATGAAGCGGTGACCATATTGTACGCAATGGCGGATGAGCTGAGCGCCCGGCGCTCAGGAAAAAAATAGCTTGACTTTTTTCCCAATTTGATTTATTGTTTGCTTAGCGTTTCCGATTCTCGAAGAAAGGAGGATGGGCAGCGCGATTCAGCAAAATTTTTATTTTGTCTGCGAAGCGTAAATTGCGAGGGCTCGGTGACAGCCTATTTTTTTTGAAGGTTAAGCAATTAGACAAAATAAAAATTTTGTATAATTAAGGGGACTGAAAAAGCTGAAGAAAGGATTTGAATTGGCTCATGAAATCAGAAATAAAATCTGAATGGATGGCTGAAGCACCGCCGGTCATCAAAGAATTTCTGGGATACGTCGGAACAATTAAAGGAAAATCTCCAAAAACCGTTGATGAATACTATCTTGACTTACGTACTTTTTTTAGGTATATTAAAAAATCCCGGAACCTTGTGCCGCCGGAAACCGGTTTTGAGGAAATCAGTATTTCTGACATTGATCTTGATCTTATTAAAACCATTACTCTGACACATGTTTTTGAATACATGAATTATCTGTCTACAGAGCGCCGAAACAAAGCTTCGACCCGGTCCAGAAAGGTTTCCAGTTTACGTACTTTTTTTAAATATCTGACGAATAAAACCGGCAAACTGGCTGTAAACCCGGTTCAGGAGCTGGAAACGCCCAAGCAAAGAAAAGCTTTGCCGAAATATCTGACTTTGGAGCAAAGTCTGGAGCTTTTGTCCAAAGTGGACGGCCCTACCAAAGAACGGGACTACTGTATCCTGACATTGTTTTTAAACTGTGGCATGCGGTTGTCCGAACTGGTCGGCCTGAATTTGAGCGATGTCCGCCATGGCACGTCGACAGTCCGGATCGTCGGCAAGGGCAATAAGGAACGGATCGTTTATCTGAATGACGCCTGTCTTGACGCAATCGACCGCTATGTCGCGGTGCGGCCCAACGATGCCCTGATAGACAAAAACGCGCTGTTTATCAGTAAGCAGAAGAAGCGCATCAGTCCGAAAACCGTACAGTATCTCGTTAAAAAGTACCTTTCGGAAATTGAACTCGGCAACCTTTCCGTACATAAGCTCCGCCACACGGCGGCGACCCTGATGTATCAGCACGGACATGTCGATATCCGGGTCTTAAAGGATATTTTGGGCCACGAAAATTTGGGTACCACTGAAATTTACACCCATTTGTCCGACGAACAGATGGCCAACGCCGCAAAAGCAAATCCATTGTCGAAGGTAAAGCAGCGCAACACCGTTGATTTCAAAAAGGCGATAAAAAAAGAACCGGAATGACCGGTTCTTTTGTATTTAACCCAGTTTTGCACGCGGATGGCAGTTGTTATACACTTTTTTAAAATGATCGTTCAATAAGTGTACGTAAACCTGCGTGGAGGAAATATCCGCGTGGCCGAGCATCATTTGTATGTCCTTCAGCTCCGCGCCGTTCTCCAGCAGATGTAAGGCAAAGGAATGGCGGAGCGTATGGGGAGTAATTTCCTTGACAATCCCCGCCTTTTCCGCATATCCTTTTACGATTTTCCAGAAGCCCTGGCGGGTAAGCCGGTGGCCGTTCAGATTCGTAAAGAGTGCCTGTCCCCCATCCGGCGTGATAATCAGGCTCCTGACTCTGATGATATATTCCGATATGGCATTTACCGCCGTGGGATAAACCGGAATCTGCCGTTCGCTTTTATCATTTTTGCAGCTAAGCATTCCCGTGTGGGTATTGATATCCTGAATATTTAAATCGACTAGCTCCGAAGCCCTGATTCCGGTTGCGTACAGAAGCTCCAGCATTGCTTTATCGCGGCAGCCCTTTGATTCTTGGGTATCCGGCTGAGACAGCAAAAGCTCAATTTCCTTACCTGTAAGGATCTGAGGGAGCTTTTTTACCGTCTTTTCCAGTTTAACGGCCTTTGCAGGATTGCTGTCCGTCTGACCGGTAATAATCAAATACTGGTAAAAGCACCGGATGGAAGCGACATTTCTCGTAATTGTAGCGTTTGACTTTTTTGATTCTGTCAGATTTGCAACGTATGTATTGATAAAGTCGGAATCCGCCTGAGTTGGATCGTCCAGACCATTCTCATCCAGAAATGATAAGAAATGCCCGACGTCACGCATATACGAATCCAGTGTGTTTGCAGACACGGCCTTTTTATTGACCAGATAATCGCTGAAATCCGAACAGTAGTCCTTCATTTTGTCCTATCCCCTCTATTTTTAAAAAGAAAACATACCCGCAAAACATCCTGAAAATATAACGTCGATCACCGCCGCCAGAAAAGCAACCATCAGAATCAAGCCGAAGTTCAATAAATACGATTTCGTTTTCGGCGGGTTGATTGTCCCTCTTTGAGACACAACACTGCAAGACGCAATCATTCGGGAAAACCGTGCCCCTTCCCTTGCCGCAAGCAGAATTGCAAGGCAGCACACAAATGCCCCGGGCAAAATAACCACCAGATTAAACAATACGCCCATAAAGCCATACGCCGCATACAGATATCCGGATGTCAGCCCCAGCCCAAACCCCCGGAAAAACAGAACCGCAGGAATGATAAACATCCCCCACACGGACAGCCCGCAAAGAAAGCAAGCCAGTATAAAAAGAAAGGATGAAGCAAAGGAAGCGGAGAAAATGGAGATAATCGGCTGTACAGCTCTGGCTTTGTAATTGCTGTAAAATAGAAAATCCAGTTTATTTAACGCGGTGAAATCCGCATTTCTGGCGAAGACTGCTCCAAAAATCATGCCGATGATCAAAGAAAGCGAAAACAGCACCAGAACATAATTTTCACGCAGTGCTTTTAAAAGAATCCTGCTGTTAATGACAGGCCTGTGCCGAAAGCTGTGTTTTACAACAATCATACTCAAACATCCCCTTAATAGATAAGGATACATTCATAAATGTATGAGAATGATTTGTGTTATATGATTACTTGCCCAGCTCTTCCGCTCTTTTTGTACAGGCTCTCATCGCCTCGTCCACGATTTTCTCAAAATGATGCTCATAAAAAACGTCCAATGCTTTTAAGGTGGTTCCACCGGGTGAAGAGACCATTTTAATCAGCGCCTCCGGAGTCAGCTCCGGCTGGCGCAGCATCCCCGCGCTGCCCTCCAGAGTCTGGCAGATCAGCTGCAAAGCCGTGTCGGCGGCGATCCCCTGTTTGACGGCGCTGTCCAGCATCGCTTTGGCAAACAGATAAATATACGCCGGGCTGCTGCTGTTTACGGAAATTACGGCGTTCATTTGGCTTTCATCCAAAACCGTTACCGTGCCGCAGGCGGCAAATAATGACAGAACCAGCTGAAAATCTTTGTCCGTTACATTTTCCGTTCTGCTTAACGCAGTTGCGCCCTTGCCAATCAGAAGGGGCGTGTTGGGCATGGTTCTGATGACCGGGCACCGGCAACCGAGAGCACTGTTGATATAGTGCGTTGAAATGCCCGCCGCAATAGAAACAAACAGAATTTTTTCATTTACAACAGGTTTTACCGAAGCCAATACTTCCGCAAAATTCTGTGGTTTGACCGCCAGAAAAACAATATCACATTTTTCGATTAACCGTTCAATCGAATCAACGGTCCGGATTCCCGCCTTTTGCCGCAGTGCTTCCCGTTTCTCCCGGTTGATATCATAAACAAAAACCTGCTGTGCCGGAAAGGTTTTTGTCCCGACAATCCCATTAATAATAGCGCCTGCCATATTGCCGGCGCCGATAAACCCCAGTATTTTATCACTCAAAAAAAACACCTGCCTTGTAACTATATACTATAATACATTTTTTACCAGTTAGCAATACAAAAATATACAGCAAATCCATTTTTATGCATTTTGAAATAATTTATGTAAACTTGATTATGTAAACCAACGAAAATTATGTAATAAGCGTTATGTAAACCTTATGAATAAAAATACGCACGCTTACATTTTTCAAGCAAGCGTGCGCCGCTTATCAGTCTTTTCTTGTTATTCGGCCATTGCCGCTTTGATCATAATAGCGCATTCCAGGCGTTTTTTTTCAAGATCACAAGAGATTTTATGCGCTTTATGGATATCCCCTTCATACTGTTGGCTGTTCGCGTTGCAGCCGCCGCTACAGTAAAATTTAGCCCAGCAGTTTCTGCATTCCGGTTTTGAATAGACGTTTGCCAGCGCGAAGGAATGCTTCATATCGGTATTCAAGGTTCCGTCCATGACATTCCCCATTTTAAAGCTCTCGTCCCCTACGAACTGATGACAGGGAAAAATATCTCCCTCCGGCGTTACAGCAATGTATTCGTTGCCGCAGCCGCAGCCGCGAAGGCGCTTAATGGCGCACGGACCCTGATCGAGATCCAGCATGAAATGGAAAAAGTTGAACCCCTTCCCCTCTTTTCTGCGGTCAATGATCGTATTTGCCAGACGCTCATACTCTTCAAATACGCGGGGCAAGTCCTCTTCCTTGATCGAATAATCCAGCTTCATGTCCGAGACCACCGGCTCAACGGAAATTTGCTCAAAACCAAGCTCTGCCATATGTAACACATCATTGGTGAAATCAAGATTGTGTTTGGTAAAGGTTCCTCTGGCGTAATAGTCTTTATCGCCGCGTGACGCGACCAGCTTTTGAAACTTCGGAACAATCGAATCATAGCAGCCCGTACCGTCGGTTCTGACCCGCAAAAGATCGTTGACGCTTTTTCTTCCGTCAAGGGACAGCACGCAGTTGGACATTTCCCGATTGATAAAATCGATCTTATCGTCCGTCAGCAAGATGCCGTTTGTCGTAATGGTAAAGCGAAAGTTTTTTTTATGTTCTTTTTCGATGCTGCGGGCATAATTGACGATTTGCTTGACAACCTCAAAATTCATCAGCGGTTCACCGCCGAAGAAATCTACTTCAAGGTTATGCCGTCCCTCTGATTTCTCGATCAGGAAATCGATCGCTTTCTTCCCTACCGCAAAAGTCATCAGCATCCTGCCGCGGCCAAAGTCTCCCTTGGCGGCAAAGCAGTATTCGCACCTTAAATTGCAGTCGTGGGCAATATTCAGACACATGGATTTTATCGGGGCGTCCTTCAACATTTCAGCGAACTTTCCATATTCGTCCGCTGAAAAAAGCTGACCGATCCGGTACAGCTCTTTCAGCTCCTCATAGGCTTCGCGAACGATTTCGCCGCCATATTTTCCGCTTAGGCCGTTCAGCATTTCCTGGGGAGGATTCTCCGGCACGCTGTCATTTAAATAGTCCAGCATATCAAACGGCGCGTCGTCAAAAAGATGGACGGCCCCGCTGTTGGTATCCAGTACGATATGAAAACCATTTAAAGAATACTTGTGAATCATGTATTTTCTCCGTTTACACAAAATTTAAGGGACATTACTGTCCCTTAAGGTTTGAATGAAATTCAAATCAATTGATTATCTGCCGGCGTTTTCGCACTTCTGGTTTGCGACAGTACAGGAAGTTTTGCAGGCTGACTGACAGGACGCCTGGCACTCGCCACATCCGCCTTTGACTGCACTCTCTTTTAAATTGGCTTTATTCAAAGTCTTAATCTGTTTCATTTTTTGAAACCTCCATTTCAATATTACTGATCATTTTTGCTCCATGATTATATCACACTGACGGAAAGAATAAAAGTATTATTTTACTTTTGACTTTTTACTGACCGCAAGCAGCCCGCCGATCGCGCCGGAAAGAACCATTACCAGCATCCTGATTCCAGCCGTAAGGGAAACAGGCTCATGGGACGCAATCATACCGGAAACAAGAAACAATACAAACAGCAGCAAACCGGACAAAGCGCCGTAGGCCAAACCGCGTTTACGGGAAATTTTCGCTGTGACAAACCCCGCCACAAAGGACGCAAGCACGGACAATCCGAGCATCATAGGGGAAATTAAACTCTGCGGAATATGTCCCGCCGACACAAAGGCCAAGGCAAAAGCACCCAACAGGGTAGCGCAAAATACAGCCCCGACGACAGTCCCGAGGATAATGGAGCGGAATGCTCCCATCATTGGATTCTCATTGAAATGCTTTAAATGCTTCTTGCTTTTCATTACCAGCGCCCCCTCAAATATCTAATACAATAGATATTCAGCAGGCGCCGAAGATATACTAATTATTCCGTTTTTTCGGCTTATTCGGCCTCTGCGTGAACGGTATCAATGCTGCCGATCGCCCAGCGCTTAATGCGGATTTTGACGCGGTCCGTACCGGTTTCGATCACGATGGTGTCGGAATCGTCCTTAATGCCGACTACTCGTCCGACAATTCCGCCGATTGTGGTGATATCATCGCCGATTTGAATATTATTGCGCATTTTTTCTTCATTTTTCTTTTTCTTGGACTGGGGACGGATTCCAAAAAAATAAAAAGCGCCGATAATGGCCGCGTAAAGGAGAACGATGGTCCATGTTCCTCCTCCGTCCACAAGAGATCCATTTAAAGTGTTGAAATTCATTATAGAACTGCACCTCCAATTTAATATAATGATTATAGCAATTTCTTCGTCGTCTTGCAAGGATTTCTTATATCCTCGCGCTCAATTTCGAGATATTATTGCTATAGAATTCCTCAAAACGATCCTCATCAAGAGAAATGCGGATTCGTTCCAGAAGGGAATTGTAAAAATAGATGTTGTGCATGACGCAAAGCCGCATGGCGAGTATTTCCCCGCTTTTGAAAAGATGGTGAATATAGGCGCGTGTAAAATTGCGGCAAACGGGACAGTCGCAGTGCTCGTCGAGCGGTTTCTCGTCGAGCGTGTATTTCGCGTTCATCATATTCCGGCAGCCGTCCCAGGTAAAGGCATGCCCGTGGCGGGCGTTTCTGGACGGCATAACGCAGTCGAAAATATCCACGCCGCGCCTGACCGACTCCAGAATATTGGCCGGGGTGCCCACCCCCATTAAATAACGGGGCTTGTTCTTCGGCATTTCCGGCTCCACCGCTTCAAGGATGCGGTACATTTCTTCCGCACTCTCCCCCACCGCCAGCCCGCCGATGGCGTATCCGTCGAGGTCGAGTTCGCGAATCTGTTTCATGTTCTCGATACGCAGGTCTTCGTAGGTGCTGCCTTGGTTGATTCCCCACAGCATCTGGCGGGGATTGATCGTGTCCGGCAGCGCGTTCAGCCTGTCCATTTCCGCCTTGCACCGGTACAGCCAGCGAACCGTGCGCTGACAGGAGCTGCGCGCGTAATCGTATTCCGAAGGATTCTCCACGCATTCGTCAAAGGCCATTGCAATGGTAGAGGCCAGGTTGGATTGAATTCTCATGCTTTCCTCCGGTCCCATAAAGATTTTATGGCCGTCGATATGGGAGGCGAAGGTCACGCCCTCTTCGGTAATATTTCTGAGCTTTGCCAGCGAGAATACCTGAAATCCGCCGCTGTCGGTCAGAATCGGCCCGTCCCACCGCGTAAACCGGTGCAGGCCGCCCAGCTGTTTTACGTTTTCGTCGCCCGGCCTCAGATGAAGATGATAAGTATTGCAAAGCTGTACCTGGCATTTCAGGTCCTTCAGATCCAGTGCGGAAACACCGCCTTTAATCGCGCCGCAGGTAGCCACGTTCATAAAAGCCGGAGTTTGAACCGTTCCGTGCGGCGTAGTGAATTCGCCGCGCCTTGCCGTTCCTGTATTACTGATTAGCTTATACATATTTTAATCCTTATTTATCCTTTCGTATCAGTAAATGAACATCGCGTCGGCCATATACATGGCAGGCAAGCCCAGCGTCGCGATGCATATGCTTTGTTTCAATCCGGTTAAATGATCAGCATTGCGTCTGTCTCTTATACACATCTCCGAGCCCACGAGACATGCGCAGATCTC
>ENA-OXEN01000365-OXEN01000365.1-human-gut-metagenome-genome-assembly--contig:-NODE-365-length-11159-cov-16.072316_pt1 | contig 11159 bp, 12 predicted proteins | sample MGYA00249358_ERZ652249 | MGnify/ENA primary metagenome ERZ652249 (study PRJEB26925, sample SAMN05826761) | human gut metagenome | biome: ENVO:2100002; feature: ENVO:00000062; material: ENVO:00002003... | reverse complement strand
ACGCTGCCAAGCTGGTTGATAATCAGAGCCATGATATATGCCAAAACGGTTTGATAGCCTACCGCAATCAAAGTCCATTTCCAGCCGCCCATTTCGCGCTTGATCGCGCCGATTGCCGCAAAGCAGGGAGCGCAGAGCAGGTTAAACACCATGAAGGCCATAGCGCTTACAGAGGTGAACATAGTAGCGATCTGACCCAGCAGGGCGGGATCGTCCTCGGCGGCATCGCTCAGTCCAAAGAGTACGCCGAAGGTGCCAACGACATTTTCTTTCGCAACCAGGCCGGAGACGGTGGCCACGGCGGCTTTCCAGTTGCCGAAACCGATCGGAATGAACAGGGGGGCGATTACACGGCCGATTGAAGCCAGCATGCTTTCTTCCTCACCGACCATCTGCATGCTCCAGGAAAAACTGGAGAGGAACCAGATGACGCCGCACGCCACAAAAATGACGGTACCGGCTTTGATGATGAAGGCTTTACCGCGTTCCCACATGTGGATAAGAACTCCTTTTGCTCCGGGGATGTGGTACTGAGGAAGCTCCATGACAAAGGGAGCCGGGTCGCCCGCGAACAGGCGCGTTTTCTTAAGAATGATTCCCGACACAATGACCATGGCAATTCCTAGGAAATACATGGCCGGTGCTACCCAGGTAGCTTCCGGGAACATCGCCCCGCCAATCAGCGCAATAATGGGAAGCTTTGCTCCGCAGGGGATGAACGTAGTGACCATAATGGTCATTTTCCGGTCTTTCTCGTTTTCAATGGTGCGGGAAGCCATAATGCCCGGCACGCCGCAGCCGGAGGAAATCAGGAGAGGAATAAAGCTCTTTCCGGAGAGACCGAATTTACGGAAAATCCGGTCCATAATGAACGCAACGCGCGCCATGTAGCCGCAGTCCTCCAGAATGGAGAGAAAGAAGAACAGAATAAACATCTGCGGTACAAAGCCAAGCACCGCGCCGACACCGCCGATGATGCCGTCTACAACCAGGCCGACAAGCCAATCGGCAGCTCCTATCGATGCCAGCCAGGCGCCGACAGCAGGCTGAATGGTCTCACCGAACAAGGTGTCGTTGGTCCAATCGGTTACGATCGTGCCAAGCCATGAAACGGAGACAAAGTAAACAATGTACATCACAACCGCGAAAATTGGCAGTGCCGCCCAGCGGTTTGTAACGATCCGGTCGATTCTGTCGGACGTCGTCATGCCGGAATGCTTCTTGTGCAAACATTTGGAAACTAATTTGCCAATATAATTGTAGCGTTCATTTGTGATGATGCTTTCGGAATCGTCGCCCGCTTCCGTTTCACAGGCGGCGATAACTGCTTCAATTTTATCCTGTATGTCCTTTGAAAATTGGAGCTGTTCGAGAACCTTGGGATCTCTTTCAAAAAGTTTGATTTCATACCAGCGGGAAAAATCGGCGGGAATAAAGCTTTTGCTCAGCTCCCCGACCTCTGCGATCGCCTTTTCAACCAATTCGCTGAAAGAGTGCTGGGGAACGGTCCGGGATTTCGCCTTTGCTATTGCGTAGGCTCTTTCCGTGACCTCTTTGGAGCCGATCCCTTTTACCGCAGAGGTCTCCACCACTTCGCAGCCGAGCGCTTCGCTCAGCTTTTTGGTGTCGATTTGATCACCGTTTTTCTTTACCACGTCGATCATGTTCAGCGCAATAATTACGGGAATGCCGATTTCCACGAGCTGTGTGGTCAGGTACAGGTTACGCTCTATATTGGAACCGTCAACCAGATTGATAATCACATCCGGGTGCTCGTTGAGTAGAAAGTTTCTGGTAACAACCTCTTCCAGCGTATACGGGGAAAGAGAGTAAATTCCGGGCAGGTCAACAATGGTAACATCCTTGTGCCCTTTCAGTTTTCCTTCTTTTTTTTCTACGGTTACGCCTGGCCAGTTGCCTACGTACTGCGAACTGCCTGTCAGGTCATTGAACATTGTCGTCTTGCCGCAGTTTGGGTTGCCGGCAAGCGCTATTTTAATAGACATTGTGCGTACCTCCTTCATAATAGTTAGCTATAGCTAACTTACCGCGATAAAAATTTGGCCTCGCCGTACGGCTACGCCACTTCGATGTTCTGAGCATCTGCTTTCCGAATGGACAATTCGTAATTTCTGACGGTAATTTCCACCGGATCGCCTAAAGGAGCTACTTTCCGCACATAAATCTGTACGCCTTTCGTGATTCCCATATCCATAATCCTGCGCTTGATTGCTCCGCCGCCGCTTAAGGCGGTAACCGTTACGGTAGTACCGCATCTCGCATCTTTCAGTGTCATTGCGTTTCCCTCCTGTCAATTTTGCATATGAAATGAAGACCGCCTGGCCTTCTATGCCACCATAATTCTGGTTGCCATGCTCTTGCTGATTGCAATGCGGGTGTCCTTTACATTTACGATCATGTTGCCGCCGATTTCCGATACAACGGTAACATTGCCTCCGACCACAAAACCCAGACTTTCCAGAAAGCGCCTGGTTTCGTCTTTGCCGTGAATTTCGTGAATAATACTTTGCACACCGGACTGTGCCATTGTGAGCGGCATAATAAATCCTCCTTTTTTTCAAAACAAGGGAATAATTTTTGGTAGTTAGCATACACTAACTATTTATAATTTACTCCGCAATCGGCGGTTTGTCAATACTTATAGCCGAGAAAGAGAATAAAAGCTTCAATTTTATGAAATTTGTTTAACAAAATAAAAAATCAGGATACAGAACTGTGCAAGATGAAAAACACCAGAATGGATTGCCCCGAAAGCTCTGTTCCGTATATAATCAGAAAGCGGCGCCGGTCTCCGGCTGCCATCGGCTTGAACGCTGAAAATTTTAGCCGAAGATAACATGAAGAAAAACAGTTGACAAAGCAAAAAACGCATGTTATGATGTTTTCAGTTAGCGGACGCTAACCAAAACAAAAAACGAGGTTCCGTCATGACAAACCGCCAACTGGATTCTATGCTTGCGTTTCACTGTTCGCCAACATTGGCCGGAATAAAATCAGCAAGTCTGTTTACCGTAAAAAGAAAAGACAGTGACGGGCTGCTGGAGTTGCTTTCGGAATATGATCGGCGGCTGGAACAGGCCGGCGTCAGGCTGGAAGTGCTGTGCGAGTGTGAAACGCACTTTTTGGTGCTGGTTTACCGCAGCAGTCTTCTTTGGCCGGAGCTGCGGAATCGGCGGGTCCGCCGCTTTTTGGAAGCGTACGGATACACGGATTGGACGGATTTGACCGCGGTTCTGAACCGACTGAAATCCCGTTGCCGGGAATGCTGTTTTCCCCATGAGATCGGCCTGTTTCTGAGCTATCCTCTGGACGATGTGATTGGTTTCATTGAGCACGGAGGGAAGAACTGCAAAATGTGCGGATACTGGAAAGTTTATTCGGACGAAGAGGCCGCGCGGGAGCGTTTCAGAAAGTATACGCTGTGCAGAGACGATTTTTACCGGCGTGTACAGAGCGGAGTATCCCTTTTGGCCTTGTTTCATGCCGCATAATTCTTTCAGAAGCGGAACAGGTTCCCGCGCGAACCTGCCGTTTGTCCCTGATTTTGCCGCGCGGAGAAAGATCGGTTGACTTATGAGTAATGTTTACATTGTTTATTGGAGCGGTACCGGAAATACGGAGACCATGGCGAATCTGATCGCCGAGGGCGTACAGCAGGCGGGCGGCCAGACGGAAGTCACTGCGGTTTCGGACGCCGACCGCGCAAAAATAGAATCCAGCTCCGTAATCGCCTTCGGATGCCCCGCGATGGGGGACGAGGTTTTGGAAGAATCCGAATTCGAACCCTTTTTCACGGAAATCGAGAGCGGGCTCAAGGGCAAAAACGTTGCCCTGTTCGGCTCCTACGGCTGGGGCGACGGCGCATGGATGCGCGAATGGCAGGACCGCGTACAGGCGGTCGGGGCCAGGCTGGCAGACGACGGCCTGATCATACAGTCCGCACCGGAAGCGGACGGGGAGACACAGTGCAGAGAGCTTGGGAAAAGCCTCGCATCCCTTTAATTAACTCATTCCTTCATTTTGAATCCATATAGAACATACAGCAAAACGGCGTACCTGCTTTTCAGCGGTGCGCTGTTTTGTTATCAATATGCACGGCGGGGCTTGTGCCGGAGCTCATCAGAGGGTATACTAGGAATCATGAAAAACGAATACCCGTTTCAGCGGGCATTTTGAAAAGCGGGTGAAAACATGGACGGAAAGATCAGGGCCGATATCAAAATCGGCGCGCTGGTGGACATTGTGCTGAAGAAGGACCAGCCCACGGGGAAGCTGACCCGCGGTCACGTCAAACGGATTTTGACCAACAGCCCCACGCATCCCCACGGCATCAAGGTGATGCTGGCGGAAGACGATCTGGTGGGACGGGTACAGAAAATCATAGAAGAACGGGAGTGAAAGCCATGAGTTTATTTGTATGCTACCCTAAATGCACGACCTGCCAAAAGGCGAAAAGATGGCTGCAGGAAAACGGTATTGCGTATGAGGAGCGGAATATCAAGGAGCAGAACCCTACTGTAGAGGAATTAAAGGAGTGGCGCCGGAAAAGCGGACTGGAGCTGAAAAAGTTCTTCAACACCAGCGGCCTGCTTTATAAATCCCTGGGCCTGTCCAAAAAGCTGCCCTCTATGAGCGCGGAGGAGCAGTTCGCCCTGCTGGCCACGGACGGAATGCTGGTGAAGCGGCCGATTCTGGTGGACGGCGACACCGTGCTGGTGGGTTTCAGGGAAACGCAGTGGGAGATTATAAAATAAAACAAAAGGTTCAAAAGGAAGCTCGTAATCCACTCCTTTTTGAACCTTTTTGCGTTTGTAGGCTTTTGGTTGGTCTGGTTTTCTGGTAACAGGGTTTAACGGTCCCCATGTTGTTCGTCTGGAAAGATCCAGTGCCCGCTTTGCTTTTTTGCTCAGCTTTTCCGGGCTGACATATTTTTTCATAAAATCACTCCCTTATTCTTTACAGCATTTCCAGTTGATTCTGCGACAAGTTTGGGTTTCTCCCCCGCCGGAGGCGGGGGAGAAACCTATTTTGTCTCGCAAACTGAAATGGAATCACTATAGTATAGAGTATAGCACAAAATATTGTGTACTCCAATAGGAAAGGAATGTCAGGCCGGTCTCTCTCAGAGAGCAGAAAAACGAAACCGCCCGGAAAGAAATTTTCGAGTGGTTTCGTTTGCCTCGGGGCCATCTGTTAAGTTAAAAGCAGGGCTTTGATTGCGCCGGTGTAGCATTCCACCGCTTTGTGCAGTTGATCGATTTCAATAGATTCGTTGATGGTATGGGCCAGCGATTCCAGCGAAGGCCCCAGACCGATGGTTTTGATTCCGGCTTCTCCGGCGTAGTGGCTGCCGTTGGTGCAGAACTGATATTGTGTGATTTCCGGCTGAAAGCCCATGCGCCGAAGCTCCGCGACAACGTTCTGAACAAAGGGCTCCTCCCGCGCGAACAGCCAGCCGGGGAAAAAGCGTTCCCCGCTGATTTCCGCGCCGGTATAGCATTCCTCCCGCCCTTGAGCGTAGGAAACCCGCGCCCTCAGGGCAGGGTCCCTGTCCATTTCCTTTTCCAGCAGGGCTTGCAGGGGAGCCAGCACGCTTTCCCTCGTTTCTCCAACCAGAAGCCGTCTGTCGTAAGTCGCGCAGCAGTATTCCGGCACTACCGAGGCACCGGGGTAGGGAGTGGACTTGATATCCGTCAGCTCCAGAATCCCTTTCCCCAGTACCTTCTGCTCGGGCGGGGGAAGGCGGCGGATCCGGTCGATCAGACCGCAGATCCGGTAAACCGCGTTTACACCCTTTTCCGGGTTCGCGGAGTGCGCGGGGACACCGAAGGTTTCCAGCCTGATTTCTGCGCGGCCCCGCTGACCGATTTTTACGTTTAAGTCGGAGGCTTCCCCGATGACCACATAGTCCGGTTTGACTAGGGAACTGACGGAGCGCGCGGCCACTCCCTCAAAGCATTCCTCGTGCACGACTCCGGCAATGTACAGCTCGCCCGCGAAATCTCTGCCGCTGCTCCGGGCAAAATTGTTCACCGCACATGCCATAGCGGCAACCGCGCCCTTCATATCCGACGCGCCGCGTCCGTATATTTTGCCGTCGCGGATTTCCGCGCCGAACGGGTCGCTGTCCCACGCGGAAGGGTCGGTGACCGCAACGGTGTCGATATGCCCGTCGAACAGAATTTTCCTGCCGGGCCTGTTTCCTTTCATACAGCCGATGATATTGCCGTAGGAATCCGTCCGAACGCTGTCAAAGCCCTTCGCTTTCAAAAAAGCTTTCAGCACTTGCGCGGCGGAGGCTTCTTCGCCGGAGTAGCTTTTTTCGCGGATCAGGCTTTGGCACAATGCTGTGACTTCCTGCTTCTGCTCCTGTGTCAGCATCGGTTTTCATATCCTTCCCTTATCTCATTTTTTATTGATGAAGGATCGGAAGCTACGCGCTGAGCACCTTGGCAAGGAAATCCCTGCACCGATCGTTCTTGGGCGCTGTAAAGATTTCCTTTGCGGTGCCCTGTTCCACAATGTAGCCGCCGTCCATAAAGATTACGCGGTCGGCCACGTCGCGGGCGAAGTTCATTTCATGGGTTACAATCACCATGGTCATGCCCTCCTGTGCGAGGTTCTTCATGACCTTGAGCACTTCATCGACCATTTCCGGGTCAAGCGCGGAGGTCGGCTCGTCAAACAGCATGATTTTCGGGTTCATCTGCAGCGCGCGGGCAATGGCCGCTCGTTGCTTCTGTCCGCCGGAAAGCGTCTGGGGGTAGACGTCCCTTTTATCCTCCAGTCCGACCTTTTTCAGTAGAACCAGAGCTTTCTCTTCGGCTTCCTTCCGGCTCATTTTTTTCAGCTCCAGCGGAGCAAGCAGCATATTTCCCAGCACGGTGTAATTGGGGAAAAGGTTGAACGACTGGAAAACCATGCCGATGTTCTCCCTCAGCCTGTTGATGTTTTTGGTGTGGGTGACGTCCTCGCCCAGCACGGCCACGCTTCCGTCCTGAATATCCTCCAGCCGGTTCAGGCAGCGGAGCAGCGTGCTTTTTCCGGAGCCGGACGGGCCGATGATGCAGAGCACCTCGCCTTCGTCCACGGTCAGGGAAATGTCGCGTAAAACCTGCAGCTTTCCAAAGCTTTTCTTGATTTTATTCGCCTCGATGATCATAACTCAGCTTCCTTTCCATCTGTTTTGAAATCATGGTCAGAATCGTAATAAAGACAAAATACATGAGGGCTATGATCGCGTATACCTCAAACGGGCGGTAGTTGTTCGCAATGATGATCTGTCCGCTCAGGGTGAGCTCCCTCACACTGACGACGGAAAGAATGGAAGTATCCTTGATGGTGGTAATAAATTGATTCATGATGGAAGGGATCATGATCTTTACCGCCTGCGGCAGGATCACCCGCTTCATCGCCTTGAAATAGTTCAAACCCAAGCTTCGGGCCGCTTCCATCTGTCCGAAATCGATCGCCTGAATGCCCGCCCGGAAAATCTCCGCCATATACGCGCCCGCGTTGATGGTCAGCGCAATAATGGCGGCGACTATGGGGTCAAAGCGAATCTGCAGCGCGGCGCCGACGCCGAAATACAGGAACAGGCCGAGAATCATCAGCGGAATCCCGCGAATGACGTAAATATATGTAGTGGAAATGGCTTTCAGCAAGCGAAATCTGCTGATGCTGAAAATGCACATAATCAGTCCGACGATTGACGCGAAAAACAGAGATAAAATCGCCATGATCACGGTAACCCGCAGCCCGCTCAAAAGACTGGGCAGCGATTCCTGAAATATCTTCAAAAACAAATCCAAACTCCATACCTCCTATAATCTACCCCGTGAAAAGCGCAGCGGCCCGCGCAAGCGCGGGCTACCGCTTTGTTTTGCTCTTTTATAAGTACTGGTTGACAATTTTGTCGTATGTTCCGTTTTCCTTTACTTTTTTCAGGCCTTCGTTGAACATTTTCAGCAGGTCCTGATTTTTTCCTTTATCTACGGCAAAGGCGTCGTACGGGGCCTCGCCGATGGACTCGACCGCTACCTTCAGCTTGGAACCGGCGTTGATCTTGATGGAGTAGGAAATAACCGGGAAGTCTTCCACCAAAAAGTCCGCGTTTTTGTTTTCCACGGCTTGGAACATAGAGGGGGAGTCGTCGTAAACGTTGACCTTCAGGCCGTATTTGTCCTTGTTTTCTTCGGCAAACGAAGCGCCTGTGGTACCCTTCTTAACGGCGGCGGTTTTGCCTTTCAGATCATCCAGGGACTTAATGCTGTCGTCGTCCTTGTTCACAACGATGGAGGAACCCGCCTGAATATATCCGTCGGAAAAGTCAACGGATTCTTTTCTCTTTTCGGTGATGTTCATTCCGGCAATTGATCCGTCGATCTGGCCGGCCTTGATCGCGGGGATGATGCCGCTGAAATCCATCGGCTTCAGTTCATACTGAAAGCCCTCCGCTTTCGCAATGGCGTCCAGCAGTTCCACGTCGATTCCCTTGTATTTGCCGTCTTCTTCAAAGGAGAACGGAGCGTACTTTGCGTCGCACGCAATCAGATATACTTTTGAACTGGCGGCCGACGCAGCGGATGAGCCCGCGTCCGTTGATGCGGCGGGAGCGGCGGAACTTGCCGCGGTGCCGGAGCTGCAGCCCGTGAACACAGTGGCCGCCATCAGTACCCCCGTCAGCATCCCCGCGATGATTTTCTTCTTCATTAGCCTTCCATCCTCTCAATCAAATACTTTTTAATTCATGTCGGTAAAACAAAAAAAAGAGGCCGCTGCCGAAGCAGTGAACCTCTTTGTTCGTATGCCCACCATTATACCCGATGAAACGGTTCGCGTCAATATGCAAGCTCACCTAAGTTTCAAAAATCAATCCGTGTTTTCTTGTCGTTTGCTATAATCTTTTTACATAATAATTGGAGGATTGAAAATAAAAATTGCAAAAACGTTCTTAGGACAAATGAATTGTCTAGAAAAACGGGTTGACAATGCAGGAATCAAGATTTATAATTCATAATAATAGCAAGGGCGCTGTGGGTTTTATCATCCGCGGGCGTCCTTTTTTTATTAGGCTTGAGGGTGTGCAATATGTATCCGAAAGTGTCCGTAGACACAAAAAAGCTGCTGGAAAATGTCAGGGTGGTCCGTGCGCTTTGCGGCCGGCATCATATCCGGATTACGGCGGTTACCAAAATGTTCGGCGGAGATCCGCGCTTGGCACAGGTCTTTCTGGACGGGGGGATCCGTATGCTGGGAGATGCCCGTATCCAGAATCTGGAACGCATGGAACAGCTGAAAGCGGAAAAATGGCTGATCCGCATCCCAATGTTGAGCGAAGTGGCCGATGTGGTGCGCTACGCCGACGTGTCGCTCAACTCGGAGCTGGAAACCGTGCGGGCCCTGCAGAAGGAAGCAAAAAAGCAGAACAGGATACATAAAATTATATTGATGGCTGATATGGGGGATATCCGCGAAGGGTATGTGGACGATCATCAGCTGATGCGCACGGCGGAGGAAATCCTGCGAATGGATTCCCTCCTGCTTTATGGAGTGGGAACCAATCTTACCTGTTTTTCCTTTGTACAGCCGGATACCGAAAAGCTGGAGCATCTGGAGCTTTTAAGCAGGGCGATGGTGGCTGCGGGGGGAAGCGGCATTGTCAGCGGCGGAAATTCCGCGACCATCGACCTGATGCTGCACAACGGCATCCCGCGGGGGGTCAACAACCTGCGTCTGGGCGAAGCGCTGCTTTTTGGCAAGGAGCGGGCGCATTACCAATATCTGGACCATACCTGTTCGGACGTGTTCCTCCTGCAGGCGGAAATCGTAGAAATCAAGGACAAGCCGTCCCGTCCCTGGGGAGAAATCGGCGTAAATTCCTATGGGAAGAAGCCTGATTTCGTCGATCGGGGTCTGCGTACCAGGGCCATCTGTGCAATCGGACGCCAGGATGTGGATACCGGCACCATGGAACCGCTGGACCCCGGGGTGGTCCTGCTCGGCGCCAGCTCGGACCATTTGATCCTGGATGTGAGCGACAGCCGCCGCACCTATCGGATCGGTGATATCGTTGAGTTTAAACTGGGATATTTTGCGGCTATGCGCGCCTTTAATTCCCGTTATGTACAGAAGGAGTATCATTAAATTCCAGCCGCATTTCTTTCCTCCTTCCCAGCAAAAATACAGCGTTTTCAGTTGATTCAGGAACGCGTTTTATCCCGCAAACGGAAAGAAAATTAAGATAAATTTTATTTTTATATAGAAATTATATCAAAGCAATATTATGTAAAATAAGGATAAATTCAGGAACGGCAGTCATAATAGGAAGGATGGGCGCGGTGAAAAATTTATTTTATTATGATACGGATATCGGGCGGATCGCGATTGCCGAAGACGGTACGGGGATTACCGACCTTTGTTTTGAGGGAGCCGCCGTTCCCCACGGTGCTGCCGTTAGGGAAACGGAACTGCTGAAACAGGCGGCAAATGAGGTGCGGGAATATTTGGCGGGAAGCAGAACGGAATTTACCGTCGCGCTGTCTCCTTCCGGTACAGAGTTCCAGCGCAAGGTGTGGAACTGCCTGTGCGGCATCCCTTACGGAGAAACCCGCAGCTATAAGGAAATTGCAGAAAGCGCCGGCAGCCCGAAGGGATTCCGCGCGGTGGGAATGGCGAACAACAGAAATCCGATTCCGGTCATCATTCCCTGTCACCGTGTCATCGGCGCGGACGGGTCGCTTGTTGGGTACGGCGGGGGCATGGACATCAAGGTGCGGCTCCTGAATCTGGAAAAACAGGCGCGCTGAAGAAAGCTTCCTGTCAGGCCGATTTGTGCGTACGGCAGGCTGCAGACGGATGACACAAAACGCCGGAAAATTCGGGGAAGAAAATGAGTATCAAACAGAATTTATTTGAATCGATGGAACAGCATCTGCTTGCGGATGAAAAGCCTTCGCTGTATTTTGAGGAGCTGGATAAAACCGCCGCTTTGCGGGAGGTTCCCTTTGCCATGCTGCACGACCTGAAAAACGCCGAGCAGTCGCCGCAGCATCATCCGGAGGGGAACGTCTGGAACCACACCATGCTGGTGGTGGACGAGGCCGCGAAGGTGAAGGAGAAAAGCAGCGACGCAAGGG
>ENA-OXEN01000364-OXEN01000364.1-human-gut-metagenome-genome-assembly--contig:-NODE-364-length-11168-cov-12.848376_pt1 | contig 11168 bp, 11 predicted proteins | sample MGYA00249358_ERZ652249 | MGnify/ENA primary metagenome ERZ652249 (study PRJEB26925, sample SAMN05826761) | human gut metagenome | biome: ENVO:2100002; feature: ENVO:00000062; material: ENVO:00002003... | reverse complement strand
GTCTAATTCGTCGGCAGCGTCAGATGTGTATAAGAGACAGGGCCTGTACGATGATGTGGTCGGTCATCGCGTTGGTCTTTGCAGTGAAACATTTTGTAAAAAGAAGCTCATGAAGTGAAAGAAAAAGGCCGCCGATACCATCGGTGGCCTTTCGACTGATTTATCCGCGGCGGATATTCTTTGTCTTTTCCCGGATGATTTCTCTCATTCTCTGCAGGGATTCATTGGAACGCACGGATTTCATGGTCGGGAACGCGCGGATAATACGGCATTGGAGGAACTTGACGTCCGCTTCAATTTTATCCTTCTTTTCATAAAGCCCGCTCAGGGCTTTCTGATAAGCCGCTTTCGTTTCCTCATCGATCAGGCACGCCAGCGCGGACTGCATGGTTTCAATTTTATCCGCTTTAAAGGCGGCGGCCCTTTCTCTGATTTCATCCAGCACCTGCTGCATTTCGTCCAGCTTTCCGTTCAGTTTGAAGGTAGTGTAGACGGACAAAGTGGTGTCACAGGCAAAGTACAGTACGAAAATACCGGCTGCCCAGGGCAGAACCGTTTCGGGAATGGATTCCAGCAGACCCAGAAGCGCCGGGTGGATCAAAAGGATGCCGACCACACACATTACACCGAACAGCAGCGAGTTTTCAAGGCAGATCCTGCCCTGAAAATTATATCGATGAGTGGAGTAATCCCAGTATTTTGTATGGAATATTTTTTCAAGGGCGAAGCCGGTCCCGTATTCCAGAAGGGTCGTTATGATGACCCCGGCCAGATAAAGGACGACGAGATTTTCCTTAAAGGGCGTCAGGGCAGACACGACGACCACACCGCCTACGCCGTAAATCGGGCAGAACGGTCCGTTCAGGAATCCTCGGTTGATGAATTTACCGACAGGGACGGAACAGAAGATACTCTCGATCAGCCAGCCGAGGAAACTGTATACGGTAAAAACGAGAAACAAGATATAGAGATTATCCATTTTTTTCCCTCATTTTGCAGCATATAGCATTTCCAGTTGATTCTGTAGCAAGGTTGTATTCCTCCCCCGCCGAAGGCGGGGGAGGAACGTGTTTTGTCTCGCAAACTGAAATGGAATTGCCATAGATAATAGGTATAAGTTTAACTGCTTACAGCCATTTTGTCAAACTGCAAAACAAGGCGCTTTTTGAAGCAAAAGAAGCAAATAATACAATAGAGCAGCCAGAACCGCCGGAGTGAGAATCCAGCCTGTCACATCCACCTCTATGGCGGTCACTTTCAGCAGACGGTTGATGCTCAGGGAAGCGTTGTAAATCTCGCTCATAAAAAGGATGACGATATAGGCCCGGATACCGAAAATCGGAACCAGCCCCGCGATCAGGAGGACGCGCATTACCGAGTCGCTGAAATTGTATTTGAGGGAATACAACTGCTGATCAAGGCCCTTAAGCATTCCGTCCACCACGCTGTCAAGGTACATCAGCGGAAGAATCGGCGCCATAATGCGCAGAATATTTCCCACCTGTGCGCTTTTATAAAACGCCATTCCGATACTGTCCGCAAATACGATGAGGACCGAGGTCATCAGAAAGGAAAAGGTAAGGGTAAAGCGCATTGCCTTTTCAACCGCCCTCTGAATCGTCACCCGCTTTCCGCCCGCGTTGGCCTCCGCCATTTCGGGAATCAGCAGCATGGACAGGGCGGCGAGGAAAGCGGAGGGGAAATACAGAATCGGCATCACCATGCCCTGCATGGTCCCGTACTGCGCCAGCGCGCCGCTGTCCCCGGCGCCGTATTTTCTCAGCCCGCGGGGAATGAGGATGTTTTCGGTGCTGCTCAGCAGCCCGCGGAAAAAGGAGCCGAACAGGACCGGGGCCGCAATATGAACGACGCTTTGGAAAACGCCGCTGCTTTTCGCTTTGGAAAGGCTGCGCCGGCCGGCGAAGATCAGATATAACACGACGATATATGCGCAGGAAAAAACCTCGCCTATGGTGGAGCCGAGCATCAGCGCCTCCAGCGGCGCGGCGAGCCGGGTGAACAGAAAAAGGGAAGCGCCGATGGTGACGAACTGCTCCAGCCACTCGCCGCACGCGGGAACGATCGTGTTGCGGATGGCAAGGAAATAACCTTTCAGGCAGGCGCCGATCGCGATCAGGGGCAGGCTCGGCGCCAGAATCCGCAGCGGCGCTGCGGCGACAGCGTCGCCGATAAAATGTACGGAAATAAAATCCGCGCAGGTAAACAGCGCCCCCGCCGCCGCCAGGCTTAAAACAAGCGCGTAGCAGACACAGCGCCGGATGCTGTCCCTGGTGCCGCGCCCTTCCGCCACAAGGCGCGTGACGGCAAGGCCCACCCCCGAGGTGCTCAGGGTGATGCCCAAAATAAAGACCGACAGAATCAGTTGATACAGGCCCATGCCGGACGCGCCGATTTTTGAGCAGATGAACACCCGGAACCAGATGTTGCTCAGCCGCAGAAGGACGCTGCTGGCGGTCAGGATGACCGCGTTCAGGTAAAAGACGCGCTTTTTCATTCGATTAACACCTTTAATAAATTTCATTAATCAAATGTATTCGCGCGCCCTGCAAAATAAGTCTATAAATTTTCAGAATTCTGGGTTATAATGAAAAGGAAACAGCCGGGAAAGCTTTGCTTCCCCGGCTCGCTGCAGAATAAGGCTTCAGGAGGAAAAAATGGACTGGACGGAAGTAACGGCAGAGGTGGACGCAAAGGAGATTGACAGAGCCGGAGACATTGCCCAGATGGTGGTGCCGTACGGAATATATATTGAGGATTATTCGCACCTGTGCGAAGAGGTGGAGGAAATCGCGCACATCGACCTGATCGACGAGGACCTACTGAAAAAAGACCGCTCAAAGGCAAAGGTGCACGTCTATATCAGCCCGGAGGAAAACCCCGCGGAGGCCATCGCCTTTTTAAGCGAGCGTTACAACGCGGAAGGCATCCGGCACACGATCACCACGGCGAACTGTGTGGAAGAGGACTGGATCAACAACTGGAAAAAATATTTTAAACCGATTCCGGTAGGCAAAAAGCTTTTGATCCGTCCAACCTGGGAAGAGGAATACGATGCCGGAGACCGCAAGGTCCTCCACCTGGAGCCGGGGCTGGCGTTTGGCACCGGCACCCACGAAACGACGCGCCTGTGCATGGAGCTGCTGGAAGAAACCGTCACGCCCGGCTGCGAGGTGCTGGACGTCGGCTGCGGAAGCGGCATCCTTTCCGTCGCGGCCCTGCTTTTGGGCGCGCAAAAGGCCGTCGGCGTGGACATCGACGCGCTCGCGGTCAAGACCGCCGGACAAAACGCCGAAATCAATGGGGTGGCCGACCGCTTTACCGGCATCTGCGGCGACCTGACCGACAAGGTCAGCGGAAAATACAATATCGTCGTCGCGAACATCGTCGCGGATGTGATCATTCTGCTGACAAAGGATATCGAGCGGTTTATGCATCCCGATACGGTTTATCTGATGAGCGGAATTATCGATACCCGCGAGCAGGACGTTCTGGACGAGGTGGAGAAAAAGTTTACAATCGTCAGCCGCAGAACCGAAAAGGGCTGGGTTGCCCTTGCGGCCAAACGGAGATTGCCGAAATGATTTTGTATACTCCGTTTTGGGAAACGCTGAAAAAGCGGGGCGTTACTACTTATGCCCTGATCAAAAGTCATCATATCAGCAGCAGTACGCTGACGCGTCTGCGCCGCAATCAGCCGCTTTCGACCGTTACAATCAATGATTTGTGCCGCATTCTGGATTGCAGGGTTCAGGATATCGCTCTGTATGTTGCGAATCCGGAGGATGAGCGTCTGTGAGAAAGCGGCGGAGGAGAAAATATGCTACTGGAAAACGGGACGGGCACCTGCAGCTGTCCGAGAATCAATTGTGAGCGCCATGGAAAATGCGCCGAGTGTCTCGAGCATCATCAAAGCCATAAAAAACATCCGCCGTACTGCAAGCGCGAGCCGCGCGTCAGGCGCACGAGGAACAGAAAAGAGAACCCGCCGGACTGAAAAGCCCGGCGGGTTCCTTCTATCGGAAAGGTCATTCGTTTTCCGTGTAGTTCCCCAAAAAGGAGAAACGGGGAAGCTCGTCGTAAAGCGAACAGATCAGATTCAGCGTCGCGTCCTCCCGTACATTGCCGGTAAAATCAAGATAAAAATCATATTCAAAATTTTTATCCTGAATCGGGCGGCTCTCTATTTTCGTCAGGTTCAGCCCGAGCGCCGCAAAGCGCGCGAGCACACTGTAAAGCGTGCCGGTTTTGTGGAGAAGCGAAAAGCACAGGCTGATTTTCCGGGCGCGGTCCGGGATAAACAGGCTGCGGCTGATGACGATAAACCGCGTGCAGTTGTTGGAGCTGTTCTGGATATCCCTTTCCAGAATATGCAGCTTATATTCGTTTGCCGCGTGTTCGGAACAGATGGCGGCGATCCCGGCCTCCTGCCGCTGCGCGACCATCTGCGCAGCCGAGGCCGTATTGGAGCACGGCAGGGGGCGCAGATCGTTTCTGGTGATGTACTCCGAGCACTGGGACAACGCCTGCGGGTGGGAGTACACCGTGCCGATGGTGCGCACGTCCACCTTTTTGGCCGCCGCCAGACAGTGGTGAACGTGCAGAGTCGCCGCTTTGACAATATAGAACCGGTATTTCAGAATGAGGTCGTAAACCTCGCTGACCGAACCGGCGGAGGAGTTTTCCACCGGCAGGATTCCCAGGTCCGCGTCCCCGTTGGCGACGGCGGAGAAGATCCGGCCGAAGCCCTGATAAAACTGGGGAGCAGCCTTGGGGTACAGCAGGCTGAGCGCCTCGTGGGAAAAGGAGCCGTTTTCCCCAAGGCAGGCGATCTTTTCCGCCTTTTCCGGCGCGGCGTCAGCGTTGCGGATGGTTTCCCGCAGTTCTCCGCCTTCGCCGAGCAGGTTGTACTGCAGCGCCCGGCTCATATCCATCATGCCGGAATAAAGCAGCCGCGCTTCGCCGCCGTATTCCCCGGCCTGACGAACGATCCGGTTCAGAATTTCCTGCTCGCGCCCGCCGTTGAACACCGGAAGCTTCTGCTCCTGTTTGACGGTAGCGACCTGCTTTGCACAGTCCATCCGACGGACGAAAAGCGGAAGAAGCTCCTTATCGATCCGGTCTATTTCCTGTCTGATTTCTTCAAGAGTCATGCTTTCATTCCTCCGGTATGCAGATTGATCAGGTTCATCAGCGCGACCGCCGCCGCGGCTTCCACCACGGGGACCGCGCGCGGGACGATACAGGGGTCGTGCCGCCCGTGCACGCTGAGCTTTGTATTCACCTTTGCGGTCAGGTCCACGCTGTCCTGTTCCAGCGCAATCGACGGCGTCGGCTTGAACGCCGCGCGGAAAAGGACCGGCATCCCGGTGGAAATTCCGCCCAGAATTCCGCCCGCGTGGTTGGTTCTTGTTTTCACCGTGCCGTCGTCGCAGTAATAGGAGTCGTTGTTTTCGCTGCCGAAAAGCGCCGAAGCGCCGAAGCCCGCGCCGAACTCCACGCCCTTGACCGCCGGAATACCGAACAGGATAGAGGAAAACACCGGCTCGATCCCCCCGAACAGGGGGCCGCCGACGCCAGCCGAAAGGCCTGTTACCGCGCACTCGACCACGCCGCCCACGCTGTTTTGCGCAAGCCGGGCGGCCTCAATGGTATCCCGCATCTTTTGTTTTGCATTTTCATTGATAACGGGAAAATAAACCGAGGATAAGGAAGCCAGTAAATTCTCCGGAACATGCACGGGATCGAACGGGTCGTCCGTCACGTCCTTAACCGAAAAAACGTGTGCGCCGATCAGTATGCCCCTGCGCTGTAAAATCTGGCGGCACACCGCGCCCGCAAAAACGAGGGGGGCCGTCAGCCGGCCGGAAAAATGTCCGCCGCCGCGCACGTCGTTGTATCCGCCGTAACGCAGGTGCGCGGGGAAGTCCGCGTGCCCCGGACGGGGCACAAGCTTCAGGTTGTCGTAGTCCCCGGACCGGGTGTTCGTATTTTCGATCAGCGCGCACAGCGGCGCGCCGGTCGTTGTATCGTTGAGCATCCCGCTGACGATCTGCGGCAGGTCGCTTTCCTTTCGCGGTGTGCTTGTGGAATCCCTGCCCGGCGCGCGGCGGCTCATCTGCAGCGCGGCGGCGTCGAAGTCGATTTTTTCCCCGGCGGGCAGGCCGTCCAGCACCACCCCGATCGCCTTTCCGTGGCTTTCGCCAAAGATGGATATTTTTACCGTTTCACCCCATGTGGAAGACATTCGCTTTTCCTCCCAACCGATTGTAATCTTCAAAAAAGGCTGGATAGCTTTTTTGAACGCTCTGCGCGTCGCTGACTGTGACGCTGCCGTCGGCTTTCAGCGCGGCAACGGAAAGGGCCATCACAATGCGGTGGTCGTTAAAGCCCTCCGCTTTGCCGCCGTGCAGCGTCGGAACGCCGTCGATGATCAGCCCGTCGTCGGTTTCCGCGACCCTTCCGCCCAGCTTGGTCAGCCCGTCGGCCATGGCGAAAAGGCGGTCGCTCTCCTTGATTCTCAGCCGCTGCGCGTTGTAAATCCGTGTGCGTCCGCGGCAGAGCGCGGCGGTCGCCGCCAGAACCGGCACAAGGTCGGGAATCTGGGACGCGTCGATTTCCATGCCCTTCCGTTCATTCGGCGAAACGGACAAAACGGAACCGTTCCACTCCGTCCTTGCGCCGAATTCCCGGAAAAGCCGCTCTGCCGCGCGGTCTCCCTGACAGGAGTCCCTATTCAGGCCTTCCAGACGGAGGGTGCCGCCCAAAGCGCCCGCGGCGAGAAAGAACGCCGCCTGCGACCAGTCCCGCTCCACCCGGTATTCGCACGGGCGGTATTTCTGGCGTCCCGCAATGCTCCAGCCGTTTTCGGCGGGCTGTGCCGTTACGCCGTATTCGCGCATGATTTCGACCGTCATATCCACGTATCCCGCGCTTTCCAGCGGAGAGGAAAGCGTCAGCTCGCTGTCGCCGTCCAGCAGCGGAAGCGCGAGCAGAAGGCCCGTAATGAACTGGGAGCTGACGTTCCCCGGCAGCACGAACCGGCCCGGGGTCATCCGCCCGCTGACGGAAAGCGGAAGCCCGCCCTGCGTCCCGCACGAAACGCCGTGCTGCGGCAGGCAGTCCAGGTATACGCCGATGGGCCGCTCCGGCAGGCGCCCGCTGCCGGTAAATTCCGCGTTCAGCCCCAGCGCCGCCGCGACGGGAATCAGAAAGCGCAGGGTGGACCCGGATTCCCCGCAGTCGATCCGCACGGAGTCCCCGCCGCCGCAGATCGCCCGCATCGCGCGGCAGGTCGCCGTAATGTCGTTGCTGATCGCTTCCCCGTCGAAAAGAGGGGCTCCGCCCGCCAGCGCGGAGCAAATCGCCGCACGGTGCGCCGCGCTTTTGGAAGGGGGTACGAGGATGCTTCCGTTCAGGACGGAGGGGGAGATCGTTACATTTGCCATCACAGCCCCCCGGTCAGCGCGGCAAGACTGCCGCGGGAAACGCGGTCCACAAAGCTTTCGCCGATTTCCCTGAGCATAATCAGGCTGATCATGCCGCTGCTGCTCTTTTTGTCCAGCGCGGTAGCTTCCAAAATCCGGTCTACGGGCATTTCGTCCTCTACCGGAAGGCCGTATTTTTTCAGGGCGGCGATGATTTCATCGGTCGTTCCGGCCTTTGTAATCCCCGCGTTTTCACCGCATTTTGCCATCATTACCATGCCGATCCCGACCGCTTCCCCGTGGGAAAGCTTTTTGAAGTCATATAGCTTTTCCAGCGCGTGACCGAAGGTGTGTCCGAAGTTCAGGAGCATACGCTCGCCAGTGTCGAATTCGTCCCGCTCGACCACCTCGCGCTTAATGTCCACACAGTGGAAAATCAGTTCTTCTATCTTCTGAGAAATCTCTTCTCTGACAATCATATCGAACAGGACCCGGCTTTTGATGCAGCCGTATTTGATCGCCTCCGCCATTCCGTCGGAAAAGTACCGTGGGGAAAGCGTAGAGAGCGTGTCCGGGTCAATCAGCACCAGCCTGGGCTGGTGGAACGCTCCGACCAGATTTTTTCCCTGCGGCAGGTCCACGCCGGTTTTTCCGCCGACGGAGGAATCGATCTGCGCCAAAAGGGTGGTCGGTATCTGGATGAACGGGATTCCGCGCAGAAAGGTCGCCGCGGCGAACCCCGCCATATCGCCCGTTACCCCGCCGCCGAGGGCGACGATAAAGTCGCTGCGGGTAAGGCCCCGGGCCGCGCACTCGGCGTACATGGCTTCAATGGAGGAAAGGCGCTTGCTCTCCTCGCCCGCCGGAAAAGAGAACAGGGAAGCGGAAAAGCCCGCGGCTTCCAGAGAATCCAGCACGCGCTTTCCGTACAGCGGGAGCACGTTGCTGTCGCCGATGACGACCGTTTTCGCACCGGCCTTGAAAAGCTCCCCGGCGTGTGCGCCGGCCGCGTCCATACAGCCGCGCTCAATGATGATCCGGTAGGCGCCGGACGTGTGAACCGTCAGTTCCATTATTCACCAAGCCTTTCCTTGATCAGTCTGCCCCTGCGCAGAAGCACGCGCAGGGCTTCGGCGTCGCCTTTTGCGACCGCCTCTTTGATATCGGTGATATTCGTGATGAGCGTATCCAGTTCCTCGGAAAGCGCCTTCCGGTTGTCGATGAAAAGCTCCGCCCAAAGCTGCTCGTTGATATTCGCAACACGGGAAACATCCCGGTAGCTGCCGGCGGAAAAGCCGTTGTGCTCGGGGCACCGCGGGCTCATGACATAGGCGCAGGCAAGCACATGGGGAAGCTGGCTGGTAAACGCGATCATCTGGTCGTGGTGCTCCGGCGTGGTGACCACCGTGCCGCCAAAATGAAGCTCCACAGCGACCGCCTTGAGCATGTCAACAGCGGACTGCGGCGCGCCGCACGGAACGATCAGATAACTGGCGTCCAGAAAAAGGTCGGCGTCGCTTGCCGCAAAGCCGCTCTGTTCCCTGCCCGCCATAGGGTGGCCCCCCACGAAGGAAAAGCCGTATTTCTCCGCCAGAAGCGGCAGGTGCCTGCAAATTTCCGACTTGATACCGCAGGTGTCGGTGACAAGGCACGTCGCGGGAATCAGATGGGCGTGCGAAGCGATAAAGTCGATATCGGCCTGCGGGTACAGGCAAAGGTAGAGCAGGTCGGTGTTTCGGATATCCCCGTCGTCCCCGATCTTGTCGATCGCGCCGCAGCCGAGCGCGGCTTTCAGAACCTCGGGGTTCCGGTCGATTCCGGCGACGGTGCATTCGCTGTATTTCTGAAAGGCTTTCGCGAGCGAACCGCCGATCAGGCCCAGGCCGACGATCACGATTTTCTTGTTCATACAGGCTTCCCTCCGTATGCAGTATTTTAAGCTTTATTATAGCAAATATCGGCGGGGGAATCCACCTTTCTTCCAAAAGCTTTTGCGGCGGCCTTCACATGCGCCGCTACCTTGTCAAACTGGTCGGGTGTCAGGGACTGCGCGCCGTCGGACAGGGCCTTGGCGGGGTTGTTGTGTACCTCGATAATCAGTCCGTCCGCTCCGGCCGCGACCGCGGCGAGCGCCAGCGGCTCCACCAGCCAGGCAATGCCGGAGGCGTGGCTCGGGTCGACCACCACCGGCAGATGGGAAAGCTTTTTCAGAATCGGGATGGCGGAAATGTCGAGGGTGTTGCGCGTATAGGTCTCGTAGGTCCGGATTCCGCGCTCGCACAGGATCACGTTGTCGTTGCCGCCGGACATAATGTATTCGGCGCTCATCAGAAGCTCCTCAATCGTACTGGAAAGCCCGCGCTTGAGCAGGATGGGCCTTCTGATTTTTCCAAGCTCCTTCAGCAGCTCAAAATTCTGCATGTTTCTCGCGCCGACCTGGATGATGTCGACATTTTCTTTCAGGAACAGGTCGATCTGCCCGATGCTCATGAGCTCCGTAACGATCGGCAGGCCGGTTTTCTTTTTCGCTTCCCGGAGAAGCTCCAGCCCCTCGGCCCGCAGTCCCTGGAAGGCGTAGGGGGAGGTCCTGGGCTTGAAGGCCCCGCCGCGCAGGAACTGCGCCCCCGCCTTTTTTACCCGTTCGGCCACGCCGCAGATCTGGGCCTCGTTTTCCACCGAGCACGGCCCGGCAATCAACGCGAGCCCGCCGTCGCCGATGGTCTGTCCGGTCGGCAGGGTAACCACCGTGTTGTCCGGATGAAACTTGCGGTTTGCTTTTTTATACGGCTCCTGTACCCGTTTTACGCTTTCCACGAAATCCTGCGCGGCAATGAAGTCGATGTCGATGGCGGAAGTGTCGCCGATCAGCCCGAGCACGGTGCTCTGCGTCCCCACCCAGGTGTTGACCTTTACGCTGTGTTCTCTGGTGAGCGAATCCGTGAATTCTGAAAGCTGCTGTGGGGTACATTCGGGTTTTAATACGATAATCATGCTGTTCCTCCTTTGATGCGGGCCGGTAAAAATGAGTAAAAAAATAACGGAGCTGCTGTCAGCTCCGTCAAAAATATCAGCCCGTTATCAGTCAATAAAATACGGCTATATCCTTTTACACAAAAGCTTACAGTTGACTTTGCTGCACACACAAAAATCCCACGCCATAAAATAGCGGGGGTAACCGAAACCTGTAAATCGTGTTGTGTATGCGGACAAATTCATCATGTAACTCCTTTGCGTTCACCTTATCCCGTATCATAATACAGAATGCCGCCGGTGTCAAGCTGAAATTGCGGAGATTTGGGCGCAGAGAAAAAAGGATGTGAAAATCCATTCGAAATTTCTTGATTGTTCTATACTGATTTGCTATAATCAATAAGTATATCAACCTGAAAATCCGCAAGTGTCTTTTACAGAAAGAAGTGACGCCGATGCCCCAAACGGCAATGAGTACGCCCGGTTTGGAAAACATAGTCAATTACCTCGGCGGCGGCGTTTTTTGCTGTAAAAACGATGGTGTCCTGACGATTATCTATGCAAGCGCTTCCTTTTACGGGATGCTTGGGTATAGCGAAGAGGAAATCACCGCGCTGAACGGGCCGGCGCCGAACCGGCTGCTGAGCAAAGGCCAACGGATTAACTGGGGCAGACTTGCCGAAAGCTTGAAAAAACGCGGCCTTGCCGAGCTGGAGCTGAAACTGGTTCGGAAAGACGGGGACTATATCTGGA
>ENA-OXEN01000362-OXEN01000362.1-human-gut-metagenome-genome-assembly--contig:-NODE-362-length-11183-cov-13.669752_pt1 | contig 11183 bp, 7 predicted proteins | sample MGYA00249358_ERZ652249 | MGnify/ENA primary metagenome ERZ652249 (study PRJEB26925, sample SAMN05826761) | human gut metagenome | biome: ENVO:2100002; feature: ENVO:00000062; material: ENVO:00002003... | reverse complement strand
GTCCTGTTTTTATTTTCTTTTTGTTTGCTGGAATTTGAAATTTATTCAATATTATAACGTTTTACCATAAAATATTAAACATTTTTAAAATTTGCCGAGTATTCGGTAATTTTTAACAATATTTAGGCCGCAGGCTGTAGCGGCGCCCGGAATGGGAACGAATCTTTTCTGCAAGCTCCAGTTCCGTCACCGCGGTCAGAAGCCGTGGAGCGGAAATGCCTGTCAGGCGCTCCAACTCGGAAAGATGCTTCGGTGAGTCCGTCAGGCTGGAATACAAAAGCACAGCGTCCTCTGAAAATTCTTTTTCATCCAATGTCTCCGCCGCCGGCTGTACCGGCTCCGGTTCCGGTTCCGGAGAAAGAATCACATTCGTTTCTTCATCCCTGAAATCGATCTGGCCGGGAAAACGGTAAAGGTACTCTTCCAGAATCTCGCCCGCGTTGGACACGGGCTTCGCCCCGCTTTTAATCAGCCCGTTCACTCCCTGGGAAACAGGGCTGTAAATTCCGGCGGGTACGGCAAAAACGTCCCTTCCCTGCTCCAGCGCGTACTGCGCGGTAATCAGCGAGCCGCTTTTTCCGGCAGCCTCCACCACAAGGGTTCCCAGCGTCAGTCCGGAAATAATACGGTTGCGGATCGGAAAATTGGAATTGACAGCCTGCGTGTTCGGGGGATACTCCGAAATGACCGCGCCGGAAAGCGCGATGGCTTCGCGCAGAGACGCGTTTCCCATCAGGTAATTATAATCGATGCCGCAGCCAAGAACGCAGACGGTTTTCCCGCCGGCCTGCAGAGCACCCTTGTGAGCCGCCGTATCAATCCCCAGCGCGCCGCCGCTGACAACGACCGTCCCCTGTTTGGCAAGCTCAAAAGCAAAGCTGCGCGCGGTAGCGACGCCGGTCGCGGTCGCTTTGCGGGTACCCACAATAGCGATGCTGGGAACTGCGGAAAAATCCGGCAGGGTCCCCTTGACATACAGCGCACAGGGAGCATTATGAATCTCCCTAAGCGGTTCGGGGTAACCGGCGCATCCGGGCGTAAGAACCTGCTGCCCGATTTTCTCACAGTATTCGAGCAGAGCCCCGGCGTTCTGAACGGAATACGAGCCGAGCTTTCCCAGCTCGCTCTGCGTAAAGTAACCCTCGAGCAGCCAGCTTTCCATACCCGCATCATAAAAGTCGCTCAGAGAACGATAACCCGAAAGAATACGGTTCTGCTTGGAGCTGCCCGCGCCGAGCGCGTGCTGCAGCCACACCCAGTATGCCCTTTGGTCAACAGACATTCTTAAACGCCTCCCGATTTTTCGCGCATCATTTCCCACATCAAAATCGCAGCGGAAGCCGACGCGTTGAGAGATTCCGCTCTGCCCAGCATAGGGATGGTCACCGCCCCCGAACAGGCGGCGATCGCCGCGGAAGTAAGCCCGTTTCCTTCATTGCCCACGAAAAGCACCGTCGGCTTTCGGAAGCCGACCGCCGTCACCTTTCGAGCGGAGGAGTCCGGAACCGCGGCAAGGGTGACGAACCCGCGGCTGTTCAGAAAAGCAATAGCGGAAGCAAGCTCGGCCCGTACATAGAACGGAAGGCGGAAAACCGCGCCCATACTGGCGCGCAGCACCTTCGGGGAATAGACGTCGCAGCAGCTGCCGCCCAAAAGGACGCCGCCGACTCCCAGCGCCTCCGCCGTACGGAGTACCGCTCCCAGATTGGCCGGATCCTGAATGTTCTCAAGTCCCAGGTAATGAAGCCCCGAACCCATTTTCTCCAGTTCCTCCGTCCCGGCGCGCATTCTGCAGACGCAGAAAACGCCCTGCGGGGACTTTGTGTCCGACAAAAGCGCCGCGACATGCGGCTCCACCAGATAGGTTTCTTCCGCCGCCAATTGAATTTCGATGAGATAGTCCGCGTATTTTTCGCCCGCCTGCGCCGTGTAAAACAGGGTCCTGATGCCGACCCCGCTCTGCGCCGCGTCGCGGCAGAGCCGCGCGCCCTCAACCAGAAAAAGGCCTTGTTCCCTGCGGAACCCGGCGGCAGAGGAAAGGCGTGCGGCAGTTTTGACAATTTCATTTTGACGGCTTGTAATCAGATCCGGCATGTTATCTCTCCATATAAAATTTGCGCCCGGTTTTTTTCCGGGCGCAATTACAGCTTTTTAAAGCGCTGCCTTTGCTTTTTCAATCAAGCTCTTAAATGCGGCTTCGTCGGCAACAGCGATTTCTGCAAGCATTTTACGGTTCAGCGTAATCCCCGCTTTTTTCAGCCCGTTCATAAACACGGAATAGCTGACGTCGTTCGCGCGGCATGCGGCGGAAATGCGGGTAATCCACAAGCGGCGGAAATCTCTCTTTCTTGCTTTACGTCCGATAAACGCGTAGTTTCCGGATTTCATAACGGCCTGTTTGGCCATTTTAAAATGTCTGCTCTTGGAACCCCAGTAGCCCTTCGCAAGTTTCAAAGTCTTTTTTCTTCTCTTGCGTGTCATCAACGCACCTTTTACACGTGCCATTCTATTACCTCCATTGAAATGGTTATTTTAATCAACAGGACTAACTCTTATTTGTAAGGAATCAATCTTTTTACCTGAGCCACATTCGTCTTGTCGGCAACAGTGGTCTTTCTGAGGCCTCTCTTGCGCTTGGTGGTCTTTTTGTTCAAGATATGGGATTTATTGGCATGACCGCGGATTACTTTTCCGTTTTTAGAAAGTTTGAAGCGCTTTTTTGCGCCGGTATGTGTCTTAATTTTAGGCATGGTATTATCCTCCTTATGATGATTACTTAGCGGGTTTGGATGCAAGGAACATGAGCATATTACGCCCCTCTAACTTCGCCGGTTTTTCTACATTGGCGATTTCGCTGAGTGCTTCAGCAAAATTCCGCATAATGCTGTAACCCTGCTCCGGATGTCCCATTTCCCGTCCGCGGAAGCGGATGGAAGCCTTGACCTTGTCGCCATCCTTCAAAAAGCGGGTTGCATGACCGACTTTTGTGTTAAAGTCGTGAGTGTCAATGTTTAAAGACAAACGGATTTCCTTGATGTCGACAATGCGCTGGTTCTTCTTTGCTTCCTTATCACGCTTTGCCTGCTCAAATCTAAATTTGCCGTAATCAATGATCTTGCACACCGGCGGCTTTGCCTGCGGTGCGATCTTGACAAGATCAAGATTCTGCTCAAACGCTTTTTCCAAAGCCTGAGCCGAACTCATCACACCAAGCTGAGAACCGTCCGAACCGACGACACGCACTTCCCTGTCACGAATTTCCTCATTAATCTGCAGTTCCTTGTTGCTAATTGTTAAGCACCTCCAAAACACGTTATCAATTTCAATAAAAAGCGCGGGCAGAATATCCGCCCGCACAACAATACACAAAACAACAGCTTGAAAAGCCGTTTTCCGTATTGACCCATGGCGGACGAAACCCCACAGGTGTGGACACAAGATGCCCCGCTTTGTTTTACTGAATTATTTTACCAGTGATTTTTTCATTTGTCAAGCGTTAATTGGAGATTTCACAATTCAGGCTGAAGGAATAAAGCAGGCACCCGGCAACCTTTTTTCCCGTACACTGTTCCATTGCCAGACGGTAAAGGGCAAGCTGCGCATGATAGCGTTCCCACAGCTCCGAGGGATGATTCGTCCGGTCGGTTTTATAGTCCACGATCACTAACTTGCCATTTTCCTCAAACGCGCAGTCGACCGCGCCCTGCAGGACCACAGGCTGGCCTTTCAGTTCGTCCGGCAACCCCGGACGAACGTCTCCCGCGGTAATTTCCACAGTAAAGCGATATTCCCGCAGAACGTTTTCCGAAGCGAAAATTCTTTTTGCAAGCGAGCCTTGAAAGAAAATCCGCACACGGGCGAGATCCACCGCGTTCCCCTGCTCGGCCGTCAGGAAGCCTTGCGCAACAAGGCGTTCCAGCTCGCTTTCGGGATCTTCGCGAGCTTTTTCGTAATCCACAAACTGCATATAGGTATGCAGCGCCGTCCCGCGCTCGGCGGGAGTCAGCCCCGTTTTGCTTAAAAACGCGGGGCGGGACACGGCGGCGTACTGCGCGGAAAATTCACGCGCGGCAAGGTCGGAGGCCGCCACCTTGGCCTGTATCCCTTTTAAGGCGGCGTACGGATAGACATAGTCCATTGCCGCGGAGATTTCTTCCTCCAGCGCCCGGTCCGGCTGCGCCGGCAAAACCTCCTCCGGCCGCCGTACGGCAGCATCTTCTTTCGGCGGATAGATCAGATTCACGGCCCACGGTTCCTCCGAACCGACGGTGATTCCCGGCAGGGCGCAGGCAAGGTCGCGCAGTCGCGCACCATCCGGGTGGCGCAGGGCACAGAGCAGCAGCCAGTCGGAAATGCTGGAAACGCTGCGCACCACATAGGGCTGAATCCTGTTTTCCTCCGTCAGCCGGGCGGCGAGCTTTCCGAGCGTCTTCCCCACGTCCTTGACCGTCGTCACCATGATGAGCTTTTCCTTCGCCCTCGTCATGGCGACGTACAGCACGCGCAGCTCCTCGCTCATTTCATTGCGGTCCAGCTCCAGCGCGACCGCTTCGCGCGGCATGGTCGTGTAGCGGCAGAGACCGGCGTCGTCCCTGAGCTTTACCCCAAGGCCGAGCGACGGGTGCAAAAGCACGTCCCCCCGCTCCTTATTGAAGCGCCGGGAGCACCCGGCAAGGATGCAGACCGGGAACTCCAATCCCTTGCTACGGTGGATACTCATGATTTTCACAACATTGGCCGCCTCGCTGATGGTGGAGGCGGGCGCAAGGTCGGCGCTGTTTTTTTGAAGCCTGTCTATAAACCGGATAAAGCCGGAAAGCCCGTTATAGCCGGAGGCTTCGTATTTTTTCGCGTATTCAAGCAGCAGGCGGAGGTTCGCAAGCCGCAGCTCCCCGTTGGGCATTGCCTGAACCAGATTCAGATAACCCGTTTTGTCGTAAACCGCCTGAATCAGCCGGTCCGACGGCATGGTAGCCGCCAGCGTGCGATAGGAGTCCATATCGCGCAGAAAGTCCGCCGCTCGTAGGTTGCCGCCCTGAGCGGCGGAAACGAGCGCGGGATACAGCGGCGCGCTGCGCGACGGGATGCGAATATCGGCCATATCGTCCGCCGTGAAGCCGTAAATGGGGCTCATCAGCACCGAAAGCAGCGGAATATCCTGCATCGGATTGTCGATCACGCGCAGAAGCGAAACCGCCACCCCCACTTCCGCCGCCGCGAAGAAACCGCCCGCCGTGTCGGCCCAGGCCGGAATCCCGAGCGCGGACAGTTCCCGCGCGTATTCGTGCGCGTACCGGTTCGCGCTGCGCAGCAAAATGCAGATATCCCGGCAGACGACGGGCCGCTGTCGACCATGGTCCGTTACGGCGGTGCCGTCCCCGGTCATCCGATAGATCAGCTCCGCGATATGACGGCTTTCCGCCGCGATCATTTCCTCGCCGTCCTCGGACGCCGAAAGGTCGATGATGTCGAGCTGCGCCGCGGGTTCGCCACAGGGAGGGTAATCCGCCCCGGCGGCAAGCTCCTCCGATTTCGTGTAATCCAGCTCGCCCGTCTGCTCGCTCATCAGCTGGCGGAACACGAAATTCACCGTTTCGGTCACCCCGCGGCGGCTGCGGAAGTTTTTGTCCAGTACAACACAGGCGGGATATGCGTCCTTTGTTCTGTCGTAATCGGGGTACTGCGCGCGGCGGCGCAGAAAAATCTGCGGCATTGCCTGACGGAAACGGTAAATGCTCTGCTTGACGTCGCCGACCATAAACAGGTTGCTTTCCTTCTGCGAAACCGCGCGGAAAATCATATCCTGTGCTTCGTTGGTGTCCTGATATTCGTCGACCATCACCTCGTCAAACCGGGCGGATATCTCCAAAGCCTCCTCTGTCGGTATAAAGCCGCCGTCCGTCTCCCGGACAAGCAGCTTTAAGGCGTAATGCTCCAGATCGCTGAAATCCGCCGCGCGGCGTTCCCGTTTCAGCCGGTCCAGCTCTTCGCCGAACTTTTCCGTGACCTCGAACAGCTTCTTTACCAGCGGGGCGATGCGGGCGATCTCTTCCCCGCATTCCCGTTCGTCGGCGCCGAACAGCTCCGCCAGCTTTTTGACGGTTTCCTGCACTTCCTTGCGGCTTGCCGAAAGCTTGTTTTTCAGCGGGTCGTCGCCGTAGCCCCGCAAAGGCTTCAGCCTTTGAAAAGCGAAATTGGCACACTGGAAAGAAACGGCGTCCCAGCCGCCCGCGTCCGCCGCGTCTTTCAGCGCCAGAAGGCCCGCCAGATCGGAGCGGAAGCCGTCGCCATACGCGCCGGCAATTTTTTCGTCTTCCTGTATCAGCGCGAGGGAATTGCGCGTCAGGGAAATACAGTAGTCCACCGCGTCTGCGGCGTACTTTAACACGGTCCGTCCCCACACGGTCCGGGAAGCGGAAACCTCCTCCTCATACATGGCGGCCTTTTCCCGCAGCCAGCGGCTCGGAAACGGATGAGACCGTACAAAATCGTAGAGGGTATTGACTGTCTGAATCATGCGCGCGTCGTCCCGACCGGAGGAAAACGCGTCGACAAGAGCGTAAAAATCCGGGTCGTTCTGTGCGTAAAACGCTTCCAGAACGGCAGAAACCGCGTCGCCGCGCAGCAGCTTCATCTCACTATCGTCCAGAATGCGAAAATCCGGGGAAATCCCCAGCTTATAAAAGTTTTCCCGGATCAGTTCGCTGCAAAAGCTGTGGATGGTGCTGATGTGCGCGCGGGTCAGCAGAATCTGCTGGCGCTGAAGCCGAACGTTCATAGGGTCGGCTTCCAGCAGTTTTGCGATTTCCGCCGCGATACGGCCACTCATTTCCGCCGCCGCGGCCTTGGTAAAGGTAACGACGAGCAGGCGGTCGGCATCGGTGGGATTTTGCGGGTCGGTCATGCGCTCAATCACGCGCTGCACCAAAACCGCCGTTTTCCCGGAGCCTGCTGCGGCGGATACCAGCAGCGTGCCGCCCCGCGCCTCAATCGCGTCCTGCTGGCTTTGCGTCCATGTGCGTGCGCTCATTGCTCGTTCCCTCCTTTTGCCTGTGTAAGCTCTTTGATGACTTCGTCCCTGTCCCACTGCTGCATTTCGCGTGTGGGGTCGTCCCTTTCATGACCGCAGACGGACGAGTAGGGGCACCACGCGCAGGCGTCGTAGGTACCGGAAAGCGGCACCGCCGAAACATCGCCGCCGTGAAGCTCCCGGGCCATCGCGCCGACCAGCTCCTTAATATGTTTCATCACACCGGTCAGTTCTCCCGGAGAAACCACGTGGTCGCGTTTGCCCGGCACGCCGTCTTTGAGCGCGACCGGGATATAATTCCCCTGCCCGCCGTGCTCCATAGCCGCGATGATTTCGGCGTCGTCCAATATAAGCCCGTCCATCCGCAGCTTTTTCGCCGCTTCCTGCCCGATCTTTTCGGCTTCCGTATTGCGGGAAGCGGAAACGGCGGGGCGATTCGCGGGCATATACAGCACGCCGGCGGGCCGGACGTCCCCGTAGCGGTCCCCGCCGTTCTCCATCAGCGCCGCCAGATAGATCAGCATCTGCATGTTGATCCCGTAAAGAATATCCGATAATTTGAATTCCTTATGGCCGGTCTTATAGTCGATCACGCGTACATAGCCGACCCCGTCCCGGTCGAAAAGATCGACCCGGTCGATTTTGCCGTCGATTTCCACCTGTCCCCCGTCCGGCAGCGGGATACGCAGGGGGGGAATCCCGTCTTTTCCAATGGAAAGCTCGAAGTCGACGGGCTTAAATTCGCTCTGGGCAAGCTCCTGCGCGATATGGGACGCGATCACCTGCGCCGAATCGGCCAGACGCAGAAACAGGTATACAAAACGCGGCGACTTATTCTGAACGCCGCTCATTTTGGTATCGACGTACACATTTAAGAGACGGAGGATTTCTACTTTGAGCTCCTCCGGGCTCATGCGGAGAATGGCTTCGCTGCCGGTGTCGCGGAACAGCTTCTCCAGTAAAAAATGCATCAGACTGCCATACTCCAGCGCGTCCAGCTCCGCCGCCCGGCGCTCCTTTGCGTTCAGGCCGAAACGGCAGAAGTACTGGAAACGGCACAGATAAAATTTTTCGATCTGCGTTGCGGAAACATGCAGATTTTCTCCGAACAGAGCCTTCGCTTTTTCAGTGGAAGCAAAAACGGCGGGCCGGTTCTGCGCGGCGCGGTCGATTGCAGACAGGCGATGTTCACAGCCGCGCTTTCCGAACAGGTCTTTCAGCGTGGCGGACAGAACGGTATTGTGCTTCCACTGCTGCGCCATCAGCTCAAAGGCGGGCTCCTTCGCGTTCGCGAAATAGGTCTGCGGCAGAAGAAGCTCGTTGATGACCGCTGTGTTTTTTAAAATGGCGCATACTTCGCCCGGGATGGAGGAAGTCGTGTTCGCTTCCCCCGCTGGGCCGGTAAGCGGATACGTTATGTACAGTCTTTCAGAGGCGGCGCTCATGGCCGCGTAGGCAAGAAAACGCTCCTGCACTGCGGTGCCCTCAAGAGTGTCGTTCAAAGGAAGCCCCAAACGGATGAGCTCCCGCCGCTCGCTGTCGCTGAAAACGCAGTCGCCGCCGGGCGATAAGGGAAATTCGCCCTGCACGGTCCCCATCAGGAAGACCACCTTCGGCGCCCCGGTTCTGGTTCGGTCGGCGGCACCGACGGTCACTTCGTCCAGTCCCTGCGGGATGCTTGCCATACGGTTCGCCAGAATGACCAGACGCAGAAGCTCCGCGTAGCGCGCGGAGGTGACGGGATTCTTTTGCAGCACCAGCGCCGTCTGGTCCAGAATCTCCATCAGAAGGTCCCAGAGCCGCAGCTGGCGGTCGGCAAGCTCCGGCTCCCCGCAGTCGGACAGATGCTGCGCGAGGTTTTTCAGATGCCCGGCGGCACCGATGTCCCGAAGCAGCTCGTACACCGCCGCGGCCATCCCTTCCCCGTCGGTATCGCGGAGTCTGGACGCGAACCGGAGCAGCGGCGTCATCACCGCTTTCCGGCTTTCATTGATCTCCGTGAGCTTTTTCAGATCGCCGTCTTTCATTTCTTCCGCAAACCCTTTGGGATGCTCCGTCCAGTCCTCTTTCCACTGCTTCCCTTCCTTGCCCCACACAAAAACATAGTTTTCCAGTTGGGAGATTTCATCGGTGCCGAGCGCCGTCAGGCCGGTTTTCAGGTACGAAAAAACAGAATCCGAGGAAAAGCCGGACTGTACGGTTTTGAACGCGGAAAGCACCAGGCGCATCAGCGGTTCGGCGTCGATCGCCTGCGGCTTGTCCATAAAATACGGGATTTCCCACCGCTCAAGAGCCAGATCGAGAACCCCGCGGTAACGGTCGGTCGAACGGGTGATAATCGCAAAATCGCGGTAACGAAAGCCCTTTTCCATCACCAGACGGCGGATGGCGGCGGCGACAAAGGCGGACTCGCCGTACGCGTTGTTTGCTTCATACAGCACGACGTCCCCGTTATTTTCGCAGTCCTGCGCCGTGCGCCCGCAGCGGAAGGCCCCGGCCTCCACCGCGGCCAGCGGCCTGCTTTGAAAACGCGCCCCGCCCGGCAAAACGACCGGCGGAGCGATTTTCACGTCGTTCCGGCGCGCAAGCCGCATCAGGTTTTTCCCGGTGCGGCGAACAAGGGAAAACAGGCCCATGCCGTGCTCCGGGTCGTCAAGCTGATCGGTACAGAGCGTAACGTACAGGTCGTCCGCCTGAGAAAGGATCAGGTTGATGATATTGTATTCCTGCACCGTAAAGCTCTGGAACGAATCGAGCGCCACGGTATATTCCGAAAAGAAGCGATGCTCCAGCAGGGTATTTTTCAGCCTTGTCAGGTCGTCCAGCGGATCGACAAAGCTTTGCGCGACCAGTGCGTCATAGGCGGAAAGGATCAGGGACAGCTCCGTCATTTTCTGCCGCAAGGTCCCCCCGGGCATTTCCCCCGCCGCGTGTTCGATATCGAGCGGGGTCACGTCGCACATTTTAAATTCCGTGGAAGCGGAGATCATCAGGCCGACAAGCTCGGTGCTTTCCGCGTTCTTGCGGTAAAAGCTGAGCTGGTCCTTCACCTGCTCCAGTGCAAGGCTCATAAAGATGCTTCGGCCCCCGTCGTCCAGTCGGCGCCCCGCGCCGCCGCCGTACCGGCGGAACACCAGATCCGCCAGGCGGGAAAAGCTCGTGACCGAAACGCGCTGCACATCCTTCGCGCCGAGCAGCCGGAGCATCGCGCGCTCGTTTTCAAACGACGACTGCTCCGGCACGATCAGCATGATTTTTTTCTGTGCAGCCTGAGCCATATTTTTCAGTTCTGTCCGCAGCAGTTCCGTTTTTCCGCTGCCCGCGCGGCCCAAAATAAAACGCAGCATCGTATGCCCCCAAACATTCAGTATCCTGATTTCATACTGAACATTATAGCATGGATGCTGCGCTTACAGCAATTCCATTTTCATTTGCGAACAAGACGGATTCCTCCCCCGTCTGTGGCGGGGAGGAATCCGAACACATTTGCACAAGCAACCGGAAATGCTGCAGGAAAATATTCTATTTCTTTTCGAGGTAATTTTTCAGCTGTTCATAAAGCTCCACCGATTTGAATTTTATTTCAAATTCACCCTTGCCCTCTACGATTTCAAGCTGGTTCGCGTTGAGCACGTCGCCCAGTTCCTTGGGTTCCTCGGCGGCGGGCAGGCACATCGGCGGGAAAATGACACACCACCAGTTACGGCCCGCGGCCTTCCCGATGGTCACGCGCAGGGAATCATAGTCCCCCGCTGGGAGAGTCACCGTCTGGTACTCTCTGGTGGTAAAATACATGTGGACCATTTCGACATTGACGGGATAATCAAAGCCCTGCTTTTTGACTTCGTCCGCCGCCGCCGCTTTCAGCTGCGGAATGGCGGAGCGAACGGCTTCCTGTGCCTCGGCTTTATTTTTGACGTTGTCCATCAGGCCCTTGCTCTCGGTAAGAATCCGGTCGCGCACCTTCAGTTTCAGCGCCTGATCCGAGTCGGAGTCGGAATTTGCGAGGACGTGCAGGCGAAGCACATGGTTCGGTATATCTTCACAGCCGGCTGCAAAGCCGGTGAAGGAAAACAGCACGGTTAATATCAGTGCCAGTAAAAGCGATTTTTCAAACAGTTTCATGTTAAGTAAGTCCCTTTCTGTATTTATG
>ENA-OXEN01000356-OXEN01000356.1-human-gut-metagenome-genome-assembly--contig:-NODE-356-length-11238-cov-16.619959_pt1 | contig 11238 bp, 11 predicted proteins | sample MGYA00249358_ERZ652249 | MGnify/ENA primary metagenome ERZ652249 (study PRJEB26925, sample SAMN05826761) | human gut metagenome | biome: ENVO:2100002; feature: ENVO:00000062; material: ENVO:00002003... | reverse complement strand
TTGGGCTCGTAGCCGACACCGGTGACGTCAAATTCTTTTTCCGCCAGCCATAAATGGCTGACCGTCATTTCATTTTGTGTAAGTGTACCGGTTTTATCCGTACAGATAACGGAAGTGCTGCCCAGCGTTTCCACCGACGAAAGCTTTTTGACCAAAGCGTTCCTCTTGGACATGCGCTGTACAGCCATGGCAAGGGACAGGGTAACGGTGGGAAGCAGTCCTTCCGGAATAAAGGCGACGATCATTCCCAGCGCAAAGACAAACGATGCGGCAAATGGCTCGTTTACAAAAAAGTATGACGCCAGGAAAAACAGGATGCCAAACAGGATTGCAATCATAGAAATCTGTTTTGTCAGACGGTTCAGCTCTTTTTGAAGAGGGCTTTCCTCTTTTTCCATATTCTGAGTCAGGTCCGCAATTTTACCGAACTCGGTTCCCATCCCGATCCCCATAACGACGGCTTTTCCGTTGCCCTCCGAAACATTCGTGCCCGCAAAGATGAGGTTCGGCGTTTCAGCCCGCGTCAGATCGTCCTTCAATACGGCATCCTTGAGTTTGCGGACCGGGTTTGATTCTCCCGTCAGCGTAGACTGATCCACCTGCAGGTCGTTGCATTCGACCAGACGGGCATCCGCAGATATTTTATCTCCTTCTTCCAGAAGCATAATATCGCCGGTAACCAGATCCTCAGCCAGAATTTTCTGCTCTTCCCCATTCCGAATCACCCGCACATAGGAGGGAAGCATATTCTTCAGGGCCTCCGTAGCCTTGTCGGCACGGCTTTCCTGCCAGAAACTGAATACTCCGTTGATAACATTGACCAGCCAGACGGCTACGCCCAGTTGGGGCATACCCGCAAAAAAGGCCACCGCACCCGCCACCCACAGCAAAATTGCCATCAGATGGGTGAAGTTGCCCAAAAAAGTAAGAACGGCGGATTTTTTCTTTTTGGAGCTGATCAGGTTTTTGCCCTGTTCCTTCTGTCTCTCCTGCGCCTGTGCCTGTGTCAACCCCTGAGAAGTTGTTTCCAGAGCTTCATAAGCTTTATCTACGGGGAGTTTATAAATGATTGCTTTATCACTCAATGTATTCTCCATGGTACTCAATTGTTTGCCAATCCTTCTTTCTGTAAGAATAAAAGTTTCCTTTGCTGGAAAAGAACGTGAAGAATAGTGAAAACAGGGAATTGTTAATAAAATATGTATTCCCCATTGATAGAGAATCATTATAAACCTTTGTGAACCAATCTACAATTTGCACAGTCAAATCTTAATACAATATTAATATGCGTAAAACGACAAAACGTGACAAGCATCTTAGCGGAGAGTCCGCCCTCCTCTTGAGCTAATTTATTTTGCCTGTTTTATACGAAAACAGGCTGCCTAAGCAAGTTAAAATAAACAGGGACAGCCAAAGCGCCGTACGGTGCTTTTGGTTGTCCCTGCAGTAAAATGAGATAAACAATAAATCCGACTTAAAATCAAATGTCTTAAAAATACAGCAAAACGCCGACGCCTGAGAATGCGCATTCCGGTGGTTCTGCTTTTTAGGCCTTCCTGTGCTGTGCCGTAATACCGATATGACCGATACCCAGTACAATAGCGGCAGCGCCCAACCAGACCGTTCGCGCATAAACGGACAAAAAGAACACCGCAGCCACCGGCAAAACAGCCAGCGGCAATGGGATTCCACAAAAAGGCCTGTAAAAATCCGCGGATACATGCTTACCGGTAAAATACCTTCCCCAGCACATCAGATATAAGAGCATGAGAAAACCGGCGGCGCCTAACCATATCGTCCAGAAATCGATTTTCCGTATATTGAGGTCATCAAAAATCAATACCAGCGTGGTAGTCAGGACCTGCCCTGCTCTCTCAAAAACCAGCAGTATTCTGTTTTCCTTTATTTCCTTAAAATCCACCGGCAGATTTAACCCGTAGAAAATATTGGGAATAAACAGGCAGCATAAAAAAATCAATCCGATATAAGAAAATCCCAATCCTCCCAAGTTGTCTCCTCCCTGTCTTGATATTCATACGGGTCGTTATCGATGAGAAACTTTCCTTGCTTTTCCATCTGTCCAACCATACTGGCTGCTATAGCCAATCCTGCGCTTACGGCACACTGCGCGGACTGCCGCCCGATGAAAGCAGGCATCATGATCTTTAATTTTATTATAATCTACCAACACAGATCGTGTTCCACTCCTTTTTAACCGCCATTATTACAGCATTTCCAGTTAATTCTGCAACAAGGTTGTATTTCTTCCCCCGCCTTCGGCGGGGGAAGGAATGTGTTTTGTCTTGCAAACCGAATTGGAGTTGCTGTAATCATAATACATAAATAAGCGCAAAAACGGTTTTCTATTCTGAATTACGCAATTTTGGAACAGCATCTTTTTTATACTATGGTATACTGGATTTACCGTACGGTTAGGAGGAACGCTGATGGATACTACAGAAATACTGCAGGACGTCCTGGAATACGTCGACGGACATATTACGGACGATCTGGGCACAGAACTTCTGGCGGCGCATGCCGGTTTTTCCACATGGTATTTCTGCCGGATCTTCCAGTGGGGTACCGGATATCCGGTAATGGGCTATGTGAGAAGCCGTCGTCTCGCTTTTGCCGCGCAGGATCTCAGTTCCGGTCAGCGAATCCTCGACATCGCTCTGAAATACGGATTTGAAACGCATTCGGGCTTCAGTAAAGCCTTCCGCCGCTATTTCGGATGTTCCCCGGAAATTTACCGGCTGCACGCCCACTGCAGCCGACCGGCGCTTCCCAGTCTTCTCTGTATGAATAAATATCTGATTGGAGGAATTCTTTTGGAACCGAAATTTGTTTCCCTGCCCGCCGTCAAACTTGCGGGCTTCGCCCTGAAAACGACCTCGGCCGACGGCGAAAACAGCAAAGCGATCCCAGCCTTCTGGAGCGACTATATGAGTGACGGAAGGATGGAGAAGCTTCACTCCGAAAGCTTTGTCAAACAGCATGATGAATACGGCGCATGCTTCCCGGCAAACCCGGAAAGCGGAGAATTTGAATATGTGATCGGCGTAGAGCCGAAGGAAGGCACGGCCATTCCAAACGGCTACCATACCTGCGAACTGCCGTGTGCAACCTATGCCGTCTTTTCGACGCCTCCCTGTGATGCCTCGAACTTTGTGTCCACCATTCAGGGAGTATGGCAGTATATTTTCAATGAATGGTTCCCAAAATCCGGATACGAATACGCGCCGGAATGTGCGGATTTCGAACGGTACGACGACCGCTGCATGTCCGAATCCGGAAAAGTCTGCGATATCTATATCCCCGTGGTAAAAAAATAAAAAGCAGTCCTTTGCTGTACTCAATATTCGTGATTTTTATCCTCCGTTGTCCTTGCGGACAATCGGAGGATTTTTATAAATCAGACTTTATCGAATGCAACCGGTCGGAGCAGATTCCCTATGCAGATCGGCTGGGTGCTGTATTGATAATTCCAAAGGCAGGCCGTCGCAATCTGGGGATTGCGATACGTTCTGAAAAAATATTCACAGGTATTTGTATTCATAAACGCAACATATTTGGTGTAATCATAAGTGTCGCGGCCCGTTGTCACGGCGCCTTTTGGAATTGTGACGCTTTCCATAATGTGAAAGCATGTTATGACCGCTTCTGTTCTGTCCTGGGGCGTCTGTACATGAGTCTTCAGGTATGCGGCTCTCACAAACCGCTCCGGAGAGGTATCCCCTCCCGGGAGCAGCATGGTTCCCGCTGCCTGCCCAAACGGCTTTAGCTGGATTTTCCCCCAGTAGGCTTCCTCGACCTGTCTCGGAGATACCCCTGCATAATTTCTCAGGTTCGTCATATGCCATGAAAAGTCAGGGCTGTTGGCCATAACGCCGATCGGATTTGGAAATATTTCCAGACCTCTTTCGGTCTGTTCAACTACGGCGCATTGCCCGCCTTTATCTGTGGCAATCCAATGAAGCGGCGCGACCGACCGTGTCACGGGGTCCTGCAATCCGATAAGGGAAATATGAGGGATCAGCGTTTTCAAGTCCTCCACGGACCCGCATCTTCCTAATATATAATGCAGAAAACCCAGGGACGCCACGGGCTCTTTTCCATCCTCTTTTATTTGCGGGTCGAACTGCGCATAACCGGCGAAATACAACGCGGCTGCCGCAAAACCCTTTTCATTGACGCCGTCGAAGAACCCTAGTATTCCGTCCGTTTCCTGACCGATTCCCATAAAGCTGTAGCGGTTATATATGTGATTGCCGTTGAGGACATTGCCCCACAAATAATTCTGGGGCATCATATAAAGCTTTGGTTCAATCTCATAAGAAAAATCCATCGTACGTCCAAAAAAGTTTTCCATCTGTTGAGACTGTAATGTAATAGCCGTACACATCTTTCCATACTCCCCCTCTGCAAAATTCACCCTGACGGACAGGATGCATAATGACTAAATGTCTTCTCCATAAATATGGCCGGGGCAGGCAAGGTGTGAAAAAAATCCAATTTTAATTATATGATAGCAAAATAACTAATGCTTTTCAAGAATAAAGTTGGAAAAACAATGTCTTATTTATTCTTGATGGTCTCTGTGCACCGCGTACGCAATGAATCCGGCTATTACTGCCAGCACAGCGACTGCCGCTACGACGGCGATCAATGAAAACATGGAATCACCTCCCACTTCTTTTTTATCCTCTTCCGTACCGCTGATTCAGCAGTTCTATTGTATTACGATTCATTTTCTACAATATCGAAAAGATTATCCGTTAGTCAGTGCAATGAGGATTAACCGTACGATAGATTATTCGGTGAACACACATATTTTTTGGGGCAGCTGATAAATCATTCAAAATGGTCTGCATAATTCACCCCCAGTTATCGCACACTATTTACGAGGTGATTTTAATGGCTCAGAGTTTACAGGATCTTTTGGCATCGAACAAGGATATCAGTCAGTACTTTTTATCGTTGCCTTCCAATGTACAAAACGCGGTTACCGGCAGCGGAGAAGAGATCTGCACACTGGAAGATCTTCTTCGCCTCATTCAATCAATTTCCGGAACTTGCTGAGAATGATACGGGAATAAATCCCCTGACGGCCGTCAGGGGATTTTTCTTATAACAAATTTCTATTCGTTTCCATGCTTCCCGGACGGCGGTACGTCCGTTCACGCCGGACGCTGCAGCAAACGGGTTTTCCCGTTACCGCTTGATAAAGGTTCCCCTGTCCAGCTCGTCAAAGGCAAGATTCAGCTCCTCACGGGTATTCATTACAATCGGGCCGCCCCAGGCAATCGGCTCGTGCAAAGGCTTCCCGGAAAAGAAAATCATACGCAGCGCAGAGTCAGGCTCTGCCGACACGGAGAGATAGTCCCCTTCCTCAAACAATACGGCCGATTTTGATAAAATCAACTGACCGTCAATGACGGCGTTCCCTTCGATCAGGAATACAAATACGGTTTCATCCTTTTTTGTGGGGAGCTCGATTTTTCCGCCCTCCGAAAGTGCTATGTCATAAATCGCTGCCGGTATATGGGCCGGAGTCACCCCCGCTGCATCCTCAAAACTTTCTGACAGGACACGGATATCAGCTTTCTCTTTTGCAGCATGACCCATCATTTCCGGCGTAATGCTTAAATATGCCGGGGCGGTCATCTTTTCCGCCCGGGGCAGGTTTAGCCACAGCTGAAATCCGAGCATTCTGCCGGCGTCTTTCGGCATTTCCTGGTGCAGAATGCCGCTTCCCGCTGTCATCCACTGGCTTTCTCCCGCATGAATGGCCCCTTTATTTCCCAGACTGTCTTCATGCTCTATCTTTCCGGAAATCAAATAAGTAATAGTCTCGATTCCTCTGTGCGGATGCATGGGAAACCCGGCGATATAGTCCGACGGGTCTGTGGAATCAGAGGAATCCAGCATCAAAAACGGGTCGAAATCTTCCACGTCATGGTATCCGATCACACGGACGAGCCGCACTCCGGCACCATCCGTCGCTCTTTGTCCCCGGATTATTTTTTTAATCGTGCGTTTTTTCATATCCATTTTCCTTCCCAGCGTTTTATATGGAAATCAGAACTCTTCCTGCTCCCTATTGACACGCTGTTCATCATACATATCGGTAAACTGTTCTCTAATTTGCAGTATAGCATAAAGAGAAAAATTCAGCAAGCGCGATCCCTCAAAAGGCATCCCGGGTTCAGTCTTAACCTCCGGTATCTCCGGTAAAGGGATCTGCCTAAAAATATTCCCCCCTTGCATTCCTGTTTCCCATATTGACAAGCTATATTTGAAAATCATAGTATGTAACAACTCCGATCGAAAGGTGGAACCAAATATGTGTTGGCTAATACCATTTCTGATTTTAGCGGGATGCGGCTGCAGGCGCGGCTGTTGCTGCCGCAGATGTAAATAGCAGATCGTGGCGCTCACTGACAGCGGGCGCCATCCTACATAGAAAAACGCCCTTGAAGATCATTTCCGGACACAAAAGGTATCTGCCTCTGAATTGCCGCATATTATTTCTGTGAGGTGAGAATATGAACGACAATGCCAGCGACGCCTATCTGTCCGCCAGGGTCGACGAACCATATCCGATTGTAACGGTGACTGAAAAAAACTGCAGATACGCGTCAATCATTTCAGACGGATATGCGGGAGAAGGGTCTGAATCAACCGCCATCGCCCAATATGGGGTACACCGCCTGTATTTAAAGGATTTGGCAAATTCATATGAGGCATACGGGGCAATCATACAAGTAGAAATGATCCATTGGAGACTGTTAGGTGATCTCGTATTACAATTGGGTAACACCCCGCTGCTCCGATCATGCTTATCCGGAAGGTACTGGAGCGGAAGTTTCCCCATGTACCGCAATACCTTTGCACAGATTATTCAGTCCGACATTGAAGGAGAAAAAGCTGCCATCGCGCATTATCAAAGAATGATCCGGCAGATCGGAGACGCTCAAATCCAGAATTTATTCAAACGGATCATCCTTGATGAAGAAAGGCACATTGAAATACTTACCGGGCTGAGAGCGGCCGCAAAATAAAACATTCGCCTTTTGAATAATTCAGTTCTTTCCTGCCAATCCTTCTATCAAACTTCTTTTCTGTTTTTTCTCTATCCGGGCCGCTCTGTAGCAGGAGCGGCCTTTTCAAATTAGTAGAATTTTAACCCAATCTTCACGCCGATTTCACATTGGGCCATTATACTTTAATCATTCCAAACAGCTTACAAGTCCTATATGAGAAATCATATCCTTCTTTTTCATTAATACCCCTCTGTGGCCGCTCCTTAATTGGAGCGGCTTCTCTATTTCCATAAATTACCTTTGCAAAATAATTACAAATTTGTTGCTATTTAATTGTCAATTACACAATTGGCATTCCTCCTATTTTTTCTTTGGGCCGTTCTAAATATTTAAGTTCGCTTTTTAGGAAATTAATGCTATAATACATCTATAAAAATTTTTTAAGGGGTGACCTGATATGAGCAAAAAAGCAATTGGCGTCTTTGTGGGAAGTCTTCGAAAAGATTCTTTCAGCAAAAAGATCGCTCAAAATGTCATTGATCTTATGCCGGAAGATTTTACCGCGCAGATTATCGATATCGGAGGTCTTGAATTATATAATCAGGATTATGACGATACTTCCGCACCGCCTGCTTCCTGGACTGAATTCAGACAAGCTGTCGGCAAATTAGATGCATTTCTGTTTGTAACGCCGGAATACAACCGTTCCGTCCCTGCCGTATTGAAAAACGCGCTTGATGTAGGCTCCCGTCCATATGGAAAAAGCGTCTGGGACGCAAAGCCCGGAGCAATCATCAGTGTATCCCCGGGGAAACTGAGTGCCTTCGGTGCAAACCACCATCTACGTCAGTCTTTGGTGTTTTTGAACGTTTACACGATGCAGCAGCCGGAAGCGTATCTTGGAAATGTAACGGACGTTCTGGGACCTGACGGTAAACTGACTTCAGAAAATACCAAATCGTTTCTGAAAAGCTATGTGGATGCTTTTGTAACATGGATAAACCATTTTTAATGGTTCCATTCGACTCCTGCCTTTCGGCAGGAGTCTCTTTTTTTTGCTCGTTCTGCGGTTTCCGCAGGATATCCGGCGTTTATTACGCTTTTGGTTTCTTTCTCGCTTTGTCGAGGTATTCCTCCGGGTTTCTTCCGGCATCCTTGGCCGCCGCGAACAGCGCTTCGCGCAGCTCTTCTTTCGTCCAATCCTCATATGGCACATATTTGTGCAGGATAATATTTTCTTCGTCATCCGTATAAAACTCGATCGGATCTCCGTCCTCGATTCCGTTGATTTCGCGAAGCTCTTTTGGAACGACAATACGCCCCGTGTTATCAATTTTGCGGACAATTCCTGTTGCCCTCATAGATTTTGCCTCCCTTAAATTTCCCTATCTCATGGAAAACGGAAATACCCGATTTTCCGTCATGGTCTTTTCATCAATAGTATATCAAACAATACACAGAATCTGCTATTAAAATCCAATCTGTCAGGGAAAGACGGGGCGGTCCGGTACTATGTATTAATATTACAGGTTATTTATGGTACCGCTGCACTAATATAGTGCAACGGTAAAATTTTTGTTCCGGACATAAAAAACGGCGGCTGATCTTGGGACATTTCAAAATGTTCCAAAATACCAACCACCGTTCATTGACCCGATTTGCTTATTTTAAGACCTGACTATTTTGAAAAAAATCTTTCCAGGGGTCATTGCCGCCGATCCTCTGGAGTGCATCCTCCATAGTAATGCCGTCGGGGGCAACCGTTTCAAGCTCATCCCAGGCGATCGGCATGGACACTTTGGCCCCTTTTCTCGCTCTTATGGAATAGGGGGAAACACTGGTAGCGCCTCTGCCGTTTCGGATCCAATCGATAAAGATTTTGTTTTTCCGTTTTTCCTTCCGGATATTGCTTGTATAACGGTCGGGCCACTTCTGTTCCATTACTTCGGCAATGCGTTTCGCAAAATCGTGGAACACATCCCACGAAGCAACGGGTTTAAAAGGGACGACCACATGGTACCCTTTGCCGCCGCTGGTCTTTAGATACGACTTGAGCGAGAGTTCGGCAAGAATGCTTTTGACATCTTTCACCCCCTGGCGCACCGTTTCGAGGTCCATTCCCTCGTCAGGATCAAGATCGAATACCATTACGTCGGGGTTTTCAAGCTTGTCTACCCTGCTCCCCCAGGTATGGAATTCCAGCGTGCCCATCTGCGCTTCAGATATCAGTCCGGACGCATCCTCAATATAGAAATAATCTTCCGTTTCCCCATCGTTGGTGGGGATCGATACGGAAACGACCCCTTTGCTGTCTGAACCGGGATGTTTTTTAAAAAAGCAGCTCTGTGATATTCCCTTGGGACAGCGCACGATGCTTAAAATTCTGTGGGATACATAGGGAAGCATACGCGCCGCCACTTTTTCATAATAGCGGATCACATCCGCCTTGGTTATGTCGGGATCGTGAAACATGATCTTGTCCGGGTGGGTAATCTTAACGCCTTCTATGATAAGGTCATCGTCAGCTGCTTTCATGGGTTTCTCCACATTTTCGGCGGATGCCCGAGGCTGTGCCTCATCATCCGCTTCCTCCTTTTTAATATCCTTTGGGTTTTTATCGGTCCGCAGGCCCTTGAAGCTTGCCTGCCGCAGCAGATTTTCTTCGGTCCACTGTGCGAACTTGATTTCCGCAACCAACCGGGGTTCCAGCCAGGTAATTTTTTCGTGAGCTCTCTCCCGGGGCGCCTGGCTGAAAGGAGCCGATCCTCTTTCTAAACTTTTAAACCGATGCTCAAGCTCTGCCGCACTGCGGACGCTCAGTCCCGTTCCGGCCCGTCCGGCATAGACCAGTTCTTCTCCTTTATAAACGCCAAGGAGCAGCGAGCTTACTCCGCTTGTTTTTTTATCGGATAGGGTATATCCTCCAATGACGAATTCCTGCCTTTTATCACATTTAAGCTTGACCCAGTCACCGTTTCTGGTTCCGCTGTATACGGAATCGGCTTTTTTACCTACAATTCCTTCCAGATTCGCCTGACCGGCAGCCGCGAAGCTTTCTTTTCCATTGCCTTTGATATGCTGGCAATAATAAAGATTTTTCGGTGAACGCTTCATAAGAATTCCAAGCGCTTCTTTTCTGTCAACCAGCCGCCGTCCCCTTAGATCTGCTCCGTCCAGGGCCAGAAGATCAAAGACGATATAGACGCAGTTTTTACCTTTCGGAGCTTTCATATAGTTTTGCAAAGCTTGAAAATCCGTTCTGCCGTGGACGTCCGTGACCGCCATTTCACCGTCCAGAACCATTGCCCTTCCGGCGGCCAGATCGATAAGGGAATTGGCGACTTCCGGAAACCGGTCCGTATAATCGTTGCCGCTGCGGGTTTGCAGCCGAACGCTGTTGCCTTCCAGGAACGCCAAGATCCTGTAGCCGTCGTACTTTACCTCGTAAAGCCAATCTTCGCCTTCGGGAACCGTGGTGACAAGCCTGGCAAGCTGTACATCCGCCTTTTCAAAAGGATTACGGGTGAATTTTTCGCCCTCGCCTTTTTCAATTTCCTCCAGGGTACGTCCGGTCCGGATGCTTGTGGTAAAGCCGGAAATTCCATCGCCGGTTTTGCTGTAATCATCTTTTTCTTTGAGCAGGAGCCAGTTGCTCCGGGTCTCGTCCGCTTTTGCTTTCATTCGGATCAAAGCCCATTTGCCCTTCAGTCTTTTGCCTTTCAGGATAACCTTAAGCGAGCCGGTACGGAGTCCTTCCGCTGCATCCGCCTGAGGTTCCCAGAAACCTTCATCCCAGAGCATTACGACTCCGCCGCCGTATTCGCCCTTGGGAATCAGCCCTTCAAAATTTCTGTATTCCAGTGGATGGTTTTCCACCTGTACGGCAAGCCTCTTATCGTGGGGATCATAGGAAGGACCCTTTGGTACCGCCCAGCTTAAAAGTACCCCGTCCCATTCGAGGCGGAAATCAAAATGATCCCTGCGGGCAATATGATGCTGAACGACAAATTTCAGGCGGTCTTCGGGATTTTCCGATTCGCCCTCTGGTTCTTCGGTTTTTTCAAAATTTCTTTTCCGATTGTATTCTTCCAGCTTTGTAACCATTGATACGCACCCTTTTGACAAGCAGTTCCATCAGTCCGGAACCTGCGCTTTTCGTTATTATCCGCCGGTTCCCTGATATTTATCCTAT
>ENA-OXEN01000353-OXEN01000353.1-human-gut-metagenome-genome-assembly--contig:-NODE-353-length-11284-cov-16.178734_pt1 | contig 11284 bp, 12 predicted proteins | sample MGYA00249358_ERZ652249 | MGnify/ENA primary metagenome ERZ652249 (study PRJEB26925, sample SAMN05826761) | human gut metagenome | biome: ENVO:2100002; feature: ENVO:00000062; material: ENVO:00002003... | reverse complement strand
GCTCTCAGAGACGCCGGTTTCATTCAATAATTCTTCTTCGGCGCAATCCTTACATAATTCCCTTTTCTATTTTTATCCCCGAACCGATATGTTCCTGATTTTATTCATAAAGCTCACCTTTCGCATACTGTGACGACCGCTTCGGCCACCCGTCATTCTATGCGGGAGGTGAACTTTTTTATTTTCCCCGCCATGCAGCAGGCAGTAGAAATCGGGCCTTGCTCTTTCTACTCCAAAGCAAAGCATCCCTTCCGAAACGGAAGGGATGCCCAAAGTGTCAAAAAGCCTATCCGACAATCGGAAATAGAAAGTGGCTTTATCAGCGGGTTACAGCATGTATTTCAGGTTGGCGCGGATCGCCGCGCGAAGCTTCGGATCGTCCTTGTCGGTAGCGTTCAGGATATAGTCCGTCAGCTTTTCCAAAGTCGCGTCGTCCGTGGAAATTCCGATTTCTTTCAAAGTGACCGGAACATGGATACTTGCGAGGAATTTTTTGGTTGCTTCGATCTCTTCCTGCGGAACCCCGTTGACTCCCAGCTGAAGGGGGATTCCCAGGCCGACCAGCTCTCCGTGCAGATACTGACGGCGGACCTCCTTGTACATGCAGCAGACCGCGTCGTAAAAGTTATGGGCAAGGGCCAGCTGCTTGCCGCCGGTAGAAAGGTTGGAAACCAGCCCGGTAAGCATGATGTTGCAGCAAACGATGTCTTCCACCAGATCGCAGTGTTCCTTGTTTACGAAGGCTTCATAGGCCTTCTGCGCCTTTTCCAGATAGTTGTCGTAGGTATATTTCGCAACGACCGTCGCGGCGTCGGTATTGGCGCGGTTGTTGGCGGTTCCCAGCCGGATCATGGTAAACATGATTTCCGGGTTCTTTGCCATTGCGTCCGCGATGCCGGAGGCAAAGTAACGCGGCGGGCAGTCATCCTGGACGATCTCCAGATCGACAATGACCGCGCTGACCTCGTGGTGCATAAACCGGCTTCCGTTGACCGATCCGTTTTCATTGTAAGCGACATAAAGAACGGCGTAGGAGGCGCAGGTGGCGGCGGAAGTGGGGACCGTAATGATCTTCACGTCCGCCAGGTCACTGGCAGCTTTTGCAATGTCTATGGTTTTGCCGCCGCCCACACCGATAATCACGTCAGCGCCGCTCTCGCGGACCTCCTGAGCGATCTGTTCAAAGCTTGCATCCACTGCCGGCTCATCAAATGCTTTTACTGCATAGTCCACCCCGGCCTGCTGCAGCTTCATTCCCATTTTCTTCATTACTTTGGCCAGCGTGGTTTCATCACCTAATATGTAGGCTTTCCGACCAACGGACGAAGCTTCGGTGCCGATTTCGTCCAAAGCGCCGTAATACTGTATGTACCGCCCCGCACCAAGTTGGATCGCTTCCCGATTATTCATAAATCCGTACTCCTTCTGTATTGTAACATTGTTCGTTGAGCATACTGACTGATATCAGACAATCTATGATTGTAAAAATAATACCATCAATATCGGGAAATTACAACCCTTTTGTGAAAACAGGATGGATAAAATTCGGATTTATTTGTTGAAAGCCTCGGTCGCGGTCTGCGCATCGTCCTGCCCCTGCACCAGAAGGGACATGTCTTCCAGCGCGATCAGGATATGCGCTTCCATTGCTTTAGAGGCTTCGGCGGGATCATGCCTGGCCAGTGCCTGAATAATATTCTGGTGAGGCTTCACGGCATGAGTACGGTTTTCCGGAATGGAAAACGAATGGGCGCGGTAGGACCTGAGCGCATCGGAAATCTGCGCGTTAATGGTAACAAACAGCGGATTGTGCGACCCCTTCGCGATACCGGCGTGAAAATATTCGTCGTACATAATGATTTGGTTGATCTGTCCGGTATGAATGGACTCCACAAAATTTTCGTGGATCTCCATCAGGCTGGCCAGTTCGCTGTCCGTCATGTTTGTGGCGCAGAGCTTAACCATCATCTGCTCCACCGCAAGACGCACTTCCATGATGTCCGCAATTTTATAATTGTTCACAGAAAACCAGTTTTTCGCAATGCTGGCAGTAATATCGCGCGGCTGAGCGACAAACGCGCCTCTTCCGTGCTGAATATCCACATACCCCATCGCCTGCAAAATGCGAAGGGCTTCCCGAATAGTGGAACGGCCCACCTGAAGCTGCTGGCTCAGTCCGTTTTCAGAAGGAAGCTTATCCCCGGAAGAATAGTTCCCGGTAATAATATATTCTTTAATGGCCTCGACCACTTTGTCCGTGATGGAAACCTTTGTAATTGGCTGCATACAGCAGAACACCCCTCTCAATATATAGGAAACGTATTATAAAATAATTATAAAATGTTTGAAAGAAAAAAGCAACTAAGAACTTCATGATTTGAGCCAAATTCTGCATTTTTGTCAGATCTTCTTACAAACGATTTTTAAATATTGCACATAAAAAAAATTAAAGTTTAAAAATAAATATATAATTAACTTAAAAACACTATTGACAGATGGCATTTACTCTCGTATAATTTACGTATGTTATCAGACAATCATATGATTTTATGATCTTACAAACTGGCGTGAAGGTCTTCGCGCATCCCATTCAGTATTATTTTAGGAGGAGAAAAAACAATGAAAAAGGTCGAAACTATGAGTGCACACGGCACAACCGCTATCCGCAAAAGTTGGTTCAGAAAGATCACGGCTTTGGTAATGGCATTATGTTTGACATTTTCCTATGGGTGCGCGGGCAATTCACAGTCGTCGGAAGCTTCCGGCAGTCCGAGCACGGCAAATTCCGCTGCAGGGCAGAAGCTTGACGGCAAAATCACCATCGGCGTTTCCGCGGGAATTACCGGAAGCATCCCGATGGCCGGCGAAAGAACGCTGCAGGGTGTGAAAATGGCGGTTGAGGAAATCAACGCCAAGGGCGGCGTGCTGGGTAAGGAACTGGTGATTGAAGTCGCGGACGACCAGTCCAACCAGAGCGTTGTTATCAACGCAGTCAACAAGCTGGCCAGCAACCCCGACGTAGTCGCCATTATCGGGCCCCATCTGAGCGGCAGCGTCATGGCGGCCAGCGATACCTTGAAAAAGGCAAAGGTTCCGTTCCTGTCACAGGGAACCAGCCCGAAGCTGAGGAAGATCGGGAACGAGTATTTGTTTAAAATCAGACCCTGCGACGCGATTTCCGCGGAAGTCGCCGCCAAATACGCAGTGGAGGATCTGGGCGCCAAAAAAGTCGGCATCTCCTACAACAATAACGACTTCGGCGTAGGCGGCAAGGGCGTTATCGAAGAATACCTTACCAAAGTCGGCGTCCCCTTTGTTTCCGAAGGACACAACTCCGGCGACAAGGACCTGACCGGTCAGATCATGAAGCTGAAAAACGAAAACGTCGACGCCGTGATTTCCTGGACGGACGACGCGGAATCCGCGCTGACAGCGCGACAGTTCTATGAGCTTAACCTGAACAAGCCTGTCATTACCTCCACCGCCACCTCCACACAACAGGTGCTTGACCTGATCGATGAAAAGGCCGTCGAAGGCTTCTACAGCGTATGCGATTTCGTAATTACCGACCCGTCCGCGGAAGTGCAGGACTTTGCGAAACGCTTTAAAGAGAAATACGGGATTGCCCCGGACCAGTACGCGGGCAACAACTACAGCGTCACTTACCTGCTTGCGGACGCAATCACCCGCGCCGGAAAAGCCGACAGGGAAGCCATCCGCGAAGCTCTGGCCAGTACCAAAGGCGTTTCGGGATTATCCGGTACATATACAAACGACAGCAACAACGAGCTGATCCACGAGTGCAAGCTGGTTCAGATCAAGAGCAAGGTTCCTCAGGTGATGAAGACGATTTCTGTTGACGTAAAGTAAGTGCAATTTCCCGCCTGTTGTTGCATTTGCGCCGCAGCAACAGGCGGCTTTTTTATGACAATATGGAAAGAAGATGAAAAACAATGCTGGAAAGCGTCTTGCAATTAATCGTCAGCGGCATTGCCATGGGCTTTATCTATGCCCTGGTCGGCATCGAATACACGCTGGTGTGGAATTCAACCGGTCTTTTGAATTTCAGCCATGACAAATTCATTATGCTGAGCGCCTATATCTTTGCGGGTACCTTCGTAATCAGAATGGGCCTTCCCCCCGCGATCGGAGTCATCGCGTCCCTTCTGGTGATGTTTCTTTTCGGCGTGCTGGTGGCAGTCGGGATCTTCAATCCCCTGCGCAGCATGGCCTCCCCTATTTTCGCCGTTATGGGCACCGTGGTGCTTGGGCGGATCCTTTCGGAAATGGTGCGCCTGATCTGGGGACCCATTCCTTTCACCCTTCCGAATTATCTGACGGGGACCTATCAGGTCGGAAATATTGTGATCGGCCGCGTCAATATCTGGATTATCGTGATCTCTTCCCTGCTGGTCGCCGCACTACAGATCTTTTTCAAGACAACCAAAACGGGAAAAGCAATGCGGTGCGTACAGCAGAACAAAAAAGCCGCTACGCTGATGGGAATTGACGTCAGCAGAAACATCGTGTTCACCATTGTGCTCAGTTCCCTGGTTTGTACGGTCATCGGCATGCTGGTCATCCCGCTGTTCACAGTGGATACCGCCATGGCGAATATGATCGGGCTCAAGGGCTTTTCTTCCGGCGTCATCGGCGGCTTCGGCTATCTGCCCGGCGTCATCGCGGGCGGCGTTTTCCTCGGCGTACTGGAAAATTTCAGCACTCTTGTGCTTCCGGCCGTTTATAAGGACTGCGTCGGATTCGTGCTCATGATCATCTTTCTGCTGGTCCGTCCGTCCGGCATTTTGGGACACCGGAAAAATTTGCGTTAGAAAGGAGAATGCCGGATATGAAAAAAGTTAAAATCGCACTGATGGCTCTGGTGCTCGTTTTGCTGATCGCATTTCCTCTGTTTGACAGCAATCTTTACCACCAGCAGCTGATGAATCAGGTGTTTGTCAATATCATAGTGGTCATGGGCCTGAACTTTATAACCGGCCTGACCGGCCAGATGAATCTGGGTACGGCGGGCATTTTCGCACTGGGCGCCTACGGCTCCGCGCTGACGTGCACCAAGCTGGGAACCCCGGTCTGGCTCGGCTTTCCGATTGCCATTGTGATCGGTTTCCTGATCGGAAGAGGGCTCGGCTACCCCAGCCTGCGTGTGAAGGGCGTTTATCTGTCGCTGACCACGATCGGCTTCAGCGAGGTCGTTAGGCTGATTCTCACCAACGCCATCGATTTCACGGGGGGCTCCCAGGGCGTCCAGAACATCCCCTTTCTGAATCTGTTCGGGTTTGAATTCAACACGCCGTTCAAAATCTACTATCTCTATTTCGCGCTCACAATCATCATGGCCATCGCGGCGGCGAGAATCGTCTCCTCCAAATGGGGCAGGGTCTTCAAAGCCATCCGCGACAACAGCGACGCGGTGGAGGCGTGCGGAATCGACGTTGCAAACCTGAAAATTCTGGCCTTCACAATGGCGGCTGTTTACGGCTGCATCGGCGGTTTCCTGTACACCCACATGATGGGCTACATCAACCCGACGGCGTTCAATCAGGACCTGTCGGTAAACTACCTTGTTATGATGATGATCGGCGGGATCGGCTCCGTAGCGGGAAATGTACTGGGCGCCGTCATGGTAACCCTTTTACCGGAAATCCTGCGCTTTATGCAGAATTACTACTGGCTGATTTTCAGCATTATCACGCTGATTTTCGCAGTGTTCCTGCCGTATGGTATTGTGTCCCTTTTCAAAAAATCGGAAAGGCGGGAAAGGCATTTCGATATATTCCATTCCATTAAGAAAGCCCGGGAAATATGGGGAGGAAGGATCGCCAAATGAAGACAATATTAAGAACTGAAAATGTTGTAAAAAACTTTTCCGGGCTGGTCGCGGTACGCGATTTGTCCTTCGAAATGGCTGAACGGAACATCCACGCGCTGATCGGGCCGAACGGGTCCGGAAAAACCACGACCATCAACATGATTACCGGCACTTTTCCGGTAACAAGCGGCCGAATTTTTTACGGTGACACCGAAATCAGCGGAATGCCCACTTATCAGATCGCCCGGCTGGGGATCGGAAGGACGTTCCAGAACCTGAAGCTGTTCCACTCCATGACGGTGATGGAAAACCTGATGGTAGGCGGCCACCAGATGATGCCCGCCGGCATTCTCCGCTTTCTGGTCGATCCCGCCAAAAGCAGACAGGAAGAAAAACAGGTGGAGGAAAAGGCAAAACAGATTCTGGATTTTATCGGCATGTACGACCTGAAAGACGAAAAAGTCTCGTCGCTGCCGTACGGCCGCCAGAAAATGACCGAGCTGGGCCGCGCGCTGATGATGGACCCCAAGCTGCTTTTCCTTGACGAGCCCGCGGCCGGACTGAACCCTTCCGAGCGTGTGGAGTTCGTCAATATCATGCTGAAAACCTTCGACCTTGGGATCGACCTGTTCCTGATTGAACACAACATGGACGTCGTCATGAACATTTGCAGCCGGATCACCGTTTTGAACTTCGGCGCAAAAATCGCAGAGGGTACGCCGGATGAAATTAAGAACAACGAGGAAGTCATCAAGGCGTATCTGGGCAACAGATACCAGTCCGAGAAAGCCTAAAGGAGGAGGTTGAACCGTGCTAAAGATTAATAAGATCGACGTATTCTACGGAAAAGTGCAAGCCCTCTTCGACGTTTCCATGGAGATCAACGACAAAGAGATCGTGTCCATCATCGGTGCCAACGGCGCGGGAAAGTCCACGCTGATGAAAGCGATTGCCGGGCTGAACAAAGCAAGCAGCGGCTCCATCGAATTCATGGGCGAAGAGATCGGCAATGTCCGCGCCCACAAGATCGTTCACAGGGGAATCGTCTATGTGCCGGAAGGCCGCGAGGTATTTCCCGAAATGTCCGTGCTCGAAAATCTGGAAATGGGTGCATTTAACAAAAAATTTTCCAAAGCGGAGCTGAATAAAAACATCGAGGAATCCTACGCCCTCTTCCCCCGGCTGAAGGAACGCTCCAAGCAGCTGGCGGGCACCCTCAGCGGCGGCGAACAGCAGATGCTTGCCATTTGCAGAGGAATGATGTCCGACCCGAAGCTCATTATGTTCGACGAACCTTCTCTGGGTCTTGCCCCGGTTACCGTCAGCGAAATGTTCGACGCGATCGTAAAAATCCATGAGGTCCGCAAAATCCCCGTCATCATCGTAGAACAGAACGCATTTATGGCCATGTCCATTTCCGACAGAACCTATGTCATGGAAGTGGGCCACATGGTGCAGTGCGGAAACAGCCAGGAACTGCTGAACAGCCCGACCATCAAAAAAGCATATCTTGGCGGATAAAGGAAAGATGGTACATTATGAAACTGATCCGTTACCAGTTTGAAGAGAAAATGGAATTCGGAAGTCTGGAAGAACAGACCGTCCGCCGCCTGAAGGGCGATATCGGGAGCGGTTTTTCCGAAACCGGGGAAACGGTTCCGCTTCGCCGGGTCCGGCTTTTCAGCCCGGTCATGCCCGGAAAGGCAATCTGCATCGGGCTGAACTACAAGGACCACATTGCGGAATCCGGGGCAAAAACGCCGGAATCGCCGGTCGTATTCCTGAAACCGAGCACAGCGGTGATCGCGCCGCAGCAGGAAATCGTGTATCCCGCCATTTCCTCCCACGTGGATTACGAAGGCGAGCTGGCGATCGTGATCGGGAAAAGGGCCAAACAGATCAAAAGGGAAAACGCGGCGGAATACATTTTGGGATACACCTGCGCAAACGACGTCAGCGCGCGCGACTATCAGCCGGCGGACGGGCAGTGGACCATCGCAAAAGGGTTTGACACCTTTCTGCCGCTGGGGCCCTGCATCCAGACACAGGCCGACCCCGCAAATCTGGAAATACGAACCTATCTGAACGGCCGGCTGGTCCAGCACTCCAACACGTCCCAGCTGCTGTTTCAGCCTTACGAGCTCGTCAGCTACCTTTCGCAGGTCATGACTCTGGAGCCGGGGGACGTCATTCTGACCGGAACCCCTTCCGGCGTAGGGCCCATTCGTCCCGGCGACACGGTGGATGTGGAAATCGAACAGATCGGACGGCTGACCAACACAGTGAGAGCCACCCAAATACGGTCAGGGGAAGCTTTGCAGTAAAGGGAGTGAGGATATGAAACCAATTCATAAGGTGTCTGTGACTGACCAGACAGTAGAAAAACTGAAAGAGCTGATTCAGACCGAGGGCTATCAGATCGGCGACCGGCTGCCGACACAGGCGGAAATCGGCCTGATTCTGAACATCGGCCGCTCTGCGGTCCGGGAGGCGATCCGCGTACTGGAAGCGGAAGGAATCGTAGAGGTACTGTGCGGCAAAGGCGTGTTCATCATCAATCCCGTCGGCAATGAAAAGCAGAACGCCGAGGATTGGTATGAGCAGAATAAAACGAGAATTACCGACTTTATCAACGTGAGAGGCGCAATGGAGCCGCTGGCGATCAAGCTGGCGATGGAACGGGCGACTCCCGCGGACATGGAAAAGATACACGAGAAGCTGCTGGCGTTCGAGCGGGCGGTGGAATCGGGCGACCCAAGCGTTATGGAAACAACCGATTATGAATTCCACAAGGCAATTCTGGAGACGAGCCGGAACCAGTTTATCCTGAACATCATGGACAATATCAACTGGCTGCAGCGGGAGCTGCGCCGCGAATCCTTCAAAAGCCACAGGGAAGGCCTGAACGCGCAGGAAGGACACCGTAAAATGTACGACGCAATGGTAAGCAAACAGGCGGAAACCGCTGTGGAAGAGATGAGAGTCCACGTTGCCAATTCACGCATCAATTATCTGAAAATGCTGAAAAATCTGCAGCCCGAAAGTATGAAAAAAATGCTGTGACAGAAAAGTTTGATACAGATTGAATTCATCCGGCTTTCGGCAGAAGGCCGGATGAAATAAAAAGGAGAGCTTCGCTATGAAAAAGGAAATACAGGATATTGCCCCCGGCCTGATCGGGGGCGTAGACGTCCAGATGCCCGGGGCCGCACAGGTTTACCGGGAGAATTGGTTTGAGTGGAGAGCAACGACCCTGCGCGCCGGCATGAAGCAGAGCACATTGGCGGGCGGCGTGCTGAACATCTGGAAGCATACGCCGGTTTTTGCAGAGCTGGAGTACCATGAGGACTGCGAAATGTTCTATTTCGTGCAGGGAACCGCCATTATGCCGTTTGCGGATATCAAGGACGGAAAGATCGATATGGACAGCGTCCAGCTCGTCAGAGTTCCCGCCGGCACGCAAATCGTCATCCATCCCGGCAAGGCCCATTTTGTCGCCGTGGCGCAGGACGACACGCCGGTTACGATCATTGTGGCCAGCCCCGCAATGGACGCCCCCCGCCTCAGCCCCGCGGAACCGCTGGAGGGGATTGTCGAAATCTGAAAGCTCCCATTATTCATGACATAAATAGAAGTCATAAGCTCCCTCATGCAAATAAGGAACGACCCCCAAAGCGGACAGACAGCCACTGTCCGCGGAGGGGGTCGTTCCTTTGCCGCCGAAGCGGTTATTTTTCAGCCTCCGCCAGATAATACGATATCCTGTTTTGCCCGCCCTGCTCGGTTCTATCGATGGAATCAATGACAATGTTCCGGAATCCGGCTTCCGACCAGAGAGCCTGAATCTCCTGCTCCCCGAAAAAATGGACCGTGCCCCTGTGGGCCAGATTCCCCGCGGTAATTTCGCGGTAAGTATTTTCTTCCAGTCTCTCCCCCGTGCCGTAGCCGGTCATTCCCGCCTTGAACAGGCCGGTGGAAAAGAATTTGCCACCCGGCTTCAGCACACGGAGGCATTCCTGTAAAATTTTTTTTATATTTTGAACCGTATTGCCGTTGATCATTGCCGAGTCCACCAAACCGTCGAAAAAATGATCGGAATAGGGCATATCTGCGGCGTCGCTGACGCAGATACGGGCGTGCAGCCCCTCCTCCCGCATTCTTTCCCTGGCTTTGCGGACGGCCGTTTCCGAACCGTCGAAAGCATAAACGGTAAAGCCCTCTCTGGCCATGTACCAGGTGACGGCCCCCGTTCCGCAGCCGAGGTCCAGCAGTTTTATCCGGGCCCGATCGCCTTTGTAAAAATTCCTCGCGACAAAGCGGATGACTTCTTCGCCGGGGTACCTGCCCCATTCCTGATTTTGAAAAATCTCTTCCCATGCCGGGTCAAAGCTGTCCATTTCCGTTCCCCCTATCGTCGAAATCATCTTGCGGTTCCCTACAAAAAGCCCGCCGCATACTATACTATTAGCTTAGTGTCATGTACCCTGAAACACGGGCGGCAGGAATTAAGCGGGATATTTTCTGCCCAACCGCTTGGAAGGCCCAAGCCCCCGTCCGGTCCCGCAGCCGTTGGCAGGGGATACTGCCCGCAAACGGGAAATTGACACTGAAAAAAGAAAGAAGGATATCAATGGCATTACAGTTATTCAAACTGGTTATGGCCGGTGCAACCGAAACGGTGCCGACACAGTCAAGGTATTTTGGAACAACCTCTGCAGATATCACCATTACCTCCACTGTTTCCTACACCATAGCGCCCGACAGTCTGGTAGATGACGACGGCGCCACGGTAGCCGAGCTCACGACCGCAACCGATAACAACGGTTTCTATATGTTGTTCATCAACGGCACACTGACTCAGTCCGGTATGTACACCGTCGATTCCGCGGCCGGCATTACCATTGGCAACGCCGCGCTCACCGCACCGGTCACCATTTTGGCCAGTTCCCCCATTACTCTGGGTGTAACCAACTTCGCACCGGTCACTTCCATCACCGGCTAAACGGAGTGAACGGCTTTCCCCGCCGAACAGCCGCCCCCCTTGTTCCGCTTTCGTATCCTTGAAAGCGGAACAAGGGCTGTCAGGCTGCGCGACTTTACCGACTATCTGGAGGATGCGCTTTACCGCGCATCCTCTTTGTTATCCGCTCCATTGCGTATTTCTTCCCTCTCTTGGCGTATCCGTTCGCTGTACGGATATTTTTGAAGTCCTTCCTCCAGCCTGCACAAAACATAGCTTCTGCATATCCGGTCGAGCAGCCAAACCAGCTTCGCCGTTCTCCCCTGCTGATCCAGCAGGACTCCGGCTTCCGCTTCTTTTCCTTCCAGCCACAGAATTCCGACCCGGTAGGCAAGCGCTGCGGGGTAACTCTTTTCCCCCGCAGCCGTCTGGGAAAAGAAGGCATAGGACTGCTCAAACAGGCAGCTTTGGAAATGGATCAACCCGTAAACAAA
>ENA-OXEN01000352-OXEN01000352.1-human-gut-metagenome-genome-assembly--contig:-NODE-352-length-11308-cov-11.797387_pt1 | contig 11308 bp, 9 predicted proteins | sample MGYA00249358_ERZ652249 | MGnify/ENA primary metagenome ERZ652249 (study PRJEB26925, sample SAMN05826761) | human gut metagenome | biome: ENVO:2100002; feature: ENVO:00000062; material: ENVO:00002003... | reverse complement strand
GCTGACGGAACTGCTCGGCGACAACGTGCATCCGATGACCATGGAGATCATGACCGATTTGGTCTCCCGTCACTGGAGCCGTGCGCGGGACATCGCCAACGCGGTGGAGGATTTCGGCGTGGACGCCATGATGTACTACGCGGACGCCACCGGCGCCACGCTGCAGGTCTCCGTCGAGCTGTCCGAACTGCATTCCGCGTTGCTGAACCTGCCGGTCGTGCGCGCCAAGCTGTACGACTACCAGGCCACCAGCGAAGCCCGTGTGAAGCTGTTCCACGAGGTGTTCTCCGGCAAGACCCTGAACAAGGTCACCATGAGGCTCGCCGAGCACGCCACCTGCAACCTGCGCCGCCGCCGATACTTGGAAACCATCCAGTGGCTGATCAACAAGCTCTCCCGCCATATGGGCGAATCGATGGTCACCGTGACCACCGCCACCCCGTTGAAGCCGGAACAGATCAAGCGACTGGTCGAGGTCTACTCCGCCAAGGTGGGCCGCCAGGTGCACATCAACTCGGTGGTCGATCCGACCGTGCTGGGTGGTATGCGCATTCAGGTGGGCGACGAAGTCACGGACAACACCGTGGTCGCACAGCTGCAGAACCTTCATCGCAAGGTGCAGACGGAGGCGACTCCGGCCTGACCGGCCGAGCCAATCCGTCCAACACCACACACAAGCAAAGACTTGACTGAACAATAACCAATAGAAGGAGTGATCATGGCAGAACTGACCATCGATCCCGCCTCGATTCGCAAGGCCCTCGACGACTTCGTGTCGTCGTACAAGCCGAGCGACACCCCCACCCAGGAAGTGGGCTATGTCGCCACGGCCGGTGACGGCATTGCGCACGTGACGGGATTGCCTGGTTGCATGGCCAATGAGCTGCTGACGTTCGAAGACGGCACGCTCGGCCTGGCGTTCAACCTTGACGCCCGTGAGATCGGCGTGGTGGTCCTCGGCGATTTCGCAGGAATTGAGGAAGGCCAGGAAGTGCGACGCACCGGCGAAGTGCTCTCCGTGCCCGTCGGCGACGGCTATCTCGGCCGTGTCGTGGACCCGCTGGGCAAGCCGATCGACGGCCTCGGCGAGATCCAGGGCATTGAGGGTCGTCGTATCCTCGAAGCCCAGGCCCCCGACGTGATGCACCGCCACCCGGTCGACGAGCCGCTGTCCACCGGCCTCAAGGCCATCGACGCGATGACCCCGATCGGCCGCGGCCAGCGCCAGCTCATCATCGGCGACCGCCAGACCGGTAAGACCGCCATCGCGATCGATACCATCATCAACCAGAAGGCCAACTGGGAATCCGGCGACCCGAAGAAGCAGGTCCGCTGCATCTACGTGGCCATCGGCCAGAAGGGCTCCACCATCGCCTCGGTGAAGCAGAGCCTGGAAGACGCCGGCGCCATGGAGTACACCACCATCGTGGCCTCCCCGGCAGCCGATTCCGCTGGCTTCAAGTACATCGCCCCGTACACCGGCTCGGCCATCGGCCAGCACTGGATGTACAACGGCAAGCATGTGCTCATCGTCTTCGATGACTTGTCCAAGCAGGCAGAGGCCTATCGTTCGATTTCCCTGCTGCTGCGCCGCCCGCCGGGGCGTGAAGCCTACCCGGGTGATGTGTTCTACCTGCACTCCCGCCTGCTCGAACGTTGCGCCAAGGTCTCCGATGACCTGGGCGGCGGTTCGATGACGGGTCTGCCGATCGTCGAGACCAAGGCGAACGATGTGTCCGCCTACATCCCGACCAACGTGATCTCCATCACTGACGGCCAGATCTTCCTGCAGTCCGATCTGTTCAACGCCAACCAGCGCCCCGCCGTGGACGTCGGTATCTCCGTCTCTCGAGTCGGTGGCGCTGCACAGACCAAGGCTCTGAAGAAGGTCTCCGGTACGCTGAAGATCTCCCTGGCACAGTACCGTTCGCTGGAATCCTTCGCCATGTTCGCCTCCGATCTGGATGCGGCTTCCAAGGCCCAGTTGACCCGTGGTGCCCACCTGACCGAGCTGTTGAAGCAGCCGCAGTTCCACCCGTACTCGCCGGAACAGGAAGTCGTGTCCGTATGGACCGGCACCCACGGCAAGCTCGACGACCTCGACCTGAAGGACGTCCTTCCGTTCGAGCAGGGACTGCTGGACTACATCGACCACAACACCGATATCCTCAAGACCATTCGCGAGACCGAGGAATTCACCGCCGACACCGAGGCTGCCCTCGATAAGGCCGTGGACGAGTTCCGTTCGACGTTCGTCTCTTCCGCCGGCAAGCCGCTGGTCGAGAAGAAGCCGGACGTTGACAAGGCCGCGCCGGTTGATCAGGAAAAGATCGTGGCGGGAGAAAAGTAAGCCATGGGCTCGCAACTCGCATTGAAATCACGCATCCGCTCCACCGAGTCGTTGGCGAAGATCTTCAACGCTCAGGAGATGATCGCGTCTTCGCATATCGCCAAGGCCCGTGATGTGGCCCTGAACGCGAAGCCGTACACCGATGCGATTTTCGATGCCGTGCAAGCGTTGGTGGCCCACACCCATATCACGCATCCGATCGCGGTGAAGGACGAGAAGAACCCGCGCGTGGCTGTTCTCGCCCTCACCTCGGATCGTGGTATGGCCGGCCCGTACACCTCTTCGATTATCCGTGAAACGGAGTCGCTGCTGTCCCGCCTCGATGCGGCAGGCAAGCAGCCGGAGCTGTTCGTGTACGGGCGTCGCGGTTCGACGTACTACAAGTACCGTAATCGTGACATCGCGGCGACGTGGGAAGGCGACACCGACCAGCCCGGCGTGGAAATTGCTGAAACGATCTCCAACACTTTGATGGACGCCTACATGAAGCCGGCTGAGAAAGGTGGAGTTTCCGAACTCTACATCGTCTACACCGAGTTCATCAACATGGTGGTGCAGAAGGTGCGCGTGCTGCGCATGCTGCCGGTCGAAATCGTGAAAAACGAGACCAAGGTGCCCGATCCTGATGAAGAGGCACCGGCTACTGCGGATGTCGCTCCGCTGTACACTTTCGAGCCCAGCCTCGAAAAGGTACTGGACGCGATTCTGCCGAAGTACATTCAGTCCCGCATCCACGAGTGCCTGCTGACCGCGGCCGCGTCGGAAACCGCAAGCCGCCAGAACGCCATGCACACGGCAACCGACAACGCACGAAACCTGATCGACGACCTTACGCGCAAGCTCAACGCTTCCCGCCAGGCCTCGATCACCCAGGAACTTACCGAAATCATCGGCAGCGCTGACGCGCTGACCAAGAAGGAAGAGTAGGAACGCATATGGCTGACAACCAGACCACTGCGGCCGAGCCTACCAACGGTCGCGTCACCCGCGTCCAGGGCTCGGTTATCGACGTTGAATTCCCGGTGGGTCATCTGCCCGACATCTACAACGCCCTGAAAGTAACGATCGTCAACACCGGCGCCAAGGAAGAAGGCGAGGCGAAGGAGACCGAGATCACCCTCGAGGTCGAACAGCACCTCGGTGATTCCACGGTCCGTTGCGTCGCTCTGAAGCCCACCGACGGCCTGGTCCGTGGTGCCTCCGTCTCCGACACCGGCGCCCCGATCTCCGTGCCGGTCGGCGACGTGACCAAGGGCCACGTCTTCGACGTGTCCGGTAACATCCTCAACAAGAAGCCGGATGAGACCATCACCGTCTCCGAGCGTTGGCCTATCCACCGCAACCCGCCGGCCTTCGATCAGCTGGAGTCCAAGACCCAGATGTTCGAAACGGGCATCAAGGTCATCGATCTGCTGACCCCGTACGTGCAGGGCGGCAAGATCGGTCTGTTCGGTGGTGCAGGTGTGGGCAAGACCGTGCTGATTCAGGAAATGATTCAGCGCGTGGCTCAGAACCACGGTGGCGTGTCCGTGTTCGCGGGCGTCGGCGAGCGTACCCGTGAGGGTAACGATCTGATCGGCGAAATGGCCGAGGCCGGCGTGCTTGAGAAGACCGCACTGGTCTTCGGCCAGATGGATGAGCAGCCGGGTACCCGTCTGCGCGTGCCGCTGACCGCACTGACCATGGCAGAGTACTTCCGTGACGTGCAAAATCAGGACGTGCTGCTGTTCATCGATAACATCTTCCGTTTCACCCAGGCTGGTTCCGAGGTGTCCACCCTGCTCGGCCGTATGCCGTCCGCAGTGGGCTACCAGCCGAACCTGGCTGACGAAATGGGTGCCCTGCAGGAGCGCATCACTTCGACCCGCGGTCACTCCATCACCTCGCTGCAGGCCATCTATGTGCCGGCCGATGATTACACCGACCCGGCTCCTGCAACGACCTTCGCCCACTTGGATGCAACCACCGAGCTTTCCCGTGACATCGCTTCCAAGGGTATCTATCCGGCAGTGGACCCGCTGAGCTCCACCTCGCGAATCCTTGATCCGCGTTACGTGGGCCAGGCTCACTACGATTGCGCGAACCGCGTCAAGGCGATTCTGCAGCGTAACAAGGAGCTGCAGGACATCATCGCTCTGATCGGTATCGACGAACTCGGCGAAGAAGACAAGACCACCGTGAACCGCGCTCGTAAGATCGAGCAGTTCCTCGGCCAGAACTTCTACGTCGCTGAAAAGTTCACCGGTCGTCCGGGCTCCTACGTGCCGGCCGATGAGACCATCGAAGCGTTCACCCGCATTTGTGACGGCGTGTACGACGACGTTCCGGAGCAGGCATTCTCCGGTATCGGCGGCATCGACGATCTCGAGAAGAAGTGGCACGACATGCAGAAGGAATACGGTGCGTGATGGCCGGATTGACAATGCAGGTGAACATCGTCGCCGCCGACCACCCCGTGTGGCACGGTACGGCGAAGTCCGTCACCATTCCTGCCTCTGAAGGCGGAATGGGCATCCTGCCCAACCACGAGCCTGTATTGACCGTAATCAAGGAAGGAACCATCGTTGTGGTGGATCCGGATGGCAGCCGTCGCTCCTTCGAAGTGACCGACGGTTTCATCTCCTTCGATTCGAACAAGCTCACCGTTGCGGTTGAGCGTGGACGTGACGTCAAGATGGCAGAGTAGCACTCGGTAGCATACTTCTGACGGTCCGTCTGTTGCGATTGCAGCAATTGCATATGATTGCGATTCTGTAGTTGCAGCAGACGGACTGTTTTTTTTTAAAAAAAAAGATTAATCAAAACAAAAATAGGATTGTACATATCGTGGGATTCATGGCTTACGACAATCATGGTAGGGTAGTTCCTCGTGCGAATTATTGTTGCTGATTGCTCTGCCGAATATTCCGGGCGTTTGAATGCGTCCTTGCCGCTCGCCAAGCGTGTGTTGCTTATCAAAGCCGATAACAGTCTGCTGATTTTCTCCGAACTTGGTTCGTACAAGCCACTCAACTGGATGGCGGCGCCCTGCACCATCAAAGACATCACTCCGGAACATGCCGACGACGACGTGACTACGGAGGTTCCGCAGAAAGTCATTCGTGCTTCGGCGGATAAATCCAATGACGTGCTCGAAGTGACATTGCAGCATATTTATTCCGACGAAACATACGATTTGGGCGAAGATCCGGGGCTGATCAAAGACGGTGTCGAAGACCATCTGCAGAAGTATCTGGCCGAACAGATCGAACGCATCGGGGAAGGTGCGACATTGGTGCGCCGCGAATACCCGACCGCCATCGGACCGGTCGACATTATGGCCATCGACGGCAGTGGCAAGCATGTTGCCATCGAAATCAAACGTAACGGCGGCATCGATGGCGTGGAGCAGCTCACCCGTTACTGCGAGCTGTTGAACCGAGACCCGCTGTTGGCCCCCGTGCGTGGCATTTTCGCCGCGCAGACCATCACGCCGCAAGCCCGCGTGCTCGCTCAGGACCGCGGCTTCGACTGCCTGATCCTCGACTATGACGAAATGAAAGGTGCCGAAGACGACTCCCTACGACTCTTCTAGCTTATAAAAAACTCCCTGTTGTTATGCAGGGAGTTTTTATAAGCGAATCGTGATGTAGATCAGTAGGCGGCGAGGATGTCGACTACGAAGACCAACGTAGAGTTCGCTGGAATCTTGCCGGAATCCTTGTCTCCATAGCCAAGGTCCGGCGGCACGACCAGCAGCACCTGCGAGCCGACGGTATGCCCTGCCAAGCCCTGCTTCCAACCGGTGATCACCTCATCAAGCGAGAAGCTCGACGAAGCACCGCGATCCCACGAGGAATCGAACTGTGTGCCGTCAAGCAGCCATCCGGTATAGTGCGCGATCACGGTCTGCGTATCCTTGACCTCGGCGCCTTCGCCCCTGATCAAATCCTGCGAGATCAACGTGTCGGAACCCTTGTATCCGTTCATATCGATCGACGGCTTGCCATCCTTCGCAAGCGTCACCTTCGGCAGATCGGCAGGAACGTCAAGCACCTTCGTGCCCGTTGCCTTCGTCAGATCCTTCGACTTCGACACGATCGTGAGCACCATCAAATAGGAGGTGCCAGCGGAATTCGAATCGTTCACACCGAACGCAAGCGTGGCGTTAAGCTTCTGATCCTTGAAAATGTTGTAATAATCCTCAGTCATCTGACTGGTGTCGGAGGTGACCACCGTAGAGCAATCGGGGGTGTTTTTCTCCCAGGTGCTCATGAGTTCGGAACCATCCTTGACATTGATGGCGATACCCTGCGTGCATATGCGGTCGCCGTCTTCAATCTGGTCGCCATTGCCTTTCTGCAATACGACGTAGCTGTTGTCTTCCACCGTCATAGGGGTTTTGAAGGAGACAGTCGGCTTCTCACCGGGCTCACCTGTGGCGGTCACACCGGCGATCTGATTCATCTTCGACGAGGAATCGGAAGAAGACGAAGATGAATCGGAGGAGGAATCAGACTTCGTGTCGGAACTTCCGCATGCCGCGAAACCCAAGCACATGATCGTTGTGCAGGCGGCTGCGACGGCTTTGAAAAGAGTAGATTTGCGCATAGGTTCCACTTTAGTGGCAATCGTTGATTTTCACAGTTTTTTCAGGCTTTTGCAGAGAGGCAATGTAGAATAGTGAATGCTATGACTTTATTGCAGGAAGAACAGGAAAAGCCGCAGTCCAAGGCGGGCCCCAAGCGACACGCCAAGATTATGCGCGGCATTGTCACGCCTATTTTCGGCTTGCTTGCCATTGCTTGCATCGTGCTTGGCGTCTTGAACGCGACGATTTGGAAGCCCTCGGCACAGGTCACGGCGTCCGCCTCGGTCACGGGATCGCAGTATGTGGTCACCGATCCGAATGTGCTGCAATTGGTTGACGATCGCGTCACCATTTCGGCGAAGTCGCACGACAAATCCGCGAACGTGTGCATCGCCATCGGTTCCGCCCGCGATATCGCCGGATGGATCGCGGGATCCAAATACACGCGCGTCACCGGACTGTCCGACTGGTCCACCCTGTCCACGCTGAAGACCACGGCTCAGGGCACCGCCGATAATTCCGAAGGCCAGGTCGCCTTCCAGGATTCCGACATGTGGCGCACCGTCAAATGCAATGCCGGTTCCGTTGATATGCAGTTCAAGGGTGCTAATACGAATAATGCCGAAGATTCCGTTGCGATTATCGATTACGGCGATCGCAAGGGAGGTTCGGTCACACTTGATTGGAACCGTCGTTCGATGCTGAATTTCGCCATGCCGTTCTATCTTTCCGGCGGATTGCTGGCGATACTTGCGGTGCTTTCGGCTTCCGTGTTTGCCATGCCTCCGCATAAGCGTCGCAACAAGCGCGCGTTTGCCATGGTTGACGGCATCGGTTCCACGCAGGGTGACGATGACGAGGTTGCCGCATGGGTGAAGAACGCCGAAGCGAGTGCCGCCCGTAGCGAAAAGAGCGGGCCGAAGCGTAAGCGTCGCCGTCATGCTGGGCATCGCGCGAGTGGTTCGGAAAATAGCCAAAACGAAGTTTCGCAGCCTACGATTGTCGATCCCGGCGCGCGCAATCTCGTTGCCGATCAGCAGAACGCTGCCGCTGATGGTGTTGAAGAAAACGACGATTTCGAACAGACTTCCGTGATTTCGCAAGACGAGCTTGCCGCATATTTCGCACGTCTCGCACAAGAGGAAAGCAGTGCGGCCGCAGCGGCCTCGGGATCTGTCGGATCCAACGAAACATCCGAAAACGACGAATCCGACAACGACAAGTCCGACGAACCTGACAACGACAAGTCCGACGAACCTGACAACGAGGAGGCCAAGTGATGAAGAAGCGTTTCAACGTAATCGCGGCGGCCGTACTCGCATTGGGAATGGTCGTTGGCATGTGCGGATGCGAGGGGCAGCTGCCGCAGCCGAAAACCACGCAACGTCAAGATGCGCCGAATCTGACCGCCAAGCAAGAGAAAACCATCCGTACGAATATTCTCAAAACGCTTGACCAGTGCAATAACGATCGCAATATCGACGCCCTCGGTTCGATTTTGGAGGGGCCGGAACTTGAGATTCGCACTAGCGAACTTCATGTGGCGCAGGTCACGGGCAATCTTGACCGCAAGACCACGATTCCAACTGATCTTGCGCAGGCCGTGATTTCCACGGACAGTGGATGGCCGCGTTCGGTGTTTTCCATCACTTCCACCACGGATGACCAGCAGTCCAAGCGTCTGCTGGTGTTCCGCCAGGATTCCGCACGTCAGAACTACAAGTTGTGGGGTGTGGCACGACTGTTTTCGGGCGTGAAAATGCCGAGTTTTGAGATTTCCAAAACCGGTAGCGAGCAGGGAACGGAAAAAGACACCGGTCTGGTCATGACCCCGAAGGATGCGGTCGCCGCGTATGCCGACGTGTTGCAGAATGGTGCGTCCAGCCAGTATGCGCAGAAGTTTGCCGACGACGATTTGCGTACGAAGCTTGCCGATCTGACCGAACAGGTGCAGAAGGCCATGGAGTTGAACGAGGGATCGCAGCAGCAGGTGTTCACACCGGTTGACGATGCCATCAGCGTTATGCGTTCCGCGGATGGTGGCGATCTGGTGGTGGCGCAGATCAATTCCGAATGGACGCGTTCAGCTGGCTCCGGCCGTGAGTCGCAGCCCGCTTCCGATGCGGAAAAAGCGCTGTTTGGCGACGGTCAGGCCACCAGCACCATGAAAACCACGTATGTGAATGTGGTCGCGCTGTACGTGCCTCCGGCAAATTCTGACGCGAAGATCACTGCAGTCGGTTCCGAGCGCCAGCCGGTTCGTGTTGAGGCACTGTGATCGTGACAGTCGCACGAATGCGCGTAAGCTTGGGGCGAACGTTTGCAATGCGTGTTACGCCGGGCGCTTAATGTTGTTGATTGTTGATATCTAGGAGGCAAGCATGGCAGGTCAAAGGCCGTTTAATCCGGGAGTTTCCTTGGCGGGAGCCGTCGATCTTGAAGCGTTGAAGCATCAGGTGAAGGCCGAACCGGGGCAGGCTGGAGGCGCTCCGGCCGCCGGCGGTTATGTGATCGACACCACGGAGAACACGTTCCAGGCCATGGTGCAGACGTCGGCCACGTTCCCGATCCTGTTGCTGCTGTGGGTGCCGACCGATGATCGCCTGTTCGACATGGCACGCCAGCTGGGCGATGCCGTGAACCAGCTGAACGGCCAGATTCAGCTGTCTCGTATCGATATCGCGTCGAATTCGTCGATCGCGCAGGCGTTCCAAGCGCAGGGCGCGCCTGCATTGTTCGCGTTGATCAACGGCCGTCCGATGCCGATTTTGCAGGGCTTGCCGTCCGCTGAGGAAATGCAGCAGATCGTGGATACGGTGATTCCGAATCTGGTCGCAGCCGCGCAGCAGGCCGGTGTGACCGGTTCCGCGCCGTATTCCGGCGATCCGAATTCCGATGCGGCAAACTCGGCTTCCGCTGCCAGCGCCCAGGAGCAGGTGCCTCCGGAGCATCAGGAGGCGTATATGCTGGCACAGCAGGGCGATTACGCTGGCGCCGCAGCCGCGTACGAGAAGGTGCTTGAAGCCGATCCGAACGATGCGCGTGCCGCCCGCGAGCGTGCGAAGGCGTTGCTGTTGGCCCGTTCCGCCAATGCGAACGTGCGTGAGGTGCGTGCCGCCGCTGCCGACAATCCCGATGATGTTGAAGCACAGCTTGCCGTCGCTGACATTGATATGATCGGCGGTCAGATTCAGGATGCGTTCGATCGTTTGCTGGATTTCGTTGCGGCCGGCCATAAGGCCGATATTGAACCGGTGCGCAAGCGTCTGCTGGAATATTTCACGATTCCTGAGCCGACCGACGAGCGTTTGAAGCGCGCCCGCCGTCGCCTCGCCACGCTCATGTACTGACTCGTTTATTGACTTTAGGTACCGTTTAGGTACCGCTCAACCGTAGGCTGCGCAACTACATCGTTCTTTACGGCCTACGGTTGTTTTTTTTTTAAAAAAAGACTTATTCCATACGGTTGGTGCCGAAATAGTCGAGGAATTGCGGTCCGTCTGCTTCCAGTTCGTCTTCGAATTCGGATTTCCATCGTGAATATGGATTCGCGGCAAGCCCTTCATTGCTGAACCGCGATTGGTCGGTGATTTCGGTGGTGCAGAATTTCGGGATCACCAGATTGGTGACCGGCCCGATACGTTCCGCTTCCGCAATGATCAGGGGAGCGTTGGTGCCTCCGAACACGTCGATGTTCCAGCCGTCCTCATCGATCCAGTCGGTGAAACGGTTTTTGATGGTCACGTGTCCGCCGCGTTTGATGAGCTCCCCTGCGATGCGCGAATCCAAATCGCGGCTCGCCTCATATCGCGTGCCTCCCACGGACGGCCCTTTCACGGTGACTGATCCAAGCCGGAATTCGTCGCGATACTTTTCGAGCACAGCCAGCGGGTCGAGGTCCGGAGTCATGGCAATGCGGACGGACTTTGTTTTCAATCGCACGCGCAGCGCGTAATTATCCTGATGCACGTAATAACTTTGTATGATCAGCGTCGGACTGTCGTTATCATCCAACTGCGTCGGCAGGGCACGGCAGAAAAAACGGCGCGTGTATTCGAAATCGCCTATATTTCTGCCTGAATCCTCAACCATATTTTCAGTTTAGTGGAAAAGACGCTTCAAATGGTGTTATGTTGCTACAAATTTCGTTGTGACGCACGCTATCTCTCGTTCCTTCCCCGTTCTATGCCCGTTATTTCCCCTCTAGGGTTGGGTGTGCTGTCGAAAGACCCGTCGTAGCTATGTTTTCGCAATAATGATCCGAGATTCGAAGATCGTTTTTCCGTAAAAAGTGTCGCTTTCATCTCAAGGCAGTGTAAAGTAGTTTGACGCACGGGTTTGTAGCTCAGTGGATAGAGCGTCTGTCTCCGGAACAGAAGGTCGTGGGT
>ENA-OXEN01000351-OXEN01000351.1-human-gut-metagenome-genome-assembly--contig:-NODE-351-length-11329-cov-15.446425_pt1 | contig 11329 bp, 11 predicted proteins | sample MGYA00249358_ERZ652249 | MGnify/ENA primary metagenome ERZ652249 (study PRJEB26925, sample SAMN05826761) | human gut metagenome | biome: ENVO:2100002; feature: ENVO:00000062; material: ENVO:00002003... | reverse complement strand
GCGTCACTCTATTCCTCTTTCCGTTTGGGGTTACCCCAACTATTGACATTGAGCCTTCCTGTTTCAAGGGTACGCCAACAGAGCTTCTCCCGTTAACCCGCTCTGCAAAGCGCAAACCGATCTGGATAAATGTAGCTTCCCTCATAATTCAGTAATACCCCGAAATAGTTGATTCTGCTTCGGGGCACCATCTTTTCACTCAGCTTTCCGAAGAATAGCAAAACCCGCATGATTTTAAAAACCATGCGGGTTTTGCTATGGTGGGAGAGGATGGATTCGGACCATCGAAGCTATAAAGCAACAGATTTACAGTCTGCCCCCTTTGGCCACTCGGGAACTCTCCCATATTCTATTGATAAGTTTGCACTTATTCGCAAATGGAGCTGGCAGACGGACAAAACCGCCACGCTTCGCTCGCGTTTTTACGGCTTGCACCATAGGTGCTGCGCCACATTTTGCTAAAAACCTGCCACCGGCAACTCTTTTTACCGCAAAATGCCCTCTTAGGCTTCAAGTCCGGTTAAGACTTGAGTAAATATTGGAGCTGGCAGACGGACTTGAACCCCCGACCTGCTGATTACAAATCAGCTGCTCTACCAACTGAGCTACGCCAGCATTTTCAGCACTCGACTAATATATCATTTTACGGTTTATTTGTCAAGCAATTCGATGAAATTTCTGTCTCTCCCAGCTGTATCGCCAGATTCCGCCAATGAACCCACTTACAACGAAAATATGGCGCCCAACTCAACAAGCCGGATCCCATTTTTTGGTCGAGGTGACAGGGTTCGAACCTGCGGCATCTTGGTCCCAAACCAAGCACTCTACCAAGCTGAGTTACACCTCGTCGCTGACGATATGCACGGCGAAATTCCCTGCACCGTGCGGCTAAAAGCTTTCACTATCAATGGCAGTCAACCTGCGCCCGCGTCATCGGGCAGCCTTATTATTATATGTAATATGCGGATCATTGTCAAGTGAATTTATAAAATCAGCAGTTTTTTGGCAAACTATAACCGGACGATTTTCCATTTCAATTTCCGCCTGTCCACCGGCTTCACGCGCAGCAAAGCCGGCCGCGCACGCCGAAAAACGAAAGTCATTTCCGGTTATTCAGTTCAATTTTAAAAACGTATTTGTCCCCCCGCACCACGGAGGAAGTATATTCTACCAGACCGTCGCCCTCATAGCTGAAGCGCTCCAGCAGGATGCAGGGGATTCTGGGGGAAATCTTCAGCAGTTCGCACTGTTCGGAGTCCGGAAGAATGGGAATAAAGGTTTCGGTCACCCGATCCACCTTCAGCCCATACTTGGTGCTGAGGTAATCATAAAGCGACCGGCTTTCCACCGCGTCCACGTCAATATGCACGAACCGGTTTTTCGGCAGATAGGTGGTTTCAATGACCAGCGGATAGTCGCGGGCCGAGCAAAGCCGCACCAGCTTGTGGTAAGCTTCCCTTCTCTCCGCCCTGAGCTTTACAGCAAGGCTTCGGCTGAGGGTGATCGTTTCATCGCTTAAAACATGGCTGTGAAAGGAGATATTCTTATTTTTCAAATCATCGGCAAAGGTATAAAAATGGGAGAGATCTTGCTCAAATACCTTTGGCTTTACAAAAGTACCGATGCCATGGATGGTATAGACCATGTGCTCCTCTTCCAATAAAGCCAGCGCCTGCCTTACGGTCGACCGGCTGACTTTATACATTTGGCACATGTCGCGCTCCGATGGAAGCAAGCCGTTTTCGGGGTATTCGTGGCTGTTGATGTATTGCAGAATATGGTCGTGCAGTTCCTGATACAATGGAAGATTCGGCATTGCATATACTCCTTTCCCGTCTTTTTCGACAGCAAATAAGCCATCGTCAATTTAAACAAAAACTATACTGTTATTCTATCATAAAAAAACCTATTGTACTAGTGGTATTGATTGAAATTCGGAACCTGTCTTTGAACTGGTTGAAAAAAAGTCATAATTATTGTATTTCTGTTCATGATATGTTAAAACTTATCTAACAAATCTGAAACAACTGAACGAGGGGTGATTTTAAGTGGGAAATCCAAACATACTGTTGACGAGAATCGACAACCGCCTGGTCCACGGCCAAGTGGGAGTCACCTGGACGGCGACCCTGGGTGCAAATCTGCTTTTAGTCGCGGATGACGACGTGGCTCACGATGAAATACAGCAGCAGCTTATGGCAATGACTGCTGAATCTTCCAGTGCGGGGATTCGTTTCTTCACTTTGCAAAAGACCATCGACATCATCGGCAAAGCGGCTCCCAGCCAGAAAATCTTCATCATCTGCAGGACTCCCGCGGCCGTGCGTACTCTGCTGGAAGGCGGCGTGCCCATTAAGGAAGTCAATGTGGGAAACATGCATTTTACCAGCGGCAAGCGTCAGCTGAGCAAAAAAGTCTATGTCAACGACAAGGACATGGAGGATTTGCAGGCGATTCAGGCGATGAATGTAGATCTCTATATTCAGGATGTCCCGGGTGACATCAAAGAGCACATACCCAAGAAATAATCCATGAAAGAGGAAAGGGGGAACATCACCGGCATTATTGGCAGCTTTTACCGTATGGCGAAACTTCTGGAACAAAAATAAAGGGGGAAAAACCAATGGCAATTACTTTAGCTCAAGGCATTGCGCTCGCTATTATGGCAATTATAGTCGGCGTTGACTTCTGGCTTGAGGCTTTGTTTATTTTCCGGCCAATCATCGTCTGTACTCTGACGGGTATCATTTTAGGCAACGTTCCGCTGGGCCTTATGGCGGGCGGACTGACCGAGCTGGCCTTCGCGGGTCTTACGCCCGCCGGCGGCACCCAGCCGCCAAACCCTGTTCTGGCCGGCGTTATGACCACGGTCATCGCCTACACCACGGGAAAGGATCCCGCAACGGCAATCGGCCTTGCCCTTCCGTTCAGCTTTCTGATGCAGTATATCATTCTGTTCTATTACTCCAGCTTCTCTCTGTTCATGAAGAGAGCCGACAAATACGCGGAAGAAGCGGACGGCAAGAGCCTTGCCCGTCTGAATATTCTCACAACGGGAATCGTAGCCGTTACCTATGGCGTTGTTGTCTTCCTCTGCGCCTATGTCGCACAGGACGCGATGCAGGCTCTGGTAAAGGCAATGCCCGAATGGCTTACCCACGGCTTTGAGATCGCGGGCGGCATCCTTCCGGCAGTCGGATTTGGTATGCTGCTAAAGGTCATGCTGAAGGGCGAATTCGTTCCATACCTTATTTTAGGCTTTGTCATCGCAAGCTTTATTCCTTTTTCCAATCTGCTGCCGGTCGCCGTTGTCGGCATGGCCATGGCGCTGATTGTGTTCAACAATGAAAGAAACAACAGAAAAACCGCGGTTGCAACCGGTGTTGCATCTGAAGGAGAGGGAGATGACGGCAATGAAGGAATCTGAGAAAAACACGGCTCCTGAGAAAGTACTGACAAGAAAAGACATTACCAAGCTCGGCTGGCGCTCTTCCCTGCTGCAGGCCAGCTTCAACTATGAAAGAATGCAAAGCGGCGGCTTTTTGCTGGCGCAGATGGAATGTCTGAAAAAAATCTACAAGAACGACAAGCAGGGTCTGTCCGAAGCAATGACGGATAACCTTGAGTTCATCAACACGCACCCGAACCTTGTCGGCTTCCTGATGGGCCTGTTGATTTCTCTGGAAGAAGCCAAAGAAAACAGAAGCACCATCAAAGGTCTGAAGGTTGCCTTGTTCGCACCGCTTGCCGGTATCGGCGACGCCATCTTCTGGTTCACCCTTCTGCCCATCATCGCCGGTATTACCGCTTCCATGGCAATGAGCGGAAGCATCGTCGGCCCGCTACTGTTTTTCGCGGTTTACCTGACCATCTTTATTCTCCGTCTTGCGTGGACGCACGCCGGCTACAACCTGGGTTTGAAGGCGGTCGACACGCTACGGGAATACTCAGGAATTATTTCAAAGGCAGCCACTATTCTGGGCGTCACCGTAATCGGCGGACTGATTGCATCCTATGTGCATATTTCTTTGCTGCCGGAAATTGTGGTAAACGCGTCAAAAACCGTTTCAATTCAGAAAGATTTTCTTGATAAAATCTTCCCAAACATACTGCCCTTCGCCTATACCCTGCTGATGTTTTTCTTCCTGAGGAAGAAGAAAATGAGCCCGGTTGTGCTGATTGCAGTTACCTTCGGTCTTGCGATTCTTCTTTCCTTCCTGGGTATCCTTTAATTTCTAAAAGTGTCGGGGGTACAGTTCTCTGTACCCCATTTCACTATCATGGTTTGTCGGAACTGTTATAGGAGCCGCACAACCCCCGCTCACGGACAGAGCCAACAACTTCCTATCGGAGGATTCAGCAATGAATTTACACGAAAACAGGGAAGGGACTCCTTTCCTTCATAATGAAAACACGGGCAACCCGTCAAAAACAATCATTTGTGACGACTTTGAGGCGATGTCGCAGCGCTGCGCGGACTTTCTTTGTCAGGCCGTGAAAGCGAAACCGGATTTACTGCTGTGCCTGGCTGCGGGAAACACCGCAATCCGCACCTATCAGATTCTGAAGGAGCGCGCGGATTCCGGCGAAGCGGACTTCAGCAGAGCGGAGTTTGTAGAACTGGACGAGTGGCTGGATTTGGAGGACGAATCGGAAAACTGCACCTCGTTTCTGTTCCGGAATTTTTACGGGCCGCTTCATATTGAAAAGTCGAAGATTCGTTTATTTGATATTCACGCGAAAGACATGGAAGAAGAATGTAAAAAAATCGATCGGTTTATTTTTGAACACAGCGGAATTGATTTTATGCTTTTGGGATTGGGGATGAACGGTCATCTGGCCCTGAACGAACCGGGGTCTTCCTTTGAGAGCTACGCCAAAGTCGTTACCCTAGACCCCGTCACCCAAAAGGTAGGGCAGAAATATTTTTCAAAGCCTATCCCGCTGTCCAGAGGGGTCACTCTGGGAATCCGCCACATTCTGGACGCAAAGCAGGTCGTTTTGCAGGCCGGCGGAAAAGCCAAGGCGGAAATCGTAAAAAAAATCTGCCTGACCAAACCCACGCCCATGCTGCCGGGCACGGTCCTGCAGCTCACGAAAAACGGAGCTGTAGTTCTGGACCGGGATGCCGCTTCGGAAATCCTGTAGGCGGACTTTCCTTCCAATTAGAAGAAACCAGGCAGTTTTCAGAAATTCCACGGCAGCCCTGTTCCAATCGGGAACGCCGCGCCGTATAAAGCTGCCTGCGGTATAGATTGTTTATAAAAGGAGTATGTAAAACAATGATCGGAGTATTGATAACCGGACACGGCAGCTTTGCCACCGGAATGATGAGTGCGTCCAGGCTGATTGTTGGACCGAGGGAAAAATATCTGGGCGTGGATTTTGTGGAATCGGACAATGTCGACACGCTTTCCGATAAGCTCAGACAGGCGATGAAAGCGCTCGGCGATCAGATTCTGGTTCTGGTGGACCTTGCCGGCGGATCTCCCTTCAAAACCGCCGTTACCCTAAAAAGCGAATTCCCGGATAAAGAAATTGAAGTCATTTCCGGTCTGAATATGCCCATGCTGGCTTCCGTCCTGCTGGAAGAGAAAGAAACGATGGAAGCAACCGTTCAGGGCGCAATGGAAATGGGTGCAATCGGCATCAGGCAGTTCAAACAGAAACCAAGGCTGCAGCAACCCCCAGCGGGAGACGGGATATAACGAACCTTTCCGGCATGTTTTTAAGGAGGCAAAAACCATATGATTTATCACGGCAACCCCGTTTCAAAAGGAATTGCGGCAGGCCCCGTTTTTCTTTACCGGCCCTTTACCGCCGCCGTCAGCGAAACGCCGCTCCAAGAAGGCGCGGCTGCGGAGGCGTTAACCAAATATGAGGCCGCGCGGAAAAATGCGGAAACGGAGCTTAACGCCATCCGTACCCGCCTGCAAAGCGCCGACCCCGAAAAAGCAAAAATCTTCACCGCACATATTGATATTCTGTTTGACGAGGCCATGGACGGCGATATCCGCGAGCTGATCGAAAACGACCGTTACTCGCCGGACAGGGCGATTGACGAAGTCTTTGAAAAATACGCGCGAATTCTCGGAAAATCGCCCGACCCGCTCATCAAGGAGCGCGCGTCGGACATCCGGGACGTAAAAACGCGCCTGATCCGTGTCTGGAACGGCGTACCGGAGAAAAACCTGTCCTCTCTCCCCTCTCCCGCGGTCATCGTCGTTCACGATCTGCTCCCGTCCGACACGGCTACCCTGGACCGGAAAAACGTGCTGGCCATTGTTACGGAAATCGGCGGAAGCACGTCCCATTCGGCCATTATCGCCAGAAGCTACGGAATCCCCGCCGTTTTGGGCGTGGAGAACGCGACGGAGCACTTTTCCCAGGGGGAAACCGTGATTGCCGACGCGCTGTCCGGTCAGGTGATCAGCGAACCAACGGCAGAGCAGCTTGCCGACTGCGCCGAAAAGCGCCGCCGGTTTCTCGCACAGCAGGCTCAGATCAATGCGTATAGAAACAAAGAAGCCGTTACTCCGGACGGAGTGCGGGTGGATATTGAACTGAATCTGGCCTCCGTCAGCGAGCAGTCGCTGGAAGGAGCAAAATGCACCGACGGCGTCGGCCTGTTCCGCACGGAATTCCTGTACCTGGGCAGGGACAGTCTGCCCACCGAAGAAGAGCAGTTTGCAATTTACCGCGAGATTCTCACCAAATTCGGCGACCGCCCCGTAACGCTGCGCACGCTGGATGTCGGCGGCGACAAAAAACTCGACTGTCTGAATCTTCCGCACGAGGAAAACCCGTTTCTGGGCAACCGCGCCCTGCGGCTCTGCTTTGACAGGCCCGATATTTTCCGCACGCAGCTGCGCGCCGCCTTTCGTGCTTCCGTTTACGGCAACCTGTGGATCATGTTCCCCATGGTCGCCAGCATGGACGACATCCGCCGCGCCAAACAGGCCGTTTCCCAAGTAAAAGAGGAACTGACCGGCGAAGGAATCGCGTTTTCCCCCGACGTAAAGCTGGGGATTATGATTGAAATCCCCTCTGTCGCGCTTCTGGCGGATTTTGCGGCGAAGGAAGTCGACTTTGCCAGCGTCGGAACCAACGACCTGTGCCAGTACACCATGGCCGTCGACCGTCTGAACCCCGCCGTCAGCCAGTATTATCAGAGCTACAACCCGGCTCTTTTCCGCCTGATTCACACCGCCGCGAAAAGCTTCCTTGAAAACGGCAAGCCCGTCTGCGTCTGCGGCGAGCTGGGAGGCGACCGCCTCGGCGCCGCAGTGCTGATGGGGCTGGGCGTGCGCAAGCTGAGCATGAGCATTTCCTCCGTTGCGCAGACCAGAAAGCTGGTCAACGAGCTACCGATGAAAAAGGCGCGGGAAATCGCGGAAAAAGTGCTGGCTCTTTCCACCGCAAAAGAAGTGGAACAGTACCTGAACGACGCTTTGAAGGACATCCTTTCCTAGGCCCTGTTCCCTGCTGTCACTGAAACAAAAACATCAATTTTCGTTAGTAAACAAGGAGGCATCCGCCATGTATTCCAAAAAAACAACTATTAACAATCGAACCGGCCTGCACGCCCGCCCCGCTTCCGATTTTGTGAAGTGCGCTTCCCAATTCAAATCGAAGATCACCATCAAAAATCTGGAAGACGGTGAAACCGCAAGCGCAAAATCCATTATCCTGATTCTGGCACTCAGCCTAAGTCAGGGTATGAAGGTCGAAATTACCGCGGAAGGCGAAGACGAAGTGAAGGCCGTCGATACCCTGGTCGCGATGATTGATTCCAAATTCGGCGAATAATTTCAGATTAAAGCCGGTTTACTACCGTGCCGGACAGAAGCCGTTTCAGGTCGTCCTCGCGGAAGCAGCCGGTTTTTTCATGCAGCGCATTGGCCGAAGCGACGGACAGCGCAAAGCGGATGGTCTCATCGAGCGGAAGGTTCCGCACCATTCCGACGGCAAAGCCCGCGACCATGCTGTCGCCGCAGCCCACGGTGTTGACCACCTCAATTTTGGGGCAAATCCCCTGAAAAACACCCTCGTCCGACACCACCAGCGCTCCGTCCCCGCCCAGGGAGATCACAACCAGCTCGATTCCTCCGTCATGGAGCTTTCTCGCCGCTTCGATCAGCTCTTCACGCGAGGCGGCGGTAACCCCCGTCAGCTGGCGGATTTCGTCCGCGTTGGGCTTGATCATCGTCGGTTTTTCCGCAATGCTTTCCCGGAGCGCGGCCCCGCTGGTGTCCAGAATCACGCGTTTCCCCGCGCTTTTCGCGGCCGCAATCAGCTTGCCGTAGTAACCGGCGGGGGTCCCGGCCGGAACGCTGCCGGAAATCGTGATCACATCGCTTGTTTCCACGCATTGCAAATAGGTCCGGTAAAAATCTTCCAGAGCGCTTTCCGCAAGCTGCGCGCCGGGCTCCAGAAATTCCGTATGCTCGCCCGTGGATTCGTCCCTGACATTGATACAGCAGCGGGTTTCAACCCCGGAATCGGTAAAACAGCCCTCTATTCCGTCCTGCGCAAGCAGGGACTTGAAATAAGAGCCGTGAAAGCCGCCGACAATGCCCGCGGCCACCACCTTTTCCCCCGCGAGGGAAGCGACCCTCGCCACATTGACGCCCTTGCCCCCGGCTGTTTTGATGCAGCTTTTTACCCGGTTAACGCCGCCGGTACGGCAGGAATCCATTTTGTATAACTGGTCGATTGCTGTGTTCAGTGTAACGGTAGTAATCATGCTATTCTCTCCTATCGATTTATCGCAGAACGATATTGTATTTCAGCCGGTCGCCGCGGACGATGCTGTCGCAGTACTCCACAAGGACGCCACCGGCGCTGGTAACGCGTTCCAGATGGAGCGCGGGTTGGTTTGCGGCTGTTTTCAGCGCTTCCGCCTGACTTTTGTTCACCAGCACCGCTTCAAAGGATTCCTTTGCGGTATTCGGCGTAATCCCCGCAAGAAGATGCAGCGAATTGTATAAGCCCTTTTCAATGACAATGCCGCCGGTAAGATTCGGACAGATTTTGCAGGGGATGTACGATTTCTCCAATGCAAACGGCATCTTGTCCGCACAGCGGAGCCGCTGTACGCAGAAAAGCTCTTCCTTTTCCGGCAGGCGGAGCGCTTCCGCCGCGACAGTATCAGCAAGCCTTCCAAAAGAAATCAGCTGATTGGTAATGGTATGGCCGTGATCGGACATATTATTGCCGAAGCTGTAGAAGGACGACAGCTCCTGCTCCACCTTCGGCTGAAGGATATAGGAGCCCTTTCCCTGCTTGCGGTAAATCAGCCCCTGCGTTTTCAGCCCCTCCAGCGCCAGCCTGACCGTCATGCGGCTGACCCCGTACTGCCGGCAAAGCTCGGATTCGGTGGGAAGCTTTTCCTCCGCCGGCCACACGCCGCTTTCAATATTGTTCTGAAAAATATTCTGAAGCTGGCGGTAAAGAGGAATCGCACTGCTTTCATCCAACATGTTCTCACATTCCTTTATTTATCTATTTTGTATCTTGACAATCCTTTTCGATAATCTTATTATAATGTTATAACAAGTTTTTGTAAAGAGGGTGCATTCATGAAATATTATATCGGCGTCGACGGCGGCGGAACCAAAACCGCGTTTTCCCTCTGCAGCGGGGACGGAGAAGCGGTTGCGGAGCATCTTACCGCCGGTTCCTCCTATCTGATGTATGGAATCGACCTCGTTGTGGAAAGGATAAAGACAGGCGTGGAACAATGCCTTCAGAAGGGGAACGTTTCTCTCAGCGACGTGGCGGCCATCAGCATGGGGCTGCCGTGCGTAGGGGAAAACGCAGTGATGGACCCGCAGCTGAAGGAACGGATTTACGCGTGCTTCCCCGGCGTACAGATCTACGTGACAAACGATGTGGAGGTCGGCTGGGCCGGTTCGCTCGCGTGCGAAGAGGGAATCAACGTCGTGGCGGGAACGGGCTCCATCGCGTTCGGCGAGGACGGCAGCGGAAAAACCGCGCGTTCCGGCGGATGGGCGGAGTTTTTCTCCGACGAGGGCTCCTGCTACTGGACCGGAAGAAAGACGCTGGAGCTTTTCTCCAAAGAAGCCGACCACCGGCTGCCCAGAGGGCCGCTGTACGACATTATCCGTGAAGAGTTCCGCCTTTCCGACGATTTCGAGTTGATCGACCTGATGGTAAAAGAGTATTTTCCGTACCGGGAAAAGGTGGCCAGCCTGCAGATTCTTCTGGAGAAAGCGGCCGTCAGGGGCGACCCACAGGCAATCGAAGCCTACCGCGCCGCCGCTGCGGAGCTGGGACTGATTGTCAAGGGTGTGCTGAACCAGCTGCATTTTGAACCCGGGTTCCCCGTTTCCTATTCCGGCGGCCTGTTTAAGGCCGGAGACCTGATCTTAAAGCCTTTTGGGGAGCAGCTTCACGCGCTCGGCGGTCGATTGGTCAAACCGTTGCTTTCCCCGGTCATGGGAGCGGTACTCCTGTGCTTCTTCAAGTTCAACCCGACGGATTTTCCGTCGGTTGCCCAAAAAATAAAAAACAGACAGTGAGGTAAAAAAGATGTATTTAACAGAACAGGAAATCATGGCAACCAAGGACGCCCTTGATAAAACCTATGCGCAGGTGCTCAAACAGGAAGACGAAATCCGGAATTTCTTCCGTGAAAACACGCAGCACAAATTCGTATTTCTCGGCTGCGGCTCCAGCTACATGCTGTCCAAAAGCAACGAGCGCCTGTTTGTAACCCGTCCGGACACCTCCGCCGTCGCGCTTGCGGGCGGCGATTACCTGGTCAATCCCGACACCTATCTTCACACCATTGAAAACAGCATCGTACTGGTTCTGTCCCGTTCCGGCACGACCACGGAGATCGTCCGTGCGGTCGAGCACATGAAAAAGGCAGCCAATGTCAAAATCGTATCGATCACCATGAAGGAAAAGAGCGCCCTTGAGGAGCTTTCCGACTTGACCGTCGTACTTCCGTGGGCTTACGACAGCAGCGTCTGCCAGACCCGTTCCGTCACTAACCTGTATTCCGCCTGTCTGCTGATCAACGCGATCTGCTACGGTGACGGGGAGCTGAAGGCCGCCGTCAAGACCGCGATCGGCCAAAACAGGGACCACATGGAAAAATATCGCGCCGAGCTGGAAGCCATTGGCAAGAAGGATTTCACCGACGTAGTCGTCCTTGCCGACGGCGTTCTGTGCGGCCTTGCGGAGGAAGGCGCGCTCGCATTTACCGAAATTTCGCTCATCAGCGGCAAACACTTCAATATGCTCGACTACCGTCACGGTCCCAAAGTGCTCAACGGCCCCAAAACACTCACCATTTTTG
>ENA-OXEN01000347-OXEN01000347.1-human-gut-metagenome-genome-assembly--contig:-NODE-347-length-11369-cov-15.662100_pt1 | contig 11369 bp, 11 predicted proteins | sample MGYA00249358_ERZ652249 | MGnify/ENA primary metagenome ERZ652249 (study PRJEB26925, sample SAMN05826761) | human gut metagenome | biome: ENVO:2100002; feature: ENVO:00000062; material: ENVO:00002003... | reverse complement strand
ACAACAACACGATTGGCACCAAATATCGGAAAGAATTCCAAAAAGCCGCCTGAACATTATCATCTGTAAATAATTGTGTAAAGTTTTTTAATCCCACAAAATTATATTTGGGCGACATGAGGTTCCAATCGGTAACAGACAACCAAGCTGCCCAGCCTAGCGGGAGAAAAAGAAAAACCACAGAATATAGGATATAAGGAGTATTAAATACCCATGCGGTTCCGCTTTCAAGGCTTAACCGTGCCTTTCTTGGAAGCCTCACAGGCACTGTTTCACTTTTTCTGTGCATGAAGGACGCTCCTTTCCGTGAATAAAAAACAGATAGTAAGGAACCTCCCGCCCAAACGCCGTTACCCGGCAGCAGGGACGGGAATTCCCTATTATCCTTTTTTGCATTTGATTTTCACCATAAACATGGTTTACAGTCAGCTTGAAATACGCATGCAAATATTTTACTTTAAACTGCCCGCTGTCTTCATTGCATCAAATGCCGTATCAACCATAGAGGTTGAATCGGGGGTGCTTCCTATTTTAGAATTTGCCACCTTTTGTGTGATATAAGGAGTGAGTCCTTTTGCACCAAGGGCAGTTAAAATGTCGGACATTTTCTCGTGTGCCATGCAGGGGATTCCATTAGCAACAAAAGCACTAACAGCCTTTAATTCAGGGTTCTTCTCAAAATATCCGGTCAGTGTGGAGTTCGTTTGAAGATCCCCCCTCACCGGCAACATAGAAGTAGTATCAAGCCAATCAACATCGAAGGTATCTTTTCCGGCACCGGTAAACACATATTTTAAAAATTCAATTGCTCCATTGTGCTGGTCATCGGAAACGTTCTTATTATTATAGAGTACAAGTCCTTTTGAATCGGCGAAGGTATACGGCTTGTCGCCTGTTTTTTCAACAATCATCGGGCCAAACACATAATCCCCGTCCAGTCCGTAAACTTTTCCTGCCGCTTTATTTGTTGCAATATCCCACGGAAGGCCCATGCCCATCACAACGGGAACGGTTTTCTCCTGCCAAATCTTTGGAATTTCACCGGTCAAAAGCGAACTGCCCATAGCTCCATAAAAATCAAATACTTTTTTCGCAGAAGCTTTGTTCAGAGTCAGTCGATCGCCGTCTACAAACGACTTTCCCTGTGAAAACGCTTCGTACTGTGCTTGAAAATCGAACCATCTCTCCCACCAGGAATCGGATCTGGTCAGTTCAAACCGGTACATGAAATTGCTTACGCCCTTACTGTTTAACTCACTCTTTTTACTGTTATATGTAGTTAGCAGTTTGTTAAAATCATCCAATGTTTCAGGGACTTTGGTTATGCCAAGTTGTTTTAAAGCCTTGCTGTTATAAACATAGCTGATTGGGTTAACGTACAGCGGAATTACGTACTGGGCTTCGTTCACTGCCCAACCGCTCATAACGCTGTCCATTTTTCGTTCCGCTACAATCGCTTGGAACCAGTCTTCCTTGCTTAAATCGTAAACCGCTTCAGACTTGGCCAGTGTGGCGCCGAAGCTACGATTGACATTTTCCGAAATTGCCGGAACTGTGCTGGTTGCGATTGCATTCTGAACGCCTGCTTCCGAAGACGGCTGCGCAGGCATTTGCTGCACCGCGACTTTTACGCTCTTGCCACCGACCTGAATACCGGCCTTATTAAATTTTTCCGCGTATTTGCTCCAGATATCATAATTGTACTGTTCAGGGGCACTCCAAAAATTAACAACAATCTCGCCGGCATTTGATTTGGATTCTGTTCCGGCAGTTGCACTGCTGAAGCCTCCGCTTTGGGAGCAGCCTGTTGCCATTGATAACAACATTGCAGACACTAGTGTTATTCCCAAGATTTTCGATTTTTTCATTACATAACCTCCCGAGTTATTTCTAATATCATTATTATAAATTTTTACTTGAATTTCAATATAAAATTACTTTAATTATTAGTATTTATTAATAAGTTGCAATGTTTTTCTTTCGATTAATCAGCATTTATGTGAATATCATCTGATGTCATGACATCTACATAATTTCTAAAGTTAATACCAGAAATATTAAAAATTTTCTTGTTCAGCGAACGGAAGAAAGGAAGTCTAAGTGTTTTTGAACAGACAGTCGGCCTTGTTTCAAGTATATCACACAAATAGTTACCCCCCGGTAAAAAACCGGGGGTTCAGGTTGTCAAAGAACCCGGATTGCGCAGTAGCATAAACCGAGTTCTTAAATCAGGAATATGGAGAGAGACAAAGAATTTCTCAACATTCTTCATCACCTTATTTCAATTTTACCAGATGCAAATGAAAAAGCCCAGCAATAGCTGGACTTTTTCGACAGGCTGGCCGCCGCTTGATAGCGGCGTTCTTTGCTGGATTCTAATATTGGAAGTCGTTCGTCATGAGCAAGTACGTATAAACAATTGAGAAGATTAAGCCTGATGTTGCTTTTCTCCGTAATAGACCTCCAGGATCAACGCTTTCAGCTCTTCCATGGTGGGCTTTACGGGGGTAAACGGCGTACAGACGTCGGACATGGCCTTTTCCACAAGCATGTCGATTTTGCCGAGCACATCCTGCTCATCGGGCACAACATCTTTCATGCGTGAAGGCACGTCGATGCGTTTGCGCAGTGCCAGGATCCCATCCAGCAGGGAGGTTTCCCCTACGAAGGAAGCCAGCTCGTCGTAACGGGCCTGCGTTCGGCTATCGCGGGAGTTAAACCGCAGACCGTACGGAAGCACGATGGCGTTCGCCAGGCCGTGCGGCACACCGTACTCCGCCCCAAAGGTGTGGGCAATACTGTGTACAATGCCCAACGCGCAGTTGGAAAACGCAATACCGGCCATGCAGGAAGCCTCCAGCATCTTTGCTCTGGCCTCCGCATTTTTTCCGTCCTCATAGCAGATGGGCAGATTCTTATATCCGTAAATAAACGCGGCCATTGCCATCCCGTCCGAAAACGGATTGGCGATCGGGGTGACATAGGATTCGATGGCATGGGTCAGCGCATCCATCCCGGAAGCGGCCGTCAGGCTTTTCGGCATCGTCATGGAAAACGCCGGATCGAGGATGGCGACATCCGGCACCATGCGCCCTTTCAGGCAGCGGATCGAGTATTTCTTCTTCTTTACGGTATCTTTGATCAGAGCCGCGCGGGTCGCCTCGCTGCCGGTTCCCGCCGAGGTAGGGATACAGGCCACGCGCGCCTTTACCTTGAGGTTTTTGATCTCGTTGGGAGGCATCACGTCATCCAGCTCCCGATACTCCGGATTTTCGTAGAAAACCCACATGGCTTTCGCGGCGTCCATGGCGGAGCCGCCGCCAAATCCGATCACCCAGTCCGGTTCGAATTCCATCATGTCCGCGGTTCCGCGTTTAACGGTTTCAAAGCTGGGCTCAGGCTCCACATCGGTATAGGCCTTCCATGTAAAGCCGCCCTCTTCCAGAACGTCCGTGACAATTTTGAGCTGACCCAGTTCCTGAAGGATGGTGCCGCTCATGACAATGTAGGCACGCTTGCGGACGGCGGGCAGTTCTTTTAGGGACTGCACCGCGTTTTCCCCGCAGTAGATATGTTCACAGCCGAGCTTGATTGAATACATTGTTGCTTTTCCACTCCTTTTAGTCGTATACGATACAGTTCTTGATGACGCTGCCGGAAGCGTGTTCGCGGATCGCCTTTTCCAGATCCGGCAACCTGTACTCGTTCTGAATATAATCCTCGCTTAAAATCACACCCATTTTCAGCAGCTCCAGCGCCGTCATGACATGACGCGGAGTGGTGTGGAACACGCCTTTAATGGTGATTTGCGAGTAGTGCAGCAGGGTGGCGTCCACCGTCAGCTCGCTGCCGGATTTTGTGCCGCCAAACAGAAGCACGAATCCCCCTTCGCGCACCATCTGCACGCTGGTTTTCCACACATCGATCAAGCCCGTAGCCTCGATGACGATGTCCGCACCGCGCTTCTCATCCGTCAGTTCACGGATGGCCTCCACCGGATTATCCACACCGGTCAGGTTGCAGGTTTTCCAGACCCCCATTTTTTCCGCCAGCTTCAGACGGTTCTTCATCATATCCGTTACAATGACCTTGGCGCCCTTCAGCACCGCCAGACGCGCAAACATCAGGCCGATGGGTCCCGCGCCGTTTACGACGACGGTGTCTCCCAGATGGACGGGGCAATTCTCAATGCCGTAAACCGCGCAGGAAAACGGCTCCATCAGGGAAGCGGTCTTGTGGGAAACGGAGTTGTCCAGAACAAACATATTCTGGCGCACGATGGGCTCCGGTACCTTTACGTATTCCGCATAGCTGCCGCGGTTAAACGTCATATTGGAGCACATGGAGGAAAGGCCTTTCTTGCAGTAATAGCACTCGTTGCAGGGGGCCGTGTTGTGGACCGCTACGCGGTCGCCCTCGTGAAAGCCCTTAACGTCTTTTCCCACTGCGGCGATCACGCCGGAAAATTCATGTCCGTAAGGATGCGGCGGCTTTAAAAGAGGATATCCTCTTTTAAAGTTTTTCACATCGGTGCCGCAGGTTGTTGAAATCTTATTTTGAATCAGTACCTCGCCCGGTCCGATTTCCGGGACCGGCACTTCCATGATGCGGATATCTTCCACACCGTACAGCATGGCAGCCAGCATTTTCCCATTCTCCCGTCCTTCAGATTAATAGCCCATTCCGTCCTTTTTCTCTTCCGCTTTCTTCGGCTGGCCGTAGCTCTTGAAGCTTTCCATCACCGTATCCATCTCCGCGTCGCTCAGCACAACAGGGGTTCCCATGCAGGAAGCTCTCCACTGCATTTCGGCTACGAATTCCAGATTGACGGCCAGACCGAAGGCTTTGGCAAGGCTTGGGCCGCTGGTGACAAGGCCGTGGTTCGCCAGCAGAACGGCTTTGCTTTTACCGATCGCCTTGGCGACGTTTTCCGCCAGCTCCGGTGTTCCGAAGGTTGCGTATTCCGCACAGGGAACCGTTGCCGCACCCGCGCCGCCAATGACGTAGTGCACCGCTTTCAGCGGGGTGTTGAGGCAGGCCAGCGTAGTGCAGAAGGTGGAATGGGTATGTACCACCGCACGGGCGTCCGGTTTGTTCAGATACATCACGGTGTGAAGGCCGTGCTCACTGGAGGGCTTGCGGCTGCCGTCGATAATATTGCCCTTCAGGTCCATGACGACCACATCTTCCGGCTCGGTGTCGAAGTATCCGAGGCCGGAAGGGCTGATTGCCATATAGCCGGTTTCCGGGTCATAAATGCTGATATTGCCGCTGGTACCCTTGCTCAGACCGGAAGAGCTCATTTTACGGCCGTATTCTGCGATTTCTTTTCTTTCCTTTTCCATCAACATAAGTCATTTCTCCTTTTCATACGCGGGGAACAGCCCCGCCAATCGGTTCAGCGTTTAATATTTCTGAGGTTCACCACCATATCGCTCTTTCCGGTTTCCCAGAAGGCTTTGATGGTGCGCGCGAGCAGCAGGGGCGATTTGGGAAGGGCGTCCACCACGTTGCCCGCGTTGTGCGGCGTCATGGTCAGATTGTCCAGCGCCAGAAGCGGGTCGTCCTTCGGGATGGGTTCTTCCCAGTACACGTCCAGCGCCGCGCCGCCGATGGTCCTATTCTGCAGCGCTTTCACGAGAGCGTCCTTATCCAGCACACCAGCGCGGGAGGTGTTGATGAGATAAGCGGTGGGCTTCATCAGGCCGATCAGCTTCCCGTCCACGCTGTTTTTTGTTTCGGGAGTCAGGCGCAGGTGCAGTGTGACGATATCCGCCGTTCTGAACAGCTCCTCCTGCTCCACCAGCCGGACCGGCAGCCCTGTTTCATCCAGGGATCCCTGCGTTACGTACGGGTCGTAGGCAATGACCTTCATGCCCACACCTGCGGCCTTTTTGGCGACCAGCTTGCCGATATGTCCAAGGCCGACCACACCCAGCGTCATTTCGCACATGGAGGTGGTATAGCCGTTATTTACGTATTCCTTACGCCATTCGCCCTGCTTGAGCGCGGCGTGTGCCCGGGCGATATTGCGTGTTTCCGCGAACATCAGGCCGATTGCAAAGTCCGAGGTTGCTTCCGCGTTGCGGATGCAGTGGATAACGGGGATGTTGTATTTGGTCGCAGCCGCGACATCCACATGCTCCATGCCGCCGCGGCAGGTCCCGATGAGTCTGAGCTTCTTTCCCTGTGCGATGAGTTCCTCCGGAACCGGGCAGAAATGCGTGAGCAGGATGTCCGCGTCCGCGATTTGACGGTAGACCTCTTCAGGGACCTTCTCCGCCGTCGGGCCGTTCTTTTCTATGTTCTGTGCTTTCTTTTGAAATTCCTGACGCGTTTCGGCCGGCCACACAATCGAAACGACCGTGTTCTGACCGGGTTCGCCCAGAGACTCCGCCGCCTCTGTCAGCAGCTCACAGGGGACGACGATATCACCGATTACTACAATTTTCATAGAAATTCCTTTCTTCTTAAACAAGCATCCATTCTGCCGTTTCAAAACGGCAAAATGAATGCTTATCCGTCAGTTTCTCATAACTAGTTTCCGGGTCAGGCGTTTACAGCCGGCTGGGGAGCGACATACGCTTCGCCCAGAGCATTCTTTTCCAAATATTCCTGTACGGCGCCCTTATTCTTCTTATACAGGACAAACAGCACCAGATACACGGCGACGGTCGCGGCGATAATGATCGGGTTCATGGTCAGGAAGGCCATGGTGATGATACCGGCCGTGCAATTGGACATGATGAAGCCGATGATGAGGGTGCCCCCTGCCAAAGCGGTAGTGGCCGCCTCAAATCCGGCGCCGGCCGCGACCTGGGTAAAGACGGTTGCCCAGTAGGAAGCCATCATGATCTTGGCCGCGAACACGATGCAGCCCATCAGCCAGGACTTCACAATATTGCCGTTGCTCAGGCATACGGGAATTTCCACCATATATGGCAAAGAGGGAAGAACCATAACCGGAATTACCACGTTGCCCGGGAGCAGGAATGCAAGCAGAACGGCAAAGGGAATGACCAGCAGTCCGGTGGTCAGGGTGGCCGGCTCGCCGTAGCCGAGCGCGTCGTTGACGGCGATAATGAACTCACGATCTTTTCCGTACTTGCTGTTCTTCAGCGTTTTGCGGGAATAATCGGTCAGAGTGGTAAATCCGGAGGCAAACAGCCCGGCAACCTTCGGGAAGATCGCCATAACGGCGGAGCAGGTCACGGATACGTTGACAACCTGTCCCCAGGCCGCCATATTGTTCAGAGCGGTAATATTGCCGACTACACCCAGAATAATACCGACAATCAATCCTATGTACATCGGTTCGCCCATGAAGCCGATCTTTTTGCGGATCGTAACGGGGTCCGCCTTGATTTTATCCATGCCCAGCTTGCTGAATAAAATGTTCAGGACAAGATACATTGGGGCGTCGCCGTTGTGGTGCGGCGCGGTCATTGCGCAGGAAGGATAGTGATAATAAGTGGACCATCTCTTCTGCAGGACCTCCGCAATCAGCAGGGTGACCAGGTTGACAAAGAGCATCAAAGCGAAAGCCATCGCCAGGTTTTGAGTCAGCTGGTACAGCATGGAGCCCCAGACGATGATGGAATAGTTGTTCCACAGGTCGGACGGCATAAAGATGTCGGTCCACTTGATCAGCCAGAGGATGATCTGGAAAACCAGACCGACGCCGATGAACATCATGCCGATGTTCGTGGAATAGGCCACGGAGGCAACCGCCTGCCAGCCGATGTCCAGCGCGGGCAGATTCAGCCCGCTCGCTTTTACGATCTGCTGTACCAACGGGGACAGGACGGCGCCGAATTCGGTGGTGATGAAAGCCATTCCCTTGAGTCCCACGCCGATCAGTACGGCGGAAGAAAACGCTTTTTTGGTGGGGGCCTTAAACAGCTTGCAGATCACAAAAATAATGAGGGGCACTGTGATATAGTTTCCAAAGGTGTCAAATACACTTTTCAATACTGTAAAAAACATAATTCCTTACCTTCCTCTTTTCGGTAATTTCTGTCTGAAAAAGGGGATCTTCCACGTATGCCGCTTTAACCCAGATCCAGCTTGCTCAGTACAGCAAGGAGCTCCTCTACAAACTCGTCTTCATTGATTCCAACCAGAAACCCCGTCGCATTCAGTACCGGGATTCCGTAGATATCGTCTACCGGGCTTGTGTAGGCGATTAAATCATAGCCTCCGTTCGCCACTGCAAGTTCCACGCCGCCCGGCGCGACCTCCGTGGATTCCATTTTGTAGCCGTGCTCCGCCAGCACGTCCTCCAGTTTGGACGACAGCATGGCAGAACTGACCGTACCGGAACCGCATACCGATAAAACTTTCACTGCGCGCATCAAGATTCTCCTCCCTTAGTTTTTATTATGATTCGTCTTCCAGAGAGCTCAGGCAGTCCATAATCTCCGCCTTGCTCCCGGAATTTTTCAGCTTCTCCAACAGCTCACTGTTTTGAATGATCTTCATGATTTTTTTCAGCATCCCTATCTGCTGCTTGGAATCCTTGACCACCAGCGGCAGAATCACTTCGCAGTCCAGCGAGGTTTCCCGGTCCCCCATCATATGAAAAGCAACCGGCTTCTTCGGGATAATGACCCCGACCGCCGGTTTGATCACCAGCTTGTTGTTCGTATGAGGGATCGCCAGGTTGATCTTTTTTCCCGGAAGCCCGGTGGGAAGGGTCTTTTCCCGTTCAATCACCGCGTCTCCGTATCCGGGGCTGACATATCCGGCTTCTTCAAACCGGGTAGCCATCAGCCGGATACATTCTTCGTCGCTGTTTACATCCGCATCCAAAACGATCAGCCGTTCATCCAGTAATGCTCCTATTCCAGACGCCTCCTTTTTCATTTCTCTTTCAACTAGTTGATGTGAATATCTCGCTGTTTACAACATACCATATTCCATCCGTTCAAAAAAGACCAAGTTTTTTCACAGATTGTACAGTTAATTTTGCAATTAGCTGAACTGTTTTGTGCAAACAGGCACACCTAGTAACAAATAATCAGCAGCAGCGCAAATGCAGAAACCGCCGCCGCCACAACGCGGATGATCTTCCGCGTCTTCTCGATCCCGAATTTCTGGTAGCGTTCATACCGGGTAAAAACCAGCGGACATACAAAAGCGGCGATCCCCATGCCGAATAAAGGCAGGTAAGTCCACCGGGTCGCGGGCTGAAACGCGAACAGCAGAAGATTTGCGATGACGAAAACCAGCAGCACCATATAAAACGGTGTGCGGAAACGGGTATCGTAATCCACAAACTGCCCGGTCTTATGAAAGCATTCCTCGCTGCAGCAGGGCAGCTCATGCTCCGCCTCCGGATTGATGATATATTTCCTGCAAAGCGTCGGCTTTCCACAGTACAGGCAGGGTTCCTCCCCTATCTTTCCGGCGGCGCGTTCTTTTTGCTTTTGCTTTCTAGCCTCCTGCGCTTTTGCCGCTTCCCGGCTTTCCGCGCGCTTTTTGGCTTCCGATTTCATCCGGCACCCCTTCCTATTCCGCGGAATACTCCGCCAGCAGTTGTTTCACTTCCTCAATGGTATCGCTGTCGAGCACCCGCTCTTTCAGTCCGGCTAGCTTACCCAGATCGCACCGGCGGATCAGATATTTGATTCTGCCCACCTGTTTGGGCACGACGCTGAACTCATCCAGCCCCATTGCCAGCAGCAGGGGCGTCAGCCGTGCGTCCGAGGCGACCTCCCCGCACATGCCGACGGGAATCCCCGCGCTGTGCGCGCTGCGGATCACCGTATCAATGGAGCGCAGCACCGAAAGGTTGCAGGGGTCGTACAGGTGCTGGACGCGCTCGTTCATCCGATCAGTCGCCGTGGTGTACTGGATCAGGTCGTTTGTCCCGATCGAGAAAAACGCGGTTTCCCTTGCCAGCTTGTCGCTGATAAGGACCGAGGCCGGTGTTTCAATCATGATGCCGACGGGAATGGTTTCCGTAAAAACAGTCCCTTCGGCACGGAGCTGATCCTTTGCTTTTTTCACCATCCCTTTTGCCTGACGCAGTTCTTCCAGTGTCACGATCATCGGGAACATAATCTTGACATTTCCATACGCCGAGGCACGCAGAATCGCGCGCAGCTGCGTTAAAAAAACCTCTTCTCGGTCCAGACAGATCCGGATCGCGCGGTAGCCCAGAAACGGATTGCTTTCCTTCGGAATGTCCATGTAATCCAGCTGCTTGTCACCGCCGATATCCAGCGTGCGGATAATCACTTCTTTTCCCTTCGCGTTCTCCGCAATGCTTCTGTAAGTCTGGAACTGCAGCTCTTCATCCGGATAATCATGCTGGTTCATAAAAAGGAATTCGGTGCGAAACAGGCCCACGCCGTCACACTGCTCTGCGCGGAAATTTTTCAGGCTTTCGGCGTCGCCGGAATTCATGCACACCGCCACCGGATGGCCGTCCGCCGTGACGGCTGGCTCCTCCGCCATGGCGGCGTAAAGCTTTTTCTGCCCGTCAAGGTAGGCTTTGTCCTTCCTGAAAGAGCAAACAAAAGCCTCGTCGGGTTCCAAAACCCCGTAGCCGCAGTCGCCGTCCACAAAAATGGTCTGGCCGGAACGGGCCTCCCGCATAATGCCGGCCGCTCCCACCACAGCCGGGATACCCAGTGTTTTGGCCAGAATCACCACGTGGGAAGTGATTCCGCCCTTCTCGGTGATAAAACCCCGCAGAAAACGCTTGTCGACCCGGATGGTGTCCTCTGGGGAAAGGTCCTCCGCCACCAGAATAAAGGGCTCCCGCAGATTCTGCATTTCCTTCCCGCCGTCGGCAACGCCGTTCAGGCGGCGGATGATCTCATCGCAGACGTTGCGGATATCGTTCGCGCGCTCCTGCATATACGCGTCGGGCATGGCGGCAAATTTTTTGCTGATTTTCGCCTTTTCCTGCTCAATCGCGCAGTCAATTCCTATATGTTCCTCCCGGACGGCCTGAATCGGATTTTTAAACAGAAAATCGTCCTCAACGATCGTGCGGTAAGCCTTAAAAATACCGGCTGTTTTTTCCCCGTCTTCAGCCAGGGTGGTGCGGTACAGTCTTTCCAGCTCTTCGGCGTACTCACGCTGAACCTCTCTGAAGCGCTCTATTTCCCGTTCAGAGTCCTCCACCGCCTTTTTCTCCAGTGTCAGCTTCTTCCTGTGCAGAACCACGGTCTGCGACAGGTCGCGTCCTCCCGCTCCCGCAAGGCCGGTAAATTTTTTCATTTCCGCAATGCTCCTTGTCATTTTGATAGATTTGTTTAATGCCGTTGATATGATTGGGGTCGCTGAAATAGCGGTAAATGCCTTCCAGTACCGCCCAATGGGAATAAGAATCCTTTGTCGCAAGCCCGACCAGAATC
>ENA-OXEN01000346-OXEN01000346.1-human-gut-metagenome-genome-assembly--contig:-NODE-346-length-11379-cov-12.239403_pt1 | contig 11379 bp, 9 predicted proteins | sample MGYA00249358_ERZ652249 | MGnify/ENA primary metagenome ERZ652249 (study PRJEB26925, sample SAMN05826761) | human gut metagenome | biome: ENVO:2100002; feature: ENVO:00000062; material: ENVO:00002003... | reverse complement strand
AACTGTTAGAATTACAGGACCAACAAGGGTGTTGCACTTCTAAATAGACATCGGGGAGGTCAGCAAACCGACATCGTTCATGTACAGTTTAAACGTGTTCTCGTCGGCATGCTCCGTCAGCGGGTATTCAGGGTTCTGCACGCGCGAAGTAGGCAAGGCGATACCTGCGTTCGCCAACCAATCGAACGCCGTCTGCATATGAGCGAACCTGATATTCTTGCCCAACTTGGAGAACTTGAATCGTTTGTTTTCCGCATTGAGCTGACTTGGAATCGCCTCGTAAATGCTCTTGATATGACGACGTTCCACCAAATCGGAGACATATTTGGTGATGTCGTATTCATAGGTATCGAATATGGCCTGCTGAGTATTGCGGATCTTGACAATATCGGCAGAATCCACGAATGACTGCACTGCGTCGGGCATGCCACCAATCAGCAGATACTTGTACCACAGGTCGGTGAGCCGTTCATGTAGATAATCGGGAACCTCCCGTCGATCCACATAACATTCACGTTTTACGTATTGTGCGACGGAATCGGCATCTCCCGCAACACGTGAGATATGCAAAAGTGCCGCACGCTGAATGGTGATCAGCGTACGGCACTGCGCGAAACGCGTGAAATCCGCAGAACGCACGAAACTCACGAAACAGATAAAACGTACAAAACGCAAGCAAGGCGAAGACAACGAGAACAGACAGAGACAGACAGCCTACAGGTCAGAACGCCAGCGAACGCACGTAGGAACCAACTTGCGGGCGAACGGGAACCAACGAGCCGTCCGAATCATAATCGAGCGGCGCGAATACCACTTCGCGATGGCAACCATCGCCTCCAGCCCAGCGACCGGCCGGATTGTAGGCGAACCGGTGATACGCGATAATCCATTCGTCGGTACCGGGAATATTCACGATATTGTGATGACCGGTGGCATACAGCTTGCGCGCCGGGTCTTGTTCGATCAGCACGCGCGGTTCGCTCCAGGGCCCATGCAGCGATTCGGCCATCGCGTACTTGACGCAGTATTCCGGCTCTCGGGCGTCGTTCTCCGACCAGCTGGCGTAGTAGATGCCGTTGCGCTTGTGAATCCAGATGGCTTCACGGAAATCGCCCGGCACCCAGCTGAAAGCGCGCGATTCGTCGAACGACAGACAGTCCTCATTGAGCGGCGCGGCCCAAGCTATGCCGTTGCCCCACAGGAAGTACCGGGTGCCATCATCCTCCACGTATACGCCGGGGTCAATGGTGTGGCAATCGAACGTACCTTCGCGCACGATTGGTTCGGGCTCAGGCACGAACGGCCCGCACGGGGATTCGCCCACAGCGGCGCCGATCTGGGAACCGGCCACGAAGTAGAACACGTATTTGCCGTCCGCGCGCTGTACCACGGAAGGCGCCCAAGCACCATCCGAGCCATCCCACCACGGCACATCGCGCAAGTCGAGCGCCGGATATCGCTCCCATGTGGCCAAGTCGTCGGACACATACACACTGAACGCGGTGGTGTCCCAATTATCCACACCGTCATCGGTGCAGTACAGGAAATATCGGCCATCGAAAATGGCAAGATTCGGGTCGGCGCAATACCTGCGCAGCGGATTAGTGGTCAGTACCGCGTTATTCACGCGATGAGGAAGGCCGTCACGAGGCACGGCTCTCGGTTTTGGCGATGTTTGTAGCATAGTGCCAACAGTACCCATGGGAAATTCTTATCTGGTGAAGAACAGGGCTCCCCACACGCCGCAGAAGGAGATGATATGAGCGTAGTGGGGAGCCGGAATTAATACCGTGATCAGCCAGCCGACTAGTCGATCAGCCGATCAGCCCTTGACCGAACCGGCGACGAGGCCGGAGACGATCCACTTCTGGCAGAAGATGAAGAACACGAACACGGGCAGCAGGGCGAGCACGGTGATGGTCATGAAGCTCGGCCAATCGGTCGAGAACTGGCCCACCGCGTTGTACACCTGCAGCACGACTGTGCGCAGTTCCGAGCTGGAGAGGAACACATTCGCGTTCATGAAGTCGTTCCACGTGCCCATCGTCTGGAACACGACCACGGTCGTCAGGATCGGGCGGATCAGCGGCATCACGATCGACCAGAAGATGCGCAGCGGGCCGGCGCCGTCGATGCGTGCCGCCTCGATCAGTTCGAACGGCAGGCTGCGCATGTACCCGACGATCAGGAAGTAGCAGAACACCGCTCCGCCCAGGTAGATAATCACCAGTCCGGCCAAGGTGTTGACCAGGTGCGCGTTCGCCTCCATGCGGTACAGGGGGATCAGCGTCGTCTGCGCCGGCACGACGAACGCGACCATCAGGATCGCGCCGACCGCGGCGGTGAACGTGGACTTGCGCAGGATCATGCCGTATGCGGCCAGGGCGCCGACGAGCACCTGGATCACGACCGCGAAGAACGTGACGATCAACGTGTTCAGCAGGGAGCGGAACACCGGGACCGTCTCGAACGCGTTGATGTAGTTCTTGATCGTCCATTCCTTCGGCAGGCCGAGCGGGTTGGCGGACATGTCCGGAATCGTCTTGAACGTGTTGATCAGGATGTACCACAGCGGAACCGCGCATACCAGCGCGATCAGGATCATCACCACGCTGGTGACCGCCGAACCGATCCTCTTGCGCGTCGTGAAGTTCATGCCCTTCGGCGCGGCCGTGACGGAAGAAGCCTTGTTGCCCATGATTTACTCGAACCTCCTCGAGATCAGGTTGGAAATGCCCATCTGAAGGAACACCACGACGCCCGTGGCGATGAAGAACAGGACCGCCAGCGCGGAACCGATGCCGTACTGCGACTGGCCGATGCCCTGCTGGATGATCGACTGCGTGACCGTGTACGTCGAATAGCCCGGGCCGCCCTTGGTCATCGTGAACGGCAGGTCGTACACCTTCAGGCCGCCCGACATGAGCAGGAACGTCGAGGTCACGATGCCCGGCATCAGCTGAGGCAGGGTGATATGCGCGAACTGCTGCCACTTGTTCGCACCGTCCACGGTCGCCTGCTCGTACAGGTCCGCGGGGATCGCCTGCAGGAACGCCAAGTAAAGGGTCGCATGCCAGCCGATCTGCGCCCAGATCGCGATGAAGATCACGCAGAACTTCGCCAGAGAGTTGTTCGACAGCCACGGCACCGGTCCCAAACCGAACGCCGCGAGCACGCTGTTGACCACGCCGGTCTTCATCGGGGAGAAGATGTACTTCCACACCATGCCCATGATGGCCAGCGACGGCACCGAGAAGAAGAAGAACACAGAGCGCACGAAATCACGGCCGACGAACTTGCGGTTGAGGATGACCGCCAGCGGAATGGCGATCACGGTCACCCCGACCATCACCACGATCGCGTACAGGATCGTGAAGCCCAGGCCCTGCAGGGTGGACGGATCCGTAAACACCTTCTTGTAATTGTCCAGACCGACCCAGTTCATGTCCATGCTGTAACCGTTGAAGTCGGTGAACGAGAAGTACGCGGTCTGTGCCAACGGCACCAGGAACAGAACCACGAACACCGCCAGGATCGGCAGCAGGAACCAGAACGACGTCACGTCCTCATGCAGGCCACGCGCACGACGACGCCGACGATACAGGTCTTCGTCCAACGGCGGCAGGTTGCCGACCGCCGAGCCTTGCATTGTTGCGCTCATATGCCATCCTCCTTTGACATTGGCTTATGACCGAAATCCGATTGCGGGCATGCGAAGGGCGACCAGCCGCAGCCGACAGGCCGCCCATTACCATGCGCACGGTTCATGACGAACCGGAGATTGTAGTTATCTATGTGTGATTATGTGTGATTATGTGCGATCCGTTGCGGGTCACTGCGCGGCCGCGACCTTGGCGTCGATGTTCTTGGCATACTGGTCGGGCGTGATCTGCCCCTGCACCAGCTGCTGGTTCTGCGCCTTGAGTTCGCTCTTGAGAATGTCCGGCTTCGAATAGAAGTTGGTGTGCAGGTAGTATTTGCCGGTCTTGATGTCCTGATCGTAGACCTTCTGGTACTGCGTCATCACCGTAGCGTCGAACCCGTCGACAGTGACAGCGTCGCCGGCGTCGTTACGCTTCTGCAGCGCCCACTTGCTTGACAGGAAGGTGAGGAACTTCTCGGCGGCCTTGAGCTTGTCGCCGTCGAGCTTCGCGTAGATCGCCCACGCCGGGGAGGCGGAGCCCTGCGCGTACTGCGTGTAGTCGTCGCCGAGCCTGGGCATCGGGGCGAAGTCCCAGTTCATGCCGGCCTGTTCGAAGGTGGCAAAGTCCCACGCGCCGTCGACGATCATCGCGACCTGTCCGTTGGTGAACTGCGTCTTCATGTCGTCGCCGCTGATGCCGACCGTGTCACGGGTCACGCCACCCTCATCGTACAGGCGGATGTATTCCTTGACGGCCTCGAGCTCGTCGGTGCCCGGCGTCTGGTTGTCCTGCGTGGACAGCGTGGTCGGGTCGACGCCCTTCTTCTCGAGGATGGATCCCTGGAAGGCGTCGATGAAGCGGCTCGGCTCGTCGGCGTTCGGCTCGAGGAACGGCTCGATGCCGGCGTTCTTGAGCTTCTTGCACAGCTTGAGGAAGTCGTCCCAGTTCGCCGGCGGCTCGTCGTAGCCGACCTGCTTGAGCAAATCCTTATTGTAGGCGATGCCGGAGACCCACGAGGTGATCGACATGCCGTAGGTCTTGCCGTCGCGGCCGACGAAGTCCTTGTTGGCCTGGGAGATGTTCTTCATGAACGACTCGTCGGTCAGGTCCTTGGCGTAGCCGTTGTCGATGAGGTCGTCGCGATTCTCGGAGGTGATGATGAACACGTCCGGGGCCTGGTTGCCGACGAGGCGGGTCTGCAGCGTGGAGATGTACTCGCTGGGCGGCGGCGCGTAGCTGAAATCGATCTTGATGTCCGGGTTTTCCTTCTCGAACTCGTCGATGTACGGCTTGGACGTCTGCTCGTTGTCCCAGCTCAGGTAGCTGAGCCGGATCTTGCCGGCGTCGGCGTCCGAGCCGCAGGCGGCCAGCGGGACCAGCATCGCTCCCGCGCAGGCCAGAGCGAGCATTCGTTTGCCCCAGATCTTCATTGACATTGCAACTCTCCTTTGTGTCGGTGGCATACGCCATGTTGTATGCCGAAAGAAACCACATTGTCTTCCGTGCAAGAGCCCGGTTTTAAACCGATTTAATCTTGTAGTTGTATTTATAGCACTCCGTTCAAACGGCGTCAACTCGTTACAAAACCTTTTAAACACAAGGGCTGTGGAACGCGCGGAATCGCACCGGACAACGAAAAATAATTAAACAAAAAACGCCGCGAGTTGTCCCACCGATCGGCGATCCACCGCGAACAACCACCGGACGACCGGTCAGCGCGCGCGGTTGGACGACTCGCGCACCAGCACCTCATAACCCACCGTGACATGCTTGGGCATGGCCGGCGCGCCGTAACGCCCCTCCTCGATGCGCTCGCACAGGATGTCGACGGCCTCGCGGGCAAGCTTGTCGATGTCCACCGCGATCGTGCTCAGCGTCGGCGCGCTGTACGATCCCTCGCGCACGCCGTCGAAGCCGATCACCGCCACGTCGTCCGGCACGCCGATGCCATGCTCGCGCAACGCGCGCAACGTGCCGAAAGCGATCGCGTCGGTCATGCAGAACAGCCCGTCGAACGGGAAGTCCCCCTCCTCGATGCGCCGCGAAACCGCGCGGTACGCGTCGTCGGTGCCCCAGTCGAACAGCTGGATCGTGTCGGCCTTGGTCAGCGTGCGCTCATGCCGCTCGAACGCGCGATGGCAGCCGGTCAGACGTCGGTCGCCCACGTGCATCGACCGGCGCGCCTGGTCGGCCGGCATGAAGTCCGTACCGACCAGCCCGACGCGCTCGCACCCTATCTCGAACAGGTGCGTCACCGCGGCCTCGGCGCCGTTCTCGCACGGCGTGAACACCGAGTCGAACGGCCCTTGGTACGACTGGTCATCGAGCAGCACCACCGGCTTGCCCCCGCTTAGCTCAATGATCTCGGCGTCGCTCAGGCCGCCCGCGCTCAGGATCACGCCGTCGCAGAACTTGTTGGCGACCTTCTCGAGGATGCTTTTCTCATGGCCGACCTTGCCGGTCGAGATCTGCTGCGCCACGGCCTGGATGCCGCGGTCGAACGCCGCATTCGACACGCCGGCGAGCAGCTGCGCGTAGAACGGCCGGTCAAGCTGGAAAACGGCGGCCTCGATCACGCCGGTTCGCCCCGAACGCAGGCTCTTGGCAGTGATGTTGACCGAATAGTTCATCCGATTGGCCACGTCGATGATGTGCCGTGCCGTTTCTTGTTTAATTCTGGGATCGCCGCGCAGGGCGAACGACACGGACGCAGGAGAGACACCCGCCGCCTTCGCGACATCACGCATCGTCACCGCCATGGCGTCCTCCTTAGGTATTTATGGGCTTTTCGGCATCTCACCGAGCAGCTGCCGACACCTTCAATCATCCATTTGACGAAGACAACCTCGACGTACATAATGGTCATCAGGAATTAAATCGGTTTAACACTGAAGGGGCAACGTCACCACACACGGGGACCGCCGCTCCCGACGGCGCGACGCCAAACCACCCCAACGCGAGTCCCCCGCACGCCGGCCACAACGCCGAGACCGGCCGCAGGCCGCATCATCGTCATCGCAAAGGAGTACGCATCATGACCGACACCATGGCACACACCCAACCCGCATCATCCGCATCACCCGCACCGACCATCACCGCACCGGGCGGCCGCTTCGTCTTCGGCGGCGACTGGAACCCCGAGCAGTGGGACGAATCCACCTGGGCGGACGACATCGCCAAACTCGAACGCGCCGGCATCAACGAGGCCACCATCAACGTGTTCTCCTGGGCGCTGATCCAGCCGGACGAGAGCCGCTACGACTTCGCCATGCTCGACCGCATCGTCGACCTGCTGGTCGCGCACGACTTCGGCTTCGTCCTGGCCACGTCCACCGGCGCGCTACCCGCATGGATCGCGCAACGCTACCCCGACGCCACGCGCACCGACTACGAAGGCCGTCGCCACCGCTTCGGCGTGCGGCACAACGCCTGCCCGAATTCGCCGAACTTCCTGCGCCTGGCCGGCGCGCTGGCCGGCAAGCTCGCCGAACGCTACGGCGCCAACGACCATCTGATCGCCTGGCACATCTCCAACGAGCTCGGCGGCCGCTGCTACTGCGACAACTGCGCCGCCGCCTTCCGCGTCTGGCTCGAACGCAAGTACGGTTCGATCGAGGCGTTGAACCGCGCGTGGAACGCGAACTTCTGGAGCCACACCTACGCCGATTTCGCCCAGATCCTACCGCCGAACGCGATCAGCGACGGACTGGACGGCGAGCGCGCCACTCTGTCCGCCTGCAGCATCGACTACAAGCGGTTCCAGTCCGACTCGCTGCTGGGCACCTACGTCACCGAGCGCGACGCGATCCGCGCGTTCGACGCGATGCATCCGATCACCACGAACCTCATGGACACCTACGAGGGTGCCGATTATTTCCGTTGGGGGCGCGAGATGGACGTGATCAGCTGGGACGATTATCCGTTCCCGCACACCACGCCTTCCGACAATGCGTTCAAGCACGATCTGATGCGCGGCGTGGGCGACGGCAGGCCGTTCATGCTCATGGAGTCGACGCCGAACCAGACGAACTGGCAGGAGTGCAACGTACTGCGCGCGCCCGGGCGGATGCGTGCGGAAAGCTATCAGGCGGTCGCGCATGGCGCGGATACCGTGCAGTATTTCCAGCTCAAGCAGTCGCGCGGCGGGTTCGAGAAGTACCATGGCGCGGTGATCTCGCACGGCGGGCGCGAGGACGAGCGCGTGTACGGCGAGGTGCGTGCGCTCGGCGGCGAGCTGGCGGCGCACGGCGCGCGGTTCGTGGGCGGTCTGACCGAGGCGCCGGTCGCGCTGATGTTCGACTGGGATTCGTATTGGTCGACCGAGAACATCTCGTTGCTGCCGAAGGGCTTCGACTATCCGGATCAGGTGCGGCGCTGGTATGCGCCGTTCCACCACCGCAACATCGCGGTGGATGTGGTGCCGGAAGACATTGACGCCGGGCGGCTGGCGGGCTATCGCGTGCTGGTCGCGCCGGCGCTCATGATGGCCAAGCCGGGCGTTCGTGAGCTGGTCGAGGAGTTCGTGCGCGCCGGCGGCACGTTCCTGGCGACGGTGATGGCAGGCATGCACGACGAGCATGACAACGTGATCCTCGGCGGATACCCGGGCGCGTTCCGTGAGGTGTGCGGCATGCGCATGGAGGAGATGGACATGATCCCGGACGGCCGCGACGTGCGTGTCGTGTTCGGTTCGGGCGAGGGCGAGGACACGGACACGGACGGGTCCCGGGTCTCGCTGGTTGCCGGGCTGATCAAGCTCGACGGCGGGGCGCGCCCGCTGGCGGCCTACGCCGGCGACGTGTTCTACCGGGGTACGCCGGCGGTGACGGTGAACGATTTCGGCGCGGGCACGGCGTATTTCGCCGGTGCGGTGCTGGACGAGGCCGGCATGGACGCCGTGGTCGGCGACGTGGTGCGCCGGGCCGGCGTTACCGGCATCGTCTCGCCGGAGCCGGTGGAGGTGGTTACGCGGCGGTACCCGTCACGCGGGGAGTCGTTGACGTTCGTGATCAACCATGCGGATACGGCCACGGCGTGGCAGGATACGCCGTTCGCCGGATGCGAGTCGGTGCTTGACGGCACGGTACTGGGCAGGGATCTGGTGCTGGAGCCGTACGGCGTGACGGTGGTGCGCACCGCGGCATGACGGATTCGACCGCCGGCCGGTCGCGGACCATATCCCAAGTCAGCAACCGGCCGAACCATATCTCGCGGCTTCAGTCATCCTTCATCATCAGTATTCGGTAGCGGCCCTAAATCAGCTCCGCCATCCGGCTCATAATCACTCGCCAACCACGGGCGGAAGTAGCTCCCGACTATCCACAGTGGGACATTGGTCAGCCAATCCTGCTCCTTGTAATTCCGCATCGACGTACGGTAACCGCAAATCCCGTATTTGTCGCACAGCCACTTCAAGCTACGCTTATGACGCTCGGTACCAGCTTTGGCCTCCAGCGGAATGATTGCGCCATTACCTGCAAAGACAAAATCAACTTCTCCCGTACTGTTCGCATTCGACCAGTACATCGGTGTGATGCCGGCGGCCACTAATTGCTGGCAAACATACTGTTCCGTTAACGCACCACGGAATTCGGTCAGCCCGCCATCACCAAGGACCACGCTTGCGGGAGTCAGATCCAGGGCCGCTGCCAGCAGCCCAACATCATGGAGATACAGTTTGAACGCGGAATCATCACGGTATGACGGCAATGGTGCCGCAGGTTTTTCGACGCGATACACCCGCAACGCAAGACCAGAATCGACAATCTGCTGAATCGCGGATTCATATTGCGCCGCCCGAGCGCCACGAGCGATGTGGCCAAAAATAAATTTATGATTCTCACGCGCCAGATGGGACGGAATCGAGGAAAACACCAAACGCATTTTCTCACTATCCACACCGGTTCTGGGATGTTTGGAAAAGTCCATGTCGTAATTGGATAACAATTCTTTCTGCACGGCACGCGCATGCTGATAGCCATCTTCTACAAATGTCTCAACGACTTCGGGCATGCCGCCAACAAAACAGTACTGACGAACTCTTCGCTCTAAACGTTCCGCAAATCCCCCAAGTGTCTCAATACGCTGGTTCCGGATGCGTTCGGCTATCACTCCATCACCGACCGCTTCCAAGAACTCCACAAACGTCATCGGATACATATCGATGGAGGTGACACTGCCAACCGGGAATGACAGGTCTTCGTGCTGAGCCATGCCCAGATAGGAGCCCGCTACAGCGACATGGAGATCCGGCATTTCCTCATGGAGCGCTTTCAACAGAGTCAGTAAATCAGGGATTTCCTGTATCTCGTCGATGCACAGCAGCGTCTTGCCGGGCCGAACGCGAACCCCATTAAACGCCTCCATAGAATCAAGCAACATGTGCACCGAATCCACACCTGTCAACGCAGCCTTTGCACCGCCATCGAACAAGTTGACATAAGAAAATGACTCGAACTTGTCCCGACCCAGCACCTTAAGCACATGAGTCTTGCCTACCTGTCTCGCGCCGCACAGCACTATCGGCTTGTGCTCCGTCGCTTCAGCCCATGCCGACAACCTGGTATATATATCTCGCCTGAACTCCGCCATGCCGCCCTCCCTATCGCATAGGACCGTACATCACAAATCACTGTCCTGTCGCTCCATCATACCGCAATACACACTTTTCCTAGGGTTGCAATTCGCGTATTCTACATTTTTCCTAGGGTTGTGATTGTCCAAAATTACATTTTTCCTAGGGTTAATAATGCAGAATACTGCACTTTTCCCAGGGTTAGTACCCTGACCTTCCCTAATCACACGGTGTTGTAAAGGCGGGCGGGGAAGGCGTCGCGGTATTGGCCGGGGGTGAGTCCGGGGCGGCGCTTAAAGACGCGCATGAAGTATTTTGGGTCGGCGTAGCCCACGTCGTGCGCGAGAGCGTGCGGGATTTTTATACGGATTGTGTTCTTTCTGATCAACCGGCAAAGCAAGCGATGGCGCGCGAAATGCTTGGCGTAATTTGCAATCCTCTAACTTCGACGCTGTGGTGCGGGTTAGGGCAACGAAACATTACAGTAGCGGCAGATGGCAAATGGTTCGTAGCGGATTCATGCACGTCGCTGTCATCAAGTATCCAAGGTTTCGCACTGCCACTCATCGCGCAGACCGTCACGGGCTCACCGGCACAGGCGACGCTGCTGGATTCAATCATGACCCTGAGATCGTCGGTATTGCGGCTGCCAAGTGGCGTGGTACAAGATAAGTACGACCGCGAAAACTTATGATTGCGTTCGGCCTGATTGGTTTCGCACTGTTCGGCATATGCGCGGCCCTAGGATGGGCGGGATTACTCATATACCCGGTGCTGATGGTACTTGCGATATGCCTCGGCACGGGCATGATTGAGACGATTGCGGCCCCGGCGATCACATTTCTGTCCGGCATCGCCATGCAACACTGGGGCTACTCAGTCACATCCGTGGCTTTGGGCTTGTGCATCGTGGCGGCCGCGATCCCTGCCGTGACAATGAGGGAACTGGTCACACTGCCTAAGCCGGATGGCTGGGAGGACCATATCCGCAAATCCGGGCTCACCAAGTTCTGACAACAAGTAAGGGCGACTATCTCCCGGATTTGTGACGCTCGGCAACCGTCAGCGTCACAAATCCGGGAAGAGGAAGGTGGATACGGTTTCAGCCGCGCGGGCAGCAAGGTGGACAAATCGTTGCCGGGGTGGAATCGCGGCAAGTAT
>ENA-OXEN01000342-OXEN01000342.1-human-gut-metagenome-genome-assembly--contig:-NODE-342-length-11415-cov-14.539173_pt1 | contig 11415 bp, 8 predicted proteins | sample MGYA00249358_ERZ652249 | MGnify/ENA primary metagenome ERZ652249 (study PRJEB26925, sample SAMN05826761) | human gut metagenome | biome: ENVO:2100002; feature: ENVO:00000062; material: ENVO:00002003... | reverse complement strand
GGAGCGCCTTGCCTGCATCATGCAGGGCGTGGACAACCTGTTCCTGGTTGATACCGTCCAAAATATCATGAAGCATATCTGCCGTATTTCCGGCGTCAAATACGGCGACGACCCGAAAAAGGACATTTCTCTGCGGGTCATCACCGACCACGTCCGCAGCACCACCTTTATGATCGGCGACGGCGTCATGCCGTCCAACGAGGGCCGCGGCTACGTCCTGCGCCGTCTGCTGCGCCGTGCCGCGCGCCACGGGCGCCTGCTCGGAGTTACCCGCACGTTCCTTGCGGAGGTTGCGCAGACGGTCATTGACGAGAATAAAAACGCATATCCCGAACTGGATGAAAAACGCGCCATGATCACAAAGCTCATCGGCGTAGAGGAAGAAAGCTTTGCAAAAACGATCGATCAGGGGCTGCAGCTTTTGAGCGGTTATATTGACAACAGCGGCAACAAGGTCTTTTCGGGCGCGGACGCATTCCGACTGAACGATACCTACGGCTTTCCGATCGACCTGACGAAGGAAATTTTGGCGGAGCGCGGCATGACCGTTGATGAAGAAGAGTTCCGGCGCCTGATGCGGGAGCAGCGCGAACGCGCGCGGGCCGCGAGAAAGAACGCCGGAGCGGATGCTTGGGAAGGCGAAAGCGACCTGCTGGAAAATGTTCCGGAAACCGGGTTTCTTGGCTATGGACAAATGGAGACCGCGGCAAAGGTCGTTGCGATTATTCGCGGCGGCGAACGCGTACCGTCCGCAACCGCGGGCGACGAGATCACTCTGGTGCTCGACAGGACCGCTTTCTACGCGGAAAGCGGCGGTCAGGTCGGCGATACCGGTTCCATTGAGTCCGCCGACGCGATGCTGGAGGTTAAAAATACCACTAAGAACCATGCGAAAAATTATCTGCATCACGCCGTTGTGACGGCCGGGCAGATCAGCGTCGATGAAAAAGTAAAAGCTTCCGTAGACCGGGAAAGGCGCCTCGCCGTCATGCGCAACCACACTGCCGCGCATCTGCTTCAGGCCGCGCTGCGTAAGGTGCTGGGCGACCATGTGGAGCAGGCCGGACAGCTTGTCAATGAAAAGCATGTCCGCTTCGACTTTACGCATTTTTCCGCTTTAACAAAGGAAGAGCTGGGAAAGGTCGAACAGCTTGTCAATCAGGTGATTTTAAGCGGAACAAATGTGGAATGCCGTGAAATGCCGATTAAAGAGGCAAAGAAGCTGGGCGCGATGGCCCTGTTCGGTGAAAAATACGGCGATATCGTCCGCGTTGTCACCGTCGGCGATTTCAGCCGTGAGTTCTGCGGCGGTACCCATATGGACAACACCGCGAAAATCGGCCTGTTTAAAATCCTGTCGGAAAGCTCCGTCGCCGCCGGCGTGCGCCGGATTGAGGGCGTTACCGGCACGGGTGTGCTTGACCTGATGAACCGTACCATCGGCGAGATCGACGAGGCGGCCGCCGCCTTGAAGCTGAACAATTCCTACGAACTGGTGCAGAAAGCGGTTCAGCTTTCCGCGGAGCTGAAGGAAAAGGACAGGACCATAGAGACGCTCAACTCCAAACTGGCGGGAATTCAGATCGACAGCCTGATTGCCGGTGCGAAGCAGGTGGGCGGCGTTCAGGTCATCACCGCCGTGTTCCCCGGGACGGAGCCGGACGCGCTGCGCGCCCTCTGTGACAAAGCGCGCGACCATGCCCCGAACATGGTTGCCGTATTTGCCGGAACCCGGGACGGAAAAGCCAACATCGCCGCGTGTGTCGCTAAGGAAGCACTGGCGAAGGGCGTCAACGCCGGCCAGATCGTTCGCGCGGTCGCACAGCTGGCGGGCGGCAACGGCGGCGGCAGGGCGGACAGCGCTATGGCCGGTGCAAAGGATTTGTCAAAGCTGGACGGTGCTTTGGCGGAAGTTGAGAAAATTGTTGCCAATATGCTCAAATGATACTATAATAATAGCGTTGCATTGTGAAAACAAAGGAGGTTTCGGCGTGGACTGCGTGTTTTGCAAAATAGCGAACGGTGAAATTCCCAGTAAAAAGGCGTATGAGGATGACCGTGTGCTGGCGTTTTACGATTTGGAGCCCCAGGCGCCCGTGCATATTCTGATTATTCCAAAAGAACATATTCAGTCTGTGGAAGATATTACGGAGGAAAACAGCGCGATCGTCGCCCACATTTTTGAAGTGGCGGCGAAGCTCGCAAAGGAAAACAATCTGGAAAAAGGGTTTCGCGTTGTCAGCAATGTGGGAAAGGACGGCGGCCAGAGTGTGCCGCACCTGCATTTCCACCTGCTTGGCGGCCGTTCCATGAAGTGGCCTCCGGGCTGATAAACAGCGTTTTATTTCAATCGGAAAGGTCGAATAATAATGGGTGAATACTACAAGATGACAATTGCGGGCTGTGAGCGTGAATTGCCGATTTGTCCGATCAGCGATACGCTTGACATCGCGGGCTTTGTCATGCTCGGCGACGTGGAGATCACTGAGAAAACGGCGGCTGCGCTTCTCGAAAAATGCCCGGAGCATGATGTCGTCGTTACGGCGGAGACAAAGGGAATTCCGCTCTGCTACGAAATGGCCCGTCAGGGCTGCCGCCGGTACATTGTCGCGCGTAAAAGCGTAAAAGCTTATATGCGCAACCCCATTCACGTAGAGGTAAAATCCATCACCACGGATCATGTGCAGAAGCTTTATCTTGCGGAAGACGATTATAAGGGACTGAACGGCAAGCGCGTCCTGATTGTAGACGACGTGATCAGCACGGGGGAATCCCTCGCGGCAATGGAGGATCTTGTCAGGCAGTTCGGCGGCAAGATCGTCGGCCGCGCCTGTGTGCTCGCCGAGGGCGACGCCAAGGACAGGGACGATATTATTTATCTGGAGCCTCTGCCGTTGTTTTTTAAATAATCTGGACTGGAGATTTTTATTTCGGGGGAGTTATGATGAAGCGGCCGCTTGTGCTGGTGGGTTTTTGTTATCTGCTGACACTGGCGGCCGCCGTTTATTTTGGCCCGCGGCTATCGCTGATTCTTGCCTGTGCCGCCCTTGCGGGGTTCCTGATTACCGCGCTGGTTCCGAAAACGCGTGCCGTCGGTGTGTTTCCCGCCGCTTTGCTCACGGTGTCGCTGGCGCTCGGCAGCTTTTACGCGGTTCATCAGTCCCAGGTGAAGCCGGCGGAGCTGCTTGCCGGTCGGGATGCGGTGATTGACGGTACTGTCTGTGAGCTTCCTTATCAGGCGTACAACCGGTTTTATTATATTGTGGAAGTCAATGACATCTCTCTGAAAGACGCGCCCAAGCCGCTGAAAATACGGATTTCCTCACAGGGCGCTCTGAATGTGGAACCGTATTCCCACATTAAAGGAAAGGTGCATCTGTTTCTTCCATCAGGCGGAGAGGGCTATTCCTCGCGTTCCTACTACGCTTCCAAGGGAATCACCCTGTTTTCCTATCTTTATGAATATGAAAACGTGCGGGTGAGTCCCCCTGCGCGAAAGCCGCTGTACTATTACGCGCTGAAGCTGCGGTCTGCTCTGCTGAAATCCGTCCGCTCTATGCTGCCTCCCAGTGAAGCCAAGCTGGTCAACGGGGTTCTTTTCGGCGATCAGACAAGCCTTTCCCCGCAGGTGACCGCCGATTTCCGAACCATCGGCGTTTCCCATATCTTATCTGTTTCCGGGCTGCACATGACCACGATGGCGGAACTGATCCTGATGCTTCTCCTGTTTTTCAGGGTGCCGAAGAAGCCCGCGGCGGCGCTGGCCGGTGTCGGCGTCGTCTGCTTTATGGCAGTTACCTGCTTTGTCCCTTCCGTCACGCGCAGCGGGGTGATGTGCCTGATCTACCTTTCCGGCATGCTTTTGTCCCGCCATCCGGATTCGCTGAATTCGCTGAGCATTTCCGTGCTGCTGATCGGTTTATCGAATCCGTATGCCGCCGCGGATGTGGGCTTGCTGCTTTCCTTTTCCGCAACACTGGGGCTGATTTTATTTTCCGGACAGACGGCGGGCTATTTGAACCGGAAATATGATAAAATAAAGATGATCGGCCCCCTTGTGCGCGGGGTCAACGGAATTCTGGGAACCACCGTATGGGCGGTGCTCTTTACGCTGCCGATCGTTATCCTTTCCTTTCAAAATGTTTCGCTTGCCGCGCCGATTGCCAACCTTCTGGAGCTGGTCCCTTCCACGCTGATGATGAATTTTGCGGCCATTGCCGCCGTAATCAATCTGATTGCCCCGCAGTCCTTCCTTGCCATGCCGTTTGCGCTGGTTTCGGGGCTGTTGGCGAAATATATGCTTGTCTGTGCGCACTGGCTTGCGCAAACTCCGTTCGCCTCTGTTTCGGCGTCCTACGGCTTTGTGACGGTTTGGCTCTCCGGTACGGTTTTCTTGATTGCTGCGACCGTCCTGATGATGAAAAGCCGGAAGCTGTTCCGGGTCACCGCGCTGCTTTCGCTGATTTTACTGCTGACCGGTATTTTTTCTTATCAGCTTTCCATGCGCAACGTGACGCGCCTTGCCGTTCTGGACGGCGCCGGGTCCGTCGTTCTTACGCGCAACGGCCGCGCGGCGGTGATCGGCTGCGGGGGCTTTCGTTCCGAAACCATCGGCAGCTATCTGCGCAGCCAGGGGGTAACGAAGCTGGACGTCCTTCAGCCGCTTACCCTGACGGCGGAGGAAGCAAAAAACGCGGCGGAGCTGATGACAGGGTTTACGCCGGACAGGCTTGTAATCCCAAGGGACGGGATGATCGATACGTTTATCCGGAAGGCGATTCCGCAAACGGGCAGCGTAGCTCCATACGGTCTTTCTGCCGACACGAAATTCTGGGAGAACACAGAGGTGCAGGTGCGGTTTGACGGCACCGCTGCCGCGGCAAGGATTACGGCCGGCGGCGTGTCGGTTCTGGTTTGCCCCGCCGGGGCAGAGCTTGACGGTCTGCCGGAGGAATGGCTTGCCCCCGATTTTGCGGCGGCGGATTCCGTTCCGAAAAACGCCGACCTGCTTCATCCCCTGTTTACCATCCTTTCTGCGGATGGCGAAACAATGGGAGGGGACGTTTCACAGATCAAAAAGTTGAACCCGATTGTGACGGGCGGCGCCGGAAATATTGTGCTGCAGATAAAGGACGACGGGACTTTACAATTAAGGAGGGAGTAATATGCCCGAAATTACCGAGGCGGAACTGAAAAAGCAGATTGAAAAGGCGGATTTTGCAAACCTCTATTTCTTGCACGGGGAAGAAAAATATCTGGTCGGATTCTATGCGAAAAAGCTGATTGCCAAAGCCGCGGGAACTGCGTTTTTGGATTTCAATTTTCAGCGCTTCGACGATTCCGCCACGATTGACCAGATCGCGGCGGCGGTGGAAGCGCTTCCCTTTCTGGCGGAGCGCAAATGCGTGGCGGTCTCCGACATGAATGTAGAAGGTCTGCGCGCGCAGGAAGCGGCCAAGCTGGACGAGCTTCTGGAAAACGTTCCGGATACAACCGTGCTGGTGTTCTATCTGCCGTCTGCGGAAATCAATTATAAAAAAGATAAAAAATGGAAAAAGCTGATGGATACGGTTAATCAGGCGGGCGTGACGGTTCATCTGAAAAAACGTTCCGGGTCGGACCTTGAAAAAGCCCTGTGCGCGGCCGCGGCAAAACGGGGCTGCGAGCTCTCGCGGCAGAACGCCGGGCGTATTGTCGGTTACTGCGGAAACGATCTGCAGACGCTGTTTAACGAGCTGGAAAAGCTATGCGCTTTTGTAAAAGAAGGCGCGATTACCGCGCAGACGATTGACGCGCTGGTGGTGAAGAATCTGGAAACCCGGGTATATGACCTATCCAAGGCGGTGATCGCGGGCCAGTACGACAAAGCCTACGGGATTTTGGACCTCCTGTTTTACCAGAATGAGGAACCCGTTTCCGTTCTGGCGGTGCTTTCCTCCGCATATATCGACATGTACCGTGTCAGGGCTTCTATTCAGAGCGGATTCACCGCGTCGGAGCCCGCAAAGCACTTTGACTATGCCCGCAAAGAATTCAGGCTTACCAATGCGGAGCGGGACGCCAAGAAACTGACCACGCCCTTGCTGCGCCAGAGTCTTCAGGTGCTTTTGGGGGCGGACACTGCGCTGAAAAGCGCACGCGGCGACCGGCGCATCATTATGGAAAAGCTGATTGCTCAGCTTTTACTCATAGCGGAAAGGGAGAAAACGGCTTGATTAAAATAAAGGAAGCGGTCATAGTAGAGGGAAAATACGATAAGATCAAGCTTTCCTCGATCATTGACGGTTTAATTATAGAGACACGGGGATTCCGGATTTTCCGTGATAAAGAGCAGATGGAAATGATCCGCCGGCTGGCGGACAAACGCGGAATTTTGGTCCTGACGGACAGCGATTCCGCCGGATTCCTCATCCGGAACTACCTTTCCGGCGCGGTCAGTCCGGATAAAATCAAGCATGCCTATATTCCGGATATTTTCGGGAAAGAGGGCCGCAAGGACAAGCCCTCTAAGGAAGGAAAGCTCGGGGTGGAGGGGGTGCCTGTGCAGGCAATCGTTGACGCCCTGCGGCGCGCGGGCGTCACCTGCAGCGAGGACGAAGCTCCCGCGGGACGGAAGATTGCCAAAACGGATCTTTATCTTGCCGGTCTGTCCGGCGGAGAAAACAGCGCGCAGAAAAGAAGGATCTTTTTAAAGGAACTGGCATTGCCGGAGCATCTGGCGGTAAATTCGATGGTCGGCGTTTTGAACAGCATTATGACTTACGACGAATTTTGCAGTTTTATTGACAAACTTTTTAAAAATTCATGATTGTGTAGGTTTGTCAAACATTTGCACTGTATAAAATCCGTGGACTACGGATTATAACCGGTATCCTGGAGGCCCGCCAATATCAGAAGGCATCCTTCGTGGGTGCTTCTATTTTTGGAATCTTTACAAAAAATTAATAGTTGGAAGGATGTCGGTACTTGACAATAAATGAATGATCGTTTATTATAATGATAATCCTTCCGCTTTATCAAAAATTTTGGTGGTGCGTATGAGAAAAAAAGATGATGAAAAACAGAGATGTATTAAAACCGCAGTTGTTGAATTAATTTTAAAAGAAGGATTTCAGGGCGCGTCCATCTCTAAAATTGCCCGTGCAGCGGGAGTCTCTCCGGCAACAGTGTACATTTATTATGAGAACAAGGACGCAATGCTGCGCGATATTTATCAGGAATATGCCGAAGATACCTTTCAATATCTGTTGGAATGCTTCAACCCGAATATGGAGGGCAAGCAAATCATTGAAGAGCTGATCCGCAACTATTACTCCTACATTGTTGAAAATCAGGAGATTTTCCACTTCATTGAGCAGTTCAGCACCTGTCCCGCCCTTCAATCCGGATGTGGGTTTATGAAAGGACCGGGAAACCTGAACCGACTGCTGACAGATTTGAAGAGGAGGCAAATTCTCAATAATTACAGCAATGATAACCTGTATGCCATCCTGTTCTCCCCGGTGAAAACCATTGCCGTGAAGCGGTATGACTCCGAGGAGGCCGCAAGAGACCGTTTGGACGAACTAATCGCGATTATTCAGAAAGCATTAATCAGAGGTTATTAAAATCTAAAATCCACACTGTTTTAATTTACAGAATTTATAAACGAACATTCATTTATAAATATAAGAAAGGATACTATTTATGTTGATAATACCAATTGAAGATCTCGTTTTACTGCCCGGTATGGTTTATCCGCTGGCATTCAGCCGGTTAAGCGAAGAGGAACTGTCCGTTTTGCAAAATAAAGATCAGGAAATTGCGGCGTTGCCGTTAAAGCGTCAGGTAGACAGAAAAGAGCTGGAAGCGGAGGATTTCTATAAAATAGGGATTGCGCTGCAGGTGCTGGATATCATGTCCGGCGAAAAGGGGCATCTTGTTAAGGTAAAGGCAATGAGCCGTGTGGAAGTCTCCGATCTTGTGATTCGGGGAGATGTCATCACGGGCAATACTGCTGACATTCCGGAAGTTATTGACCTCAATGGAAACAGCCAGAAAGAAATGGCGAGCTATATTCAGAACATCGCTCACCAGATCGGAGCGAATTTTAAGAATTCCAGCGGCGTTATGAAGGCCATCGATGAAATCAGGGACTTGAATGTGTTGATTGGATACATATGCCAGTTCCTGCCGTTTTCCAGGCAGGAAAAGTATACTCTGATGGAAACTTCTTCCCTGAAAGACCGCGGCTTGACGTTTATCGATTATTTTCTCCATTACAAAGAAGAAATACAGCTTCAGATTGAGATGACGGAGCGCTTCTCCGAAAAGGCAAACAAAAACTACCGCGAGGCGGTCCTGCGGGAGCAGCTTCAAGCTATCCAGGAGGAACTGAACGAAGGAAAGCCGGAATCCGCTAAAAAGGGGAAGGACTACAGAACCCGCATTGAGGATGCGCATATGCCGGAAGAAATACGGCTGGCCGCGCTGGAAGAGCTGGGCAAGCTGGAAAGCCAGAACCCCGCGAGCGCAGATTACAACGTCCTTCAGAACTATCTTGATCTGCTGGTAGAGCTGCCGTGGGAAACGAAGGAAGAAAAGCCCGTGGATATCCGGGAAGCCCGCCGCATTCTGGACGAACAGCACTACGGCCTTGAAAAGGTGAAGGACCGCATCATTCAGCAGTTGGCGGTGCTGCATCTGAAAAAGGATAAGCAGGGTTCCATCCTGCTTTTGGTCGGACCTCCCGGCACCGGAAAAACCAGTCTGGGACGGAGCATTGCCGAAGCGCTGGGCAGAAAATATGTCCGGCTCAGCCTCGGCGGTATCCGCGACGAAGCGGAAATCCGCGGACATCGCAGAACCTATATCGGCGCAATGCCGGGACGGATTATCCAGAGCATGAAGAAAGCCGGCACAATGAACCCGGTTATGGTGCTGGATGAAGTCGACAAGCTGATGACAGGCTATAACGGAGACCCGGCAAGCGCATTGCTGGAGGTTCTCGACCCGGAGCAGAACAATACCTTTACGGATCATTACCTTGACCTTCCCTACAACCTGTCCAACGTCTTCTTCATCGCGACGGCAAACTCGCTGGAGACCATCCCCGGACCTCTGCTGGACCGTATGGAGGTCATTCAGCTTTCCAGCTACACCTCAAGTGAGAAATTCCATATCGGGAAGAACCATCTCGTTCGTGAAGCGCTGGAAGAGCACGGCCTGACCGAAGAAGACGTGCGGATCAGCGACGAAGCCCTTCGGAAAATCATAGCCGATTACACCATGGAGGCCGGCGTCAGAGGGCTGAAGAAAAGGCTGGATTCCATTGCGAGAAAAGCGGCGGAGAAAATCGTTCTTGGGGATGTCGAAAAGCCCTATGCCGTTTCCGCGGACGATCTGGAGGAGATTCTGGGCAGCAAAATGTCGAGACACGACGTTGCGCAGGAAATGAATCCTCCCGGAGTGGTCACCGGTCTGGCATGGACGCCGGTGGGCGGGGAAATCCTGTTTATTGAAGCGACCGAAATGCCCGGCAACGACCAGATCATCCTGACCGGCCAGCTGGGGGACGTTATGAAGGAGTCCGCGAGAATCTCGCTCAGCCTGCTGAAATCCCGTCTGCCGGTCAATGCGATCAAGTTCAAGGAAAAGGATATCCATATCCATGTGCCGTCCGGCGCCGTGCCGAAGGATGGACCCTCGGCGGGTATTACGCTCTTCACGGCCCTTGCCTCTCTGATTACCGGCATAAAAGTCGATTCCAGACTGGCTATGACGGGTGAAATCACTTTGAGGGGCACGGTGCTTCCGATCGGCGGGCTGAAAGAAAAGCTTCTGGCCGCGGAACGCGCCGGAATTAGAAAAGCATTGATTCCCAAGGACAATGTGGCGGATTTGAAGGATATTCCCGACGAAGTCAAGGAGAAAATTCAGATCGTCGCGGTAGAAACCATAGAGGACGTCCTGCGGGAAGCGCTGGGCATTGCTCTGCCAAAGCCGGAATACGTGATGCCGGACCCCCGGTTCTTCACCAGGCTGAAGGAGCAGCGCAGCGAAATCCACTGATACAGCATACGACATTACAGGATATAGACTGACCGGTTAATTGACAGATGCGCTTTTAACCGAGCGGGCAATAGGAACCCCCGGCTTTTTACAGGCCGGGGGTTCTTTTGGGTTGACTGTAAACATAAATATTCCTGTAGGCAATCGGGATGATAGCAATTCCATTTCAATTTGCGGACAAAATGCGTTCTTCCCGCCTTCGGCGGGGGAAAACGCAAACTTGCGGCAGAATCAACTGGAAATGCTGTAGGATAGAATCGAAGGTGATTGTGTGGGGTATTACGTATCGGTAGAAAAGAACGTCAATATTTACGTTGAAGATTTAAACCCGACCGGGAATAAAACCATTCTGTTTGTTCACGGCTGGCCCGGAAATCATAATCTGTTTGAATACCAGTTGAACCAGCTTCCCAAGCTGGGGTATCGCTGTGTGGCGATTGACTGCCGGGGCTTTGGAATGTCCGACAAGCCCTGGAGCGGGTACGACTATAACCGGCTGGCCGACGACGTACGCGCCGTGATCGATGCTTTCCAGCTGAAAGACATTACTCTGGGAGGGCATTCCACGGGCGGAGCGATCTGTATCCGCTATATGGCAAGGCACAGCGGGCACGGTGTGTCGAAGCTGGCTCTTTTTGCCGCAGCCGCGCCCAGCCTCATTCAGCGGCCCTATTTCCCGAATGGGCTGAAGGAACAGGCCGTGCTGGATATCATTCAGGGTACTTACACGGACCGCCCTAAGATGCTGCGGGATTTCGGAAATATGATTTTTTTCCACCGCGTCAGCATTCCGCTGTCCGACTGGATTTTCCAGCTGGGGCTGCAGGCGGCGAGCTGGTCGACCGTTGCCGTCGCAAACACGTGGATCAAAGAGGTTTTGTTTGACGACATGGCGAAAATCAATGTTCCGACCCTGATTTTACACGGCCTGAACGACCGGGTCTGCCTGTACCCGCTGGCCGTCGCGCAGAACCAGGGAATCCGAAATTCAAAGCTGGTTCCTTTTAACCAGTGCGGTCATTTCCTTTTCTACGACCAGATGGAGCAGTTCAATAAAGAATTGATCGCCTTTACAAAGGATTGACCGGGTACAAACCAAGGGGCGCGGGGAAAAAATTTGCTCATTTCAATATTTTCCGAAATTGATGAAAAGGGGCTGCTTTGTAAACAGCCCCTTTTTACATGAATATCCAGAAGTTATCATGCAATAAATATTTCAATTGATACGTATGGATTCAGTCATTCATATTATATTTTTCTAAATTATCACTTGACATAATTCTGGAATTGGCTTATATTGTAAATAAAGAATATAAGAAAGGAAGAGATCTGTCTCTTATACACATCTGACGCTGCCGACGAATT
>ENA-OXEN01000340-OXEN01000340.1-human-gut-metagenome-genome-assembly--contig:-NODE-340-length-11433-cov-12.470997_pt1 | contig 11433 bp, 11 predicted proteins | sample MGYA00249358_ERZ652249 | MGnify/ENA primary metagenome ERZ652249 (study PRJEB26925, sample SAMN05826761) | human gut metagenome | biome: ENVO:2100002; feature: ENVO:00000062; material: ENVO:00002003... | reverse complement strand
GTCTAATTCGTCGGCAGCGTCAGATGTGTATAAGAGACAGGTACAGCCCCAGCGCCGGCAGCACCGCGCCCGACACCATGATCCCCGACACCGTCACCGCCATGAACGCGGCGACGATGAGAAGGTCGAGCGCAAGGTTCCCCGTCCGCGCCCACGAAGGCCGCGCGAACGCAGACCTAACTGCCTCGACGGCCCAGTCGACATGCATCGCGGCATGCGCGAAGAACACGACCAGCACGCCGAGACCCAGCCATTCGTGGATGCCGACGCCCGTGAGAGCCGGGCTCGCCGCGACCAGGTAAACCAGCAAGCACGCCGCATCGACGGCGAGAAGCTTCCTATCCATACGGCATCACCCCACCTTCCGCACGATCAGCACAAGGCCCACGACCAAGGCCACGGGTGCCAGCACCCACAGGTTCAGGCTCGCGTCGGACGCCTGGTAATAGCGCGTGGCCAGCGTGTCCCACGCATGACACTCGGTCGAGGCGCACGACGCCTCCGGGCACGTCATCTCGTGGACGCCGTCGGGCTCGGGCACGTCGTCGAAGCCGTGGCACGACCCCGACGCGCAGCCGACGGCCGGGCAGGGGGAATCGGCCTCGATCGGCCGCACCCCCGTCGCAGGCTCGGCCGCGGCACCCGCCGCGAGCACGCACGCGCCCGCGAGCAGGAAGGCGACAAGCGTCACGAGCAGTTTCTTGAACATGGCTTCACCTCGTCAGACAAGGAAGGAGCGCGCGAAGCCGCGCTCCTTCCGAAGCGTCCCTGTCAGCGATCCTGGTCGACCGGCTTGAGCGGCAGGTACTTGAGACCCAGCAGCAGGAGCAAGGCACCCAGGCCGATCACGCCCAGCACGATGCCGAACTCGATCGGCGTCGGCCAGTAGACCATGCCCTGATACGCACCCGACATGCCGGCTGCCCAATCGGTCACCGTGTACTGCGTCATGGGGCCCGCGTAGTCGAGGTTCGGGATCTGGAACCCGCCCACCAACAGCTGCACGCGCTTGCAGAAGATGCCGACGATGGCCAGCAGGCTGGCGACCACGATGAGCGGGTTCGTGCGCAGCTTCGGCGTGAAGCACACCGCGGCGCACAGCGCGCATCCGACGATCTCGACCCAGAAGAACGGGGCGAGCGGGCCGGTTGCGAGCATGGCGACGATCTCGGAGCCCGAGCCGCCCGGGAAGCCGGCGGTCAGCAGGTCGCAGCCGAAGAAGTACAGGTCAACACACACGAACGCGCCCAGCATCTTGGCGAGCTTGACGACGTTGGCCTGATCGAGCTCGAGGTACCCGGCCTTGCGCAGCGCGATGACCACCACGAGCACCAGCGCCACGCCGCACACCAGCGCCGAGGACACGAACCAGGGCGCGAGCAGGGCGGTGTGCCAGAACTCGTGGGCCTGCTGCAGCCCGAAGATCCAAGCCGTCACCGAGTGCACGAGCACGGCGGTGACCAGCGCGATGACCGAGATCACGCGCAGGGCTTTCTCCGACACCTTGCCCGCCTCGGCGCGCAGCGTCGCCCACAGGTACACGACGGACAGGATGAGGTAGATCGAGATGACCGCGATGTCCCACATGAGCGGGCTGCCCAGGTTCGAGTACGCGAACAGCTCCCATAGGCGAAGCGGCTGGCCGAGGTCGATCACCACGAAGCCAACGGCCAGCACCGTGCAGCAGATGGACGTCCACACGGCGATCTTCGAGATGCCGCCGAAGCCCTTCATGCCGAAGGCGCGCGGCACCGAGCTGATGATCAGGCCGCCGGCCGACAGGCCCACGAGGAACATGAACATGGTGATGTAGAGGCCCCACGAGTCGAAGTTGCGCATGCCGGTCTGCACGAGGCCGCCGGTCAGCTGCACGCCCCATAGGGCCAATCCTGCGACGGTCACGACCGCCGCCACGACGATGCCGATGTTGACGCCCCTGCCCCCGAATCTGGCAGCAGGAACCTTGACGGGCACGCCCGCCGAAACGTTTTCAGACATGATAGCGTCCCTTTCTCCCTAGATGAGGTAGTACACCGAAGGCTTCGTTTCCCGGTCGACGAGCAGCTGTTTGTGCGGCCGCGATGCAAGAAGCTGCGACACCTCGGACTGGGGATCGTCAAGATCCCCCCAATGGCGCGCGTAGGTCTTGCATGCATTGACGCAGGCAGGCTCTTCCCCGCGCGCAAGACGGTGGTAGCACATAGTGCACTTCTCCACAACGTGCTTCTGGTGCTCGGGGACGCCCTTTCCTCCGACCTTGTGGTCGATCGAATACTTCGGCTCTTCCCAGTTGAACGAACGCACGCCCGTGTACGGGCATGCCGACATGCACATACGGCAGCCGATGCACTTGTCGTAGTCCTGGCGCACGGCGCCCGTCTCGGGATCCTTGTAGGTAGCGCCCACGGGGCACACTTTGACGCAGGCAGGATTCTCGCAGTGTTGGCATGCTACAGGATAGTACAGACGATGGAGGGTGTCCGGATACGTGCCCCCCGGCGTGTTCGGGCTGTCACCGCCGTCGGTGAGCAAGTTGTTCCACCGAATACCGTCCGAAACGTTGTTTTCGACCTTGCAAGCGAGAACGCATGCCTGGCAACCGAAGCACATCGTGGTATCGATGACGAAACCGTAGCGGCGCACGGCCTTCGTGCTATTGGCATCGCCTTCCATGGTTAGTCCTCCTCCCATGCCCTGATATCGGCAATAGCGTCTGAGTATGACGAAGTCTGGCTGAGCGGGTCGTACTTGGACGTAAGCAGCTCTACCCAGTTGCCCGCCTTGAAGTCGGCAGAGCGCCAACCGACCGCGTAGGAGAGCACGCCGGGACGCACTCCCGCCGAGTACACGAGCTTTGCCACCGCATGTCCCTGATGGTTGAACACTTCGACGTACTGTCCGTCTTCAAGCCCGCGGGCGCGCGCGTCTTCAGGATTGATGTCGACAGTCGGTTCCGGAAGGGTTTCCCGAAGCCAGTTCACGTCCCAATACTGCGTGTGGTACATCTCGTATGTCCGGTGTCCGAGAAGGACGAACGGGTACTCCGCCATCTGCGGGTTCTCAGGAGAAGCCACGTACGGCTCGTAATAGCGGATGAGGTGTTCCTCGTCGAAGTCGTACTCGTAGCCTGCATCGTATTTGCATACCGGGTAATCGAGGTAGAACTCCGCCTTCTTGGTCTTGGTGCGGAACGAATACGTCTTGGGAACGACGTAGGGGCCCTTCAGGCTGATAAGGTTCTCCGCTTTGCAGCGCTCAAGCGTCACGCCCTCGGCATGATAGCGGTCCGTGTCCAGAGCCATCTCCATGAACTCGTCGTCGGTCGGCTTGAAGTACGCGCCCGCGCCCACCGCATCGGCCAAAAGCCTGACGAACTCGCCGTCGGGTTTGCACTCGTACAGAGGATCGATGCTCTTGTCCTGGTACTTGACGCAGTAGCCGTCGATGAGCAGCAAGTCGGATTTTTCGAGAATCGTCGCAGCGGGAAGTACGATGTCGGAGTATGCCGGTCCTTCGTTGAGCGTGATGTCGACCGACACGATAAGATCCATCTTGTCGAGAATGCCGCTCTTCGTGCGGTTCAGATCGACTCCGCCGCCCACGCTCGAACCAGAGCCGGGAAGCAGAAGCACTTTGACCGGCCAATCCTGACCGTTCCACTTTCCCGTGTCCATCGTGTCGAAAAAGCATGGCAAAGGGATCTTGGGCGAGCTCGTCTCGGTCGGGTAGAAGAACTCCCCGTTGATGTTCCCCCACAGCACGTCGCCGATCTTCGTGCCCACGTTTCCCGTCAAGCACATAAGCGTGGCGAGACCGGTTCCCACCTGCGCGCCGTTGCAGAAAGCCTGCGGACCGTAACCGTAATCGTGCGCCACGTAGCGCTTAGCGCACAACCGGGCGAACTCCCTGATCGTCTCGGGATCGACCTCGCATATCTTCGTCGCTTCCTCCGGGACGAAGGGGGCAACGCGCTCCACCAGCATATCGAAAGCCGTCTTGCACGCGATGCCGTTCACCTCGAACGTGCCGGACATGAGCGGATTCGCGCATTCGTACAAAGAGACCGGGCCGTTGGCGTCGCCATCCCAAACCTGGCAGGGATCCTCATCGTCGTTAAGCAATCCGGCGCAAGGTTCGCGACAGGTTACCGGATCGGACTGCCACGATCCGCCGCGCGCACTCTCGTCGTCGGAAGCCGGACGCGGAGCGCCGGTGATGTCGCTTTCCCTCAAGTATCGTCCGTTATCTTGGCGGATGAGAACGGGAGCGACCGTGTTTTTGAGGAGGAAGTCGGCATCGTGCAAGTTCTCCTCGATGATGACCTGCATGAGCGACATCATGAGGGCAGGGTCGGTTCCGGGTCGCGGCCGAACCCACATATCGGCCTTCGACGCGATGAACGTATAATTCGGATCGACCACAACGAGCTTCGTGCCCTTTTGCTTGCCGGTGAGCAGGTTCGTCACTCGGTTTGGAAAGGTGACGCCGGTGTTCAGCCCCCACACGACATTGGCCACGGTAGCCGTCGCCGTGGGAGGCATGCCCTGGGGCACGTGGTACATGTAGTCGCCCCATACCTTCTGATGCCCGAACGCCACCGCATCGTCGGGCGTCGGAATGATGGTCGTCCACTCCATGACGTTGAACAAACGGGTCAGAAGGTTACCGTTCTGGGTTCCGTGGAGCAGTCCCTGACCGCCTTGTCCGGCGAGCACGCCCGCAACGCTATGGGGACCGTATTCGGCCGTGGTTTTCTTGACCTGATCGGCTATCTGGGAGATCGCCTCTTCCCATGAAATACGCTCCCACTGTCCTCCGCCGCGAGGGGTGCCCTCAACGCGACGCATCGGATAACGGAGCCGATGCTCTCCGTACGTTCGCTGAATCCACGTGCGGCCCTTCGCGCATGGGCGCTCGGCCCAGGGATTCTCTGCCCAGGTTCGCTGCTCCACCGCATAACCGTCGCGAACGACCACTTCGCCGATGCATTGGTGGCACGAAGAGTACATGCAGCCGGTATGAGCGAGCTTCTCTTCGTCTTCGGCGGTTGCTGCCGAGTCCGCAGCCAAAGCTTGCAGCGTCGGCGTTGCCGCGCCGGCTACGGCGACGGCTCCCGCTGCGGCGCCGGTTGCTTTCAGGAAGCTTCTGCGCGTGAGCCCGCCGTGCGAGCTGATTGCTCCTGACATCTTTCCTCCTCAAAGATCGTGTCAGGATATCCCCTTTGCGGATGGCGTCGGGAAAACGGCTCGACGAGCAGACGTCTTTCGCACAACGCCTTCGAACCCCTCGTCCCCAAGCGCACTCTTATCGGATATCCCCCTGTTGCTCCTGATAAGAATTGGCCAAATCCTTGTGACTGTCACATTATCACAATGCATTGCGACAATCAATCTAATAAACATGCCTACTTCGAGGATAAATGATGCTGGAAACGGTAGGATATTTATCGGTTCATCAAGCGATACGGTACAGATGTTTCACGTGAAACATCTGTACCTGGACGAAACCGGCATTGTGACACCTTGTCACAAGTTGGGAAATCGGCCATGCGGAGAATGTCGAATTATCCTCCGCGTTTTGTACGGAGAGCAGGGGTTGCGAGGCACGCCGCTGACGCCGCACGGGATCCTTCGACTCCGCGCTTGCAGCGCTGCGCTCAGGATGACGAGCTGCGCAGAACCCTTCGCCGCCTGCGCTCAGGATGACGGGGGTGCGCCCGCTCGGCGCGCGGGTCGCCTACGCCCGCGTCAGGCTTTTCTGGGCCAGCCGGGCTTGGACCAGGGCCAGGATGTCGTCGTCGGCCATGCCGGCGTTGGCGCAGGTGCGGATCAGGTCGTCCGCCAGCAGCTCGACGGGGTTGTCGGCAGCGAGAGCAGCGCCCACGGCGTGGCGCTCGGCCACGAACGTGCCCCTCCCCTTGCGCGTGGAGATGTAGCCCTCGCGTTCCAAGTCCATGTAGGCGCGGTTCACGGTGTTGTAGCTGATATCGAGGTCGACGGCCAGCGAGCGCACCGTGGGAAGCTGGTCGCCCGCTTTGTACTCGCCTGAGCCGATGAGGTACGCGATGCGGTTCTTCACCTGGATCCACACCGGCAGGCCGCTGTTGTAGTCGAGTTCGAATGAGGCGAGCGGGTTCATGGAAGCCTATCTCTCAGTAGTTCGGTCGCCGTTCATCATAGCACTATCCGTGAAGCCGTCGCTCATCGCGGTGGGCACGGTTACCACGGTGCCCTTGGATTTCTTCACCGTGTCGTACTGCATGAGCATGGTGCGCAGCTTGAGCGCCGCCTCCGGGTCGCCGTAGACGCGCGCGGCCTCGGCCAGCATCTCGGCCAGCTCGGCTTCCACGCCGGCCACGGTCATGCGCGCGTTCTTCTCGCGGTCGGCCTGCGCTTCCAGGCTCATGACCTCCTGCAGCTCGTCGGGGATCACGATGTCGCGCACCTTCACCGAGATGATGTCCACGCCCCAGCCGGCGGCCTCCTTCTCGATGTCGTCCTTGATCTCGGCGTCCAGCTGGTCGCGGCGCAGCGCCACCTCGGCCACCGTGGAGCGGCCCACCGCCTCGCGCAGCGCCGTCTGGGCGAGGAACGACACGGCCGCGTAGTAGTCCTCCACCTCGGTGCACGCCTTCTCGGCGTCCCACACCACCCAGAACAGCACGGCGTCCACCGTGACGGGCACGAGGTCGGCCGTGAGCGTCTTCTCGGCATAGAAGGGCGTGGCGATGGTGCGCTGGTCCACGCGGATGGTGCCGTGCTCGATAATGGGAATGGTGAAGTACAAACCCGGCCCCACGACGCGGTTCAGCTTGCCGAACCGCAGCACTACCACCTTCTCCCAGCTCAGCGCGATGTGCGTGGACGACAGCACCAGCAGCGCCGCCAGCAGCATGGCCACGATGGCCTCGATACCCACGCCTCCCGTCGCCGCGAACGCGATGCCCAGCACCGCGGCGCAGGTGGCGATGAACGTCGCGATGTTGAAGATGACCGCGCCGTTGCGCGACGATTTGCGCGGCACGTAGGACGTGGCTGCCCTGATCTCGGCATCCTTGTCGCGCACGTCGTAGGGGGCGTCCTTCACGAACCGCTCGCCTGCCCGTCGTCTCGCCATCGCACTCGCTCCTTATCCCGTAAGCCCGAACGTCGAAAGCCCGTACAGCGCTTCCGGCATCTGCGTCACATCGTATGCGCCCGCGCCGACGATGCACCAGCGCAGCGCGAACCCTCCCACCAGCAGCAGCGCCGCTATCCACAGAAGCTGCGTGCGGCTGTTCCCATGCGTGAGGAAGCGCTCCAGCACCAGCGGCACGGCCAGCCCGCACACCGCGAGCACGCCCCAGAACACGGGCGCCAGCTCGCCGAACGCGAGCGCCCGAGCAGCCGCGGCCGTCTCCTCGCCCGCGAACGCGAGCAGCACGAACGCAGACAGGCAGCCAGCCTCGACGACCACGATACCGCCGTCAATCCGCGCGAGCCACACGAGCGGCCCGCGGTACGGGTGCCGCGTCTCCACGAACGAGGCTGCCAGGAACGCTGTCGCGATGCCGCACGATGCCGACGACAGCACGAACAGCACCGGCACGAGCGACGTGCGCCACAGCAGCACCGACGCGAGGCTTTGCAGCAGCGCGCCGGTGTACGTCGCGGTCACCGCCGCCGACAGCGCGCCCGCCGCCGCAAGCGCCAGCACCGCCGCACGCGGCAGGCGCACGGTGTCCAGCAGCGCACCCAGCGAGAACGCCGCCGCGCAGGCCAATGCCGCGACCAGCGCGAACGATCCCGCCGCCATAGCCGACGGCGTCGGCGAGGAGAGCAGGCCGAGCAAGCGGTCAGGGCGCCCCAAGTCGGCCAGCAGGCACAGCATGCCCGTCGCCAGCGTCACCGCGCACACAGGCCACGCCCGCGCGAAGAACTCCTCCGGCATGGCCAGCGCGCGCCACCGCAGCACGCGGGCGCACTCGAGCACGCACAGGACGGCGAGGGCGCCCGCTCCCGTTCCTCCCAGGAAAAGATAGCTTGTCGTGAGCACGTTGAACACGCGCCGCCCCGCCCCTCGTCCTCGCCCGCAACTCCCCATTGTCGCAATGCAGCAATTCATTGGTATTATAGCACCGCTCGCGCAAAACGGACGGCAAAGGGGCGAGGGTTTGGCATGCTTCGACACACCGAGTCGAAGCATGCCGTCGTCATCCTGAGCGCAGCGCCGAAGGTGCGGAGTCGAAGGATCCCGCGCAGCGTCAGCTGGAAGTCTCACGGCTATCGCCGCACGGGATCCTTCGACTCGCTTCGCTCGCTCAGGATGATAGCCTAGGGGTCTTCGCTCGCTCAGGATGGCAACCTGGGACGTCCGCTCGCTCAGGATGGCAAGGGAGGAGCTTCCTGGTCGTCGGCGTCGATGCGGAACTCGCCGCTGGCCAGGCGCGCGTTGATGCTGGCGCTTCCGTCGCCGCTCGTGTACACGTTGCCGTTCTGCGAAAGCGAGAAGGAGCTGCTGAACCGACCAGACGCTTTCTCGATGCGAGCGGTGAAGCCGCTGCTCTCGGGAACGGCCACGCTCACCGAGCCGCTGGCGATATCCGCGTCGATTGTTTTCGGACACGCCTCCCGGCACACGATGCGCGTCTGACCCGACGCGGTGCGCACGTCCACGCGGTCGGCGAAGCGGCCCGCGACATCGAGCTGCCCGCTGGCCACGTCGACGCGCAGCTCGTCGGCTTGCAGGTTCTGCCCGTCCACGTCGCCCGAGGCCAGCTTGAGCTTGAGCGTTTCGCAGCCCAGGCCGTTCACGTCGTAGTCGCCCGACGCGCCGTCGATCTCGACGGCGCCCAGGTTCTGGGCGCAGCTTTTCGGGATGCGCACCTGCAGGTCCTTGCGGCCCAGCGCGAAGCACGAGAACCAGGTGCCGTAGTCGATGGACAGCGTGTCGCCGTTCACGGACCAGCGCATCTGCTGCGCCTTCGTCATGCCGCGCGGCGCCGTCTCGACAAGCTCGATGGCGTCGCCCTCGTCCACGACGTCGATGTTCACCGCGCCGGAGGCCCACTTGACGCTGAGGTTCTTGACGCTGGCCGCGTCCAAGTTCGCCGATCCCATTTCCGTTCCTCCCAGCATTCCGAAGCGCATGGCCGAGCATCCGCCGAATCCGATGGATCCCAGGATGAGCAAGCCGAGCGCGATGATGAGCGTGATTTTGACGTACGACGCCGTCGTGAGTTTCGTCATGATGCGGCCCTTCCGCTAGCGTCGGTTCGCCCGATAGTTCGGGTCGTTTTCGATGATGTGGGCGATCCAATAGTACAGCGGGATGGTCAGGAAGACGAACCAGCCGGGATGCCACCACCCGAAGAGGAAGCCGCCCCCGAGGAACACGAGCACGCAAAGCACGGGGTACGGGAACGTCGACCAGGGGCCGCGCGGGCGGCGCGACTGGGCGTCGTAGGGCTCGGGGGCTTGCGGAGCGTAGGGCGCTTGCGGCTGCGCGGGTTGCGCAGGCTGCTGGGGCATGGGGGCCGCGCCGTAGTAGGGCTGCTGCACGGGCTGGGGCTGCGGTTGGGGCTGCGCCGGAGGGGCCTGGTGCGCCTGTTCGGCCGTCGCTCGGGCCTGCGCCGCGGCCACGGCCGCCTGCGCCGCGCGAACGGCGGCCTCGTTGGCGCGCACGGCGGCCTCCTGCGCCTGCGCCTCGGCGGTGGCGTCCTTGTCCTTCTCCTCGAACACCACGTCGTCCGCCACATCGTCGTCGATGCGCAGCAAGTCGTCGATGGACACGCCGTACAGCTTCGCGAGCGCGATGAGGTTTCCCGTATCGGGCGACGACTCGGCGCGCTCCCACTTCGACACCGCCTGCCGCGACAGGCCGAGCCGTTCGGCCAGCTCCTCCTGGCTGTATCCTTGCTCGCGTCGCATGGCTGCTAAGCGCTGGGCAATCTCGACGTTCATGAACGATCCCTTCTTCGACGTTGGGGACATGGCGTCCGCTCCTTCTCGATTACCAGCCTACGGTTGCCCGGCACGTTGCACCAGCATGTCTGGTTATCATTTTACGCAACCGCCGGTTGCATACGCCTGCGAAGTGGGATTTCATGACATCGGTCATGCCGACTTTTATGCGGTCGTCCTTCGATGCGCTTGGCTGCGGCGAAGCGGCGGACGAATCCCCCGATACCGGCGTTCCAAAACGGCTGCGCGTTCGGGCCTCGCGCATCGCCGTCTGCGCAACGCGCCGGCCCTCCCCGCGCGCTTCGACAAGCAACGGCTACCGGCCGGCGCCGATGCGTCCCGCATGTCCTATACTGGAACGATCGAGCCGAAGGAGGCGTCCATGGAAACCGGAAAGACCGATCGCCGCGTGCAGTACACGAAGCGCGCCCTCACGAGCGCCCTCATCGACCTCATGCGCGAGAACCACATCTCGAAGATATCCGTGAAGGCGCTGTGCGCCGCCGCCGACGTGAACCGCAGCACGTTCTACGCCCATTTCCGCAACCAGTACGACCTGCTGGCGTACATCGAAGCCGAGGCGCTCGAAGATCTCAAGGCGCGCCTCCTGGCCGACGGCGAGCCGCGCACGCGCAACGTGGAGAAGATCCTGGAATACGCCAAGGAGAACGCCGACGTGTTCCTCATGCTGCTGGACGAAAGCGAGGGCGGCTTCCAGCGGCAGATCATGGAGCTGGCGCATCTGGTGGACCTGCAAATGTCCGACCAGGATGCGGCGGTGGACGCCGACGATCTGGAGTACATGTACCTGTTCGCCGTATCGGGCGCGTTGGGCATGCTGTCGCACTGGCTGAAGAAGGGCACGCCGCAATCCCCCGCCGAGATGTCCGAGCTGCTGATGAGCATGATCCAGCACGGCGTGGAGGAGCGCGCCTGAAGCGAGCGAGCATCGGGCAACGGCGCCGCGCGCCCGCTGCGAAGTTGCGAGTCGTTTCGCCGACGCGCCCGCCTCGTTTCCGAGTTTCGCCCGAAGCACCCTCGCCAACCGGAGCGTCATCGTTCGCGAGACCGGATTGCACACGGATTTTCGGCCGCGGTTTCGCATTCTGGCAGAGAATCACGGTTTAGGCGCAAAATCAATGTCTCCCCTCCAACCAAAAGCCTAGATATCCAAAGAAGCACCAGGTCAGGTTTTTCGGCAGCCAACACAGACGCAGGAATCGCGATGCAGTTGCGCCCAAACCGTGATTCTCTGCCAGATTATGTTACGATGACCTGATGGATATACTTATCGGATACGAATCGGCGCTCGACCACTGGAGAACGGTGGGGCCGAATTACTTGCGCGGCTACGATGCGCGGCAAGCGGCAACAAGACGTGCGCGACGTGCGCTCGCTTCAAGCGAGCGACCGACCCTTTCCGAGGGAAATCGGCGTCCTGCCGGATGCACCCTGCCCCTGTCTCTTATACACATCTCCGAGCCCACGAGAC
>ENA-OXEN01000339-OXEN01000339.1-human-gut-metagenome-genome-assembly--contig:-NODE-339-length-11437-cov-13.689949_pt1 | contig 11437 bp, 8 predicted proteins | sample MGYA00249358_ERZ652249 | MGnify/ENA primary metagenome ERZ652249 (study PRJEB26925, sample SAMN05826761) | human gut metagenome | biome: ENVO:2100002; feature: ENVO:00000062; material: ENVO:00002003... | reverse complement strand
ACCGTCTAATTCGTCGGCAGCGTCAGATGTGTATAAGAGACAGGTATTTAAAAGACGAATTTTTTCAGCAGGAGCAAAAGGAATACGACTTTCTGAAAGCACCGAACAAGCTCACGGTGATTTATGAAGACGAAAATATCATGATTCTGGATAAAAAGCCGGGATTAATCGTACATCCGGATGAAAATTATCATTTTGACTCCCTGATTGCCCGCGTTCAGCATTATTTATATGAAAAAGGGGAATATCACCCCGAAAACGAAAATTCGTTCGCCCCGGCTCTGATTAACCGGATTGACCGGAACACCGGCGGTATTGTAATGGCGGCAAAGAACGCGGAAACCCTTCGCATTATGAATGAAAAAGTAAAAAAGCGCGAAATGCAGAAGCTGTATCTCTGCATTGTCCATGGAAAAATGAATCCGAAAAAAGCGGTGCTGGAAGGCTTTCTCGAAAAAAATGAGAGTCAGAACCGCGTCTATATTTCCCACAGGCCTACCGCGGACACCAAATCAATCAAAACGCGCTACCGGGTGCTCGAAGAGCGCGGAAGCTTCAGCCTGTTAGAGGTAGAGCTTCTGACCGGACGCACCCACCAAATCCGCGCGCACCTTGCTTCCGTCGGCCACCCGCTCGCCGGGGACGGAAAGTACGGCACGAACGCGATCAATAAGCAATCCGGATTTTCCTATCAGGCCCTTTACTCCTACAAGCTGAAATTCACCTTCGACACGGACGCGGGGCTCTTGAATTACCTGAACGGCTCGGAATATGAAGCAAAGGATATCTGGTTCTTAAAAGACTTTTACAGCTGGGCGTGACCCCTTCGGGATACTAAAAACTCGCAGGGCGCCGCGAAAACATGCCGCGCGGCAGGCGCGGCCCGGCCGTCTGTGCTGAAAAGAGCCGGCGCACACGCGCCGGCTCTTTTCAGCTGTTTTTATCTACCTGATGAAAGGTTTTCAGGTTTCCTGTTTTTTCACTGCGCCTTTCCAGCTCAGCTTGGATGTCTTCCAGGGAAATGCCTTCGTTGACCATTAAAACGGTCAGATGATACAGCAAATCCGATATTTCAAGGACGGTTTCGGCATTGTCTCCGTTTTTGGCGGCGATGATTGTCTCACTGCACTCTTCCCCGCATTTCTTCAAAATCTTATCAAGGCCCTTGTCAAACAGGTAGCAGGTATAGGACCCTTCCGAACGGGTTTCTTTTCTGCTCTGTATGGTACTGTATAGCTCCTGCCAGGTGTCAAGCATCGTTATCCCTCCAGATTTCATTAAAAAAGCAGCTGTGCGCGCCCGTGTGACAGGCGGCGCCGGTCTGTCTGACGACGACCAGAAGGGTGTCGTCATCACAGTCGCCATGAATGCTCACAACCTTCTGCAAATGCCCGGAGGTCGCGCCCTTATTCCAAAGCTCCTGACGAGAACGGCTGTAAAACCAAGTATATCCTGTCTCAAGCGTTTTTCTCATGGACTCCCGGTTCATATAGGCCAGCATTAAAACTTCGTTTGTTCCGTATTCCTGAACGATGGCCGGAAGCAAATCGGACTTTTGAAAAAAACGACCTATAAAGGCATTATCCTTTCCATCAATACATTCCATTTGTTTTTTCCTCTCCGCAAAGCGCAATCGCTGCTTTCAAATCGAGCGCACCGGTATACAGAGCTTTCCCACAGATTGCCCCATAAAGCTTCAAAGCCAGTAAATTCGCAATATCCGCAAGGCTGCTGACACCGCCGCTCGCGACAATATGGCAGGAAACCGCATGATTGAGCCGGTCCAGCATTTCCAGATTCGGGCCGGTCAAAGTACCGTCCCGGGAAATATCTGTAAAGATGATATACTTTACTCCATACTGCTCCATTCTTTTGGCAAGCTCAAGATAATCCACTGTTGAGGTTTCCGTCCAGCCCTGGGCGGCAACTTTACCATTTAAGGCATCGATGCCCACCGCAACGCGTTCTCCATATCTCTGAACAGATTCCTTGACAAGTCGGGGATCGTTCAGCGCCGAAGAACCTAAAATGACCCTCGACACACCGTTGGAAAGATAAAAATTGATCGTCTCCATGCTTCTGATTCCGCCGCCGATTTCTATTTTCAGCCCGGAATTCTGCAGTACCTTAAAAATGATTTCCGAATTTACGGGATGTGCCGCTTTTGCGCCGTTCAGATCGACAACATGCAGCCACCTTGCTCCCGCAGATTCAAAATCCCCGGCAGCGGACACTGCGTCCTGCGCCACTTTATGCGCCGTGCTGTAATCTCCCCTTATCAGACGCACACATTCGCCGTCCTTAATATCGATTGCTGGCAAAATAAGCATAGCCGTCTCCTATTGATGAAATTACAAAGATCCCTTTGTCGAAAGCACTCCTGCGGAAGTTTTTGCAGCCGCCAGCCGCATGGCGTGGGCAACGGCTTTGAACATTCCCTCGATCTCATGGTGCGCATTTTTTCCATATTCAATACGGGTGTGGAGCGTAATTTCGGCATTGACTGCAAAAGCGCGCAGAAATTCTTCCGTCAGGCAGGTATCAAATTCCCCCACCCGTTCCTGCTTAAACTCCGCCTGAAAAACAAGGTACGGTCTCCCGCTGATGTCTACGGAGGCAAAGGCAAGCGCTTCATCCATGGGCACAAAAAAGGTGCCGAAACGGGCAATTCCCGATTTGTCGCCAAGGGCCTCTGCAAAGGCTTTTCCCAAAACGATGCCGACGTCCTCAACTGTGTGATGACCGTCGATTTCCAAATCGCCGACCGCTTCCACGGTGAGTCCGAAGCCTCCGTGTACGGCAAATGCATTGAGCATATGGTCAAAAAAACCGATTCCGGTTGAAATGCTTATTTCGCCGCCGTCAAGAGAAAGCGAAACAGCAATATCCGTTTCCTTGGTTTTTCGTTTCTGTACCGACGTCCTCATTTTTTCGCCCCCTTGATCATTGAATTACTGTTTCAAAAACCTTGATAAATTCTTTGTTTTCTTCCATCGTCCCTGCCGTCACCCGCAGGAAATCGCCCATAAAGCGGACTGCGATCCCTGATTTTAATAAAGCGAGAAAAATTTCCTCCGCCTGGGCAATCTGAAGAAATACAAAATTTGTTGCGGTAGGGTACACATGCATTTTTTCACTGTTGCTTTTTTCTATGCGCATCATTTCCGAATAAAGCATATTCCGGGAAGCAATAATGTCGTCTATACCGGAACGGACTAAACCGTGTTCCTTTAAAATAAGGGAACCGATCTTCTGAGTGAGGGAGTTTACGTTATAGGGCGATTTGACTGCTTTCAGCGCGTTTGTCAGTGTCGGATTTGCTACGGTAAACCCAAGCCGAATGGCCGCCATACCAAACGCTTTGGAGCAGGTTCTCAGAATCATGAGATTGTCGTATTGCTCCACTTCGCCCAGCAGGGACTGGTTCCAGAAGTCCATATAGGCTTCGTCAAGCACCACCAGCGCCTTCACCGATGTGATCAGCCGACGGACTTCCTCTTTTGACAGCCCAAGCGAAGTGGGATTGCATGGATTGGAAAAAAGAATCAGTTTAACGTCGTTTACATTAGCCAATTCAATGATTTTATCCACATTGATGGTTAGATCTGGATTTTTAGCGTAGACAATGCTTTTTGCCTCCACAATGGAGGCATAAAAGCGATACATGGAAAAATCCGGGGACATCGTCAGCATCGCATCGCCCTTCATCAAAAAGGCGCCGCAGATAACGGATATCAGCTCGTCGGAACCGTTTCCGGCCGTAACATGGGCGGGATTGACCTGATAAAACTCCGCAAAGCTTTCACAAAGCTCCGACGCCAGCGGATCCGGGTACCGGTTATAAGCTGCAAACGCCGCCGATTCCATGATCTTCAACGCAATCCGGTTCGGAATGGCAAGAAAGGACTCATTGGCGTCCAGACGAATCGGATAGCTGCCGGTAATCGGGTCATAGGGGCGCAGATCCCTGATTTTTTCATTTAACTGGTAAGCCATTTCAGCGCCTCACTTTAATCGAATTCGCGTGAGCGGTCAGGCCCTCGGCCTCTGCGAGCTGAATAATATCCTTCTGCGCCGATTTCAGCGCATCTTCCGTATAATAGAGAAAGCTGGATTTCTTGATAAAACTATCCACCGAAAGCGGGGAGAAAAAACGCGCGGTCCCACTGGTGGGCAAAACATGGTTCGGTCCCGCGAAATAGTCGCCAAGCGGCTCCGGCGAATAGTTGCCGAGAAAAACGGAACCGGCGTTGTCGATTTTCCCGATATACTCCATCGGGTTTGCGGCGCAAACCTCAAGGTGCTCCGGCGCCAGCTCGTTGGCAAAGGAAACGGCTTCCTCCATGCTTTCGCAGACGATCACCGCGCCAAAACGGTCCAGCGATTGGGAAATGATTTCCCTGCGTGACAGCTGGGGAAGCTGCCGGTCAATCTGGGCAACCGTCTGCTCTGCAATTTTCTCTGAAGTTGTCAGCAGAACGGCGGAAGCAAGCACGTCGTGTTCGGCCTGAGACATCAGGTCCGCCGCCAAAAATTCCGGACGCGCCGTTTCGTCCGCGATAATCAGGATTTCGCTCGGACCGGCAATCATATCGATATCGACGGTGCCGTAAAGCTGCTTTTTAGCGGTGGCTACATAAATATTTCCAGGGCCGACAATTTTATCGACCTTGGGAATCGTTTCGGTCCCAAACGCGAGCGCCGCGACCGCCTGTGCCCCGCCGACCAGGAAAACACGGTCGACTCCGGCGGTCAGCGCCGCCGCCAGAATATCCGGATTGGGGTTTCCGTCTTTTCCGGGAGGAGTCGCCATGATGATTTCTTTTACTCCGGCAATTTTGGCGGGAATCGCATTCATCAGGACGGAAGAAGGATAAGCCGCCGTTCCGCCCGGCACATAGATACCGACTTTTGACAGACCGCGAATGCGCTGCCCCATCATTACTCCGCTTTCATCGGTTTGAAACCAGCTCTGCTGCTTCTGCCGGGAGTGAAAATCCCTGATGTTCTCCGCGGCTCTGGCGAGCGCTGACAAAAACTCCGGTTCACACCGGCCGGTAAGTTCCTTCATCTCCGCGGCGCAAATCTCTGTTTTTTCGGGCAGACTGCCGTCAAATTTCAGGGTGTATTCGCGAACCGCGTCATCGCCGTGGCGGCGTACATTTTCAATGATTTCCGAAACGGCTGATTCCACAGCCCTGTTGGTTTCCTCATTCCTTTGTTTCAGCTGACTAATCAGATCGCGGTTGCCGCCCTTTTTCATAAACTGTATCACACTGTTCCCTCCTTTGCCCAGTCCATCTTTTCCGCAAGGCTTTCTATTTCCGTTTTCCGGATTTTCAGGCTAGCCGCGTTGACAATCAGTCTTGCGGAAATATCATAGATGCTTTCAATCACTTCGAGTCCGTTTTCTTTTAGGGTAGAACCTGTCTCAACAATGTCTACGATTGCGTCGGAAAGGCCCAGAAGCGGCGCCAGCTCGACGGAACCTTCAATTTTTATGATTCTGACGTCCATTCCTTTGCTTTCAAAGTAATTTCTGGCGACATTCGGGTACTTTGTAGCAATGGTTTTAGAGGAATATCCGCTGAAAAAATCCCCGTCCTTCGGACCGGCAAGTGCAAATTTGCATCTGCCGAAACCAAGGTCCAGCACCTCATAAAAACCGCTTCCTTGCTCCAAAATCGTATCTTTTCCCACGACTCCCAGATCACAAGCACCGTGCTCCACATAGGTGATGACATCGGCTGCCTTGGCAAGAACCACCTCAAACCGGTTCCCGCCGACCGGCAGAATCAGTTTGCGCCCTTTCTTTCTGACGGCGGAACAGTCAAAGCCGATTTTCTCAAATAAGGCAACGGTGTCATTTTCAAGTCTACCCTTCGTAAGGGCGATTCTAAGTGGTTTCATCTTTTCCCAACCCTACCCTATGTCAGATTTATGGTCTCAATACGGTCTCCGATACAGTCCACGCGCCTGATCCCGCGCGTTTTCGCATATTCCAGCGCTTTCTCTTTTGTCTCGAAGATACTGTTCTCGCATTTCAAACCCCTTTCGATCAGTGTGGAAGCATAGTTCAGGGCTTCCATCTCAAAACCGGCCTCTCCGTGGACCAGAACTTCCGCCGGCATAACAGAATAGAGCGTACCGTGTTCCAGCATGATTTTGGAAATCGCGTCCACGTTGATCGCGAACCCAATGGCCGGCATCGGAAAGTCAAAGTAACCCAACAGATTGTCATATCTCCCGCCCAGAAGGACCGCGTCGCCGCAGTCTTCCACATAAGCACTGAAAACGATATTGGTGTAATAGTCGTTGCGCTGTACCAAGCCTAAATCGACAATCATCTTATCGCCAAGGCCGCAACGGCTCAAAGATCGGTAAAGCTCGTGCAGATATTCCAGCATTCCTCCGGATTTTTCATCGGAGCAAAATGGCTCCGCATGCGCAAACACTTCTTCCCCGCCGAAGAGGCGCGGAAGCGTGCGCATCGCCGTTACCGGCCCGGATTCTTCCAGACCATCAAGAATTCTGTTCAGGGATGCGTAATTTTTCGATTCGATAGCGCTGCGGATATCCTCACGCAGGTCATCGGAAATAGGCAGCTGCTCAGCCAACGCGCGGAAAAGTCCGGCATGACCCAGTTCGAACCGAAAATCAGGGACACATTTTCCCAGCGCCTCGATCGCCGTCACGATCACTTCAAGGTCTGCGCGCATTCCGTCCGCGCCGAGAAGCTCAATCCCGGTCTGGACCGTTTCATCACTGCGGCCCGTCAGAGCGGGATTGTTACGGTAGATGGGCTGCGTGTAAAAAAGCCTGATCGGCTTCGGCAGGCCCTGCAGCCTGGTCGCGGCCAGACGCGCGATCGGCATAGTGGAATCCGGCCGCATAACAGTCAGTCTTCCGCGGCGGTCGGACATTTTATACATGACCTCCTGTCCTATTCCGGAAAAATTCGGGTCAAATACATCATAAAACTCCAGACCGGGAGTAACCACTTCATTGAAGCCTCTGGAAGAAAAGACATCCCTCAAGGTTTTTTCCACATCCCTGCGCACCAGGCATTCTTCAAAAAGAAGGTCTTTCGTCCCCTCCGGAGTGACTTTGTTATATTTTTTCATCAAATACACCTATCAATTTTCAGTTGAACGCTTTAGTATGGTAATATAATATCACACTAAACTATTCTTTGTCAACCAAATAATGTCATCTGGCTGCTTTGCGGCAATCCGGCAAGCGCACCGGCTTCCTTGAGCGTTTCAATCACGGATTTGGAAACCTTGGAGCGGGTCTGAAGATCGTCAACAGAAATATAAGGTCCCTTTTCCTTTGCGGCCGCCAAACTGTTTGCCGCGGCTTCCCCAACACCTGAAAGAGAAGAAAACGGAAGTCGGATTTTTCCATTTTCGACCAGATATTTTTTCGCGTCGGATTGATAAAGATCGACCGGAAGAACCTCGATTCCCCGGGCAAGCATTTCGTTGATGATTTGGAAAGTAGCATAGGCGGCCTCTTCCTTTGCGCTTGCTTCCTTGCCCTTCATGCTGATTTCATTCATGCGTCTGCGGACGGCTTCCCTGCCCTTCATGACGGTGGCACCGTCAAAGTCCTCTCCGCGCACGGTAAAATAAGCGGCGTAGTACTCGACCGGTCTATGTACCTTGTACCACCCAAGGCGCAGAGTGGAAATCATATATGCCGCCGCGTGCGCTTTCGGGAACATGTACTTGATTTTCATACAGGAATCAAGATACCACTGTGGTACATTATGATCCTTCATGGCCTGAATATGTTCTTCCGTCAGAAGCTTGGAAGCCTTGCCCTTACGGGTGATCTCCATGATTTTAAACGCCATTTTCGGCTCCAGCCCTTTGAGCAGGAGGTAAGTCATGATGCTGTCTCTGGTTCCGATTACCTCCGCGATGGTGCAGGTCTTGTTTTTGATCAGGTCCTGCGCATTGCCGAGCCAGACATCCGTACCGTGTGAAAGGCCGGAAATCTGCAAAAGGTCGGAAAAGGTTTTGGGCTGGGAATCGATCAGCATTTGCCGTACAAAGCTGGTGCCGACTTCCGGCAGGGAAAACGTGCCGGTCTGGGAATCGATATCCTCCGGCTTGACGTGCAAGGCCTCTGTGGAGGTAAACAGCGACATGACCTCCGGGTCGCTCATGGAAACCTTCATAACCGGGATTCCAGTGTAATCTTCCAGATACCGGTAAATAGTAGGAACATCATGCCCGAGCTCGTCCAGCTTACAGATGGTGTCATGGATAGAGTGGAAGTCGAAATGAGTGGTGATATTATCTGATTTCTGATCGTTCGCCGGATGCTGCACCGGGCAGAAATCGTAAATCTCCATGCCCTTCGGCACGACGACCATACCGCCCGGGTGCTGACCGGTCGTACGCTTAATCCCCGTGCAGCCGAGCGCCAGACGCTGTTCCTCCGCGCGGTGCATCACTATTCCCTTTTCTTCCGCATATTTCTTTACGAAGCCGATTGCGGTTTTATCCGCTATGGTTGCAATGGTTCCGGCTTTAAAAACGTTGTCCTTGCCGAACAGCGTTTCTGTGTAGCGGTGTGCGCTGGTCTGGTATTCACCGGAAAAGTTCAGGTCGATATCCGGCGTCTTATCGCCGTCGAAGCCAAGGAAGGTCTCAAACGGAATCGTATGCCCGTCGCGGTTGTACTCCGTACCGCAGACGGGGCATTTTTTCGGGGGCAGATCGAATCCGCTGCCATAGCTGCCGTCGGTGATGAATTCGCTGTGCTTGCAATTGGGGCAGACATAATGGGGCTCCAGCGGGTTTACCTCGGAAATACCCGACATATTCGCCACAAACGAGGACCCGACGGAACCACGGGAGCCGACCAGATAGCCGTGCGCTTCCGAGTCAGCGACCAGTTTCTGTGCGGTCATATAAAGGATGGAAAAACCGTGCTTCGTGATAGAGCCGAGCTCACGGTCAAGGCGCTTCTTCACAATATCCGGCAGCGGGTCGCCGTAGGCCTCTTTCGCCCTTGTCCATGTAATACTGGTCAGCTGTTCCTCGGCACCTTCGATAAAGGGCGGATAGGTTCCCTCGGGGATCGGGCGGATTTCCTCCGTCATCTCTGAAATCAAATTTGTGTTTTTCACCACAACTTCATACGCTTTTTCTTTACCGAGATAGGCGAATTCCGCCAGCATCTCTGCAGTGGTGCGCATGTAGAGCGGCGCCTGCTCGTCGGTATCCTTGTATCCCTGACCGGCCATCAGGATTCTGCGGTAATCTCCGTCCTTCGGGTCCATAAAGTGAACGTCGCACGTTGCGACCACCGGCTTATGAAGATGCTCTCCGAGCTTTACGATCGTACGGTTGAATTCTCTCAGCTTCTCCTCATCGGAGACAAGACCCTCGCGAACCATAAAGAGATTATTCCCAATCGGTTGAATTTCAAGATAATCGTAGAAACTCGCGATTTCACACAAAGTCTCCCACGGCTGAGCGTTGAAAATCGCTCTGTAAAGTTCTCCCGCTTCACATGCACTGCCGATAATCAGGCCGTCCCTGTGCTTGATCAATTCGCTTTTGGGGATACGGGGATTTCTGTAAAAGTAATCCAGATGGGACTTGGAAATCAACTTGTACAGATTTTTCAGACCCGCTTTATTTTTGACCAGAATGATCTGGTGGTAGGATTTCATTTTTTTAGGGTCTCCGCCGGCCAGCGAGGAATTGATATCCATCACTGATTGCGCGCCGGTGTCTTCCTTCAAACGCGATAACAGCGCTATAAAAATCTTGCCCAGTACCGTTGCGTCGTCGCTCGCTCGGTGATGGTTGAACGGGTCGAGCTTTAAGTATTTGGCGACCGTGTCCAGCTTGCAGTTCTTGATATCCTTCAGCATGGAACGGCACATGGGAACAGTATCGATGTACGGGTAGGAGAAATCCATTTCGCTGCGCTGCGCCGCGATCCGGATAAACGAGGTATCAAACTCGGCGTTGTGGGCAATCAGAACGGCATCTTTTCCGCAGAAATCATAAAACGCCTGAATGGCTTCCTTCTCCAGCGGCGCGTCTTTTACCATTCCGTCCGTAATCCCGGTCAATTCCGTTATTTTTGCCGGAATCGGGATCTGCGGATTGACAAAGGTGTCGAAGCTCTCTATAATCTCGCCGTTTTTGATCCTGACCGCACCGATTTCGGTAATTTTGTCCTTGTTCGGGCTCAGGCCCGTGGTTTCGATATCGAATGAGATAAATTCGTCATCCAGCGTTTTAGAGGATTCCCCTCTGACAGCCTGTACAAGATCATTGACAAAATAAGCTTCCACCCCATAAATGACCTTAATATTGATATCTTTCTTTTTCAAGTCGTTTACCGCGTTCATGGCGTCTGGAAAAGACTGAGCCACACCGTGGTCGGTAATGGCAATGGCACTTTGCCCCCACTGAGCCGCGCGCTTGATCAGGTCCCCGACGGAATTCACGCCGTCCATGCTGGACATGTTGGTATGTAAATGTAATTCCACCCGCTTGACATCGGCTTTATCCGTTACTTTCAGCTGCTGAACCGTGCTGATGCTTTTGGCGCGCAGGACGATTTCATGGTCGTATTTGTCGTATTCCACATCGCCGCGGGCGATGACCGACATCCCCTTCGCCAGCGTATCCAACGCCTTACACTGGGAAGCCATCTCAATGATTTTCAGCGTCATAGAGCCGGTATAGTCCGTTATATTGATGGTGATGATTTTTCTTTGCCGATCTCTTGTAAGCTTTTCTTCAATCTGAAAAATCTCGCCCCAAATCGTTACGCTCCCGATATCCGGAGTCACCTTATTGATCGGAACCGGCTTCGCTTTCGACATGTGTCCGTACAGCTCGCGGGCAGTTTCCGGAATCATGCAGGGAAACAGTGTCTCGCCCGAGCGCACCTGAACCGTCCTGGGCGCTTTTACATGGTTGAGATTTGTTTCATAGGCTTCCACCTGTTCCACAATTGCTTCGCGTTTCAGCGCTTCCTGCTGCTTTTTTTTCTTTTCTATATAAGCGGGGCTTTCGCTGTCAACCGTCAGCAGTCCGTCGAATTCCACCGTCAGGCTGATTCCGAATTCCTCGTGAATCAGCTTGGAAATCAGGCGGTCAATATGACGAGAAATCAGCAAGTCCCGTCCGCCGTGCGTCAGAGAAACAATCAGCTTTCCGTTCTCGACCCTTGCGGAGGAATCCGTCAGGGTCCCGTTGATACTGGCTTCCCGGCGCTTCAGCTCCATTACCAGACTGGGGTAATAGTCAATACTGAAGGTCTCGGACGGGAAAGATGGAAAGATGCAGGCTTTGGCAAGGTTCAGCTCTTTACAGGCAACCATGCACTTTTCCACATCATAAAGCACGCGGCGCTCCACCAAAGATGGAAACGCCACGTCAGCAGTAATAATTCTGTT
>ENA-OXEN01000334-OXEN01000334.1-human-gut-metagenome-genome-assembly--contig:-NODE-334-length-11504-cov-7.694471_pt1 | contig 11504 bp, 10 predicted proteins | sample MGYA00249358_ERZ652249 | MGnify/ENA primary metagenome ERZ652249 (study PRJEB26925, sample SAMN05826761) | human gut metagenome | biome: ENVO:2100002; feature: ENVO:00000062; material: ENVO:00002003... | reverse complement strand
GGGTGGACAGCGGGTAGTAGATCATGGGCTTGTCGTAGACCGGCAGCAGCTGCTTAGATGTCACGAGCGTGAGCGGGTACAGGCGCGTGCCGGACCCGCCGGCGAGGATGATGCCTTTCATAAAATCCGTCCTCTACAATCGAAAATAGTTATAAATCGAGCGGTTAGTAAGAGTTTGATATTCTATTAAGTTAATCCATCTCAATATTAACGAAAGAAGCAATTGATGAACAACCGCAAGGACACAACCCGTAGAGACGACATAACGAACGTGAGGGCCCTTGCAATATTCCTTGTAGTCCTAGGCCACAGCATTATTCTGTATTCAAGTGCGTGGGGATATTATCCAACTGAACAAAAATCAATTCTGTTGGATAATCTCAAATTCTTAATAAACGGAATCCAGATGCCCTTGTTCTTTTCGTTGTCTGGCTTTTGTTTTTTATGGAGCTGGAATCGATCAAGCGATTTTATCAGTCAGATCATTAAAAAAGCCCAACGCTTAATTATCCCCTATATCATGATTGGAATATGTTGGCTCTTCCCCATCAGGATGCTCGTTAAGTATCCCTATTACAATGGCCTAACTATACCGCGCATCATCTTTAAATCAATTCTGTTGGGCGAAGACAACGGTCACCTTTGGTTTCTCCCGACTCTTTTTTTCATTACAGCAGCCACGTCGTGCATCTTTCAAATACTCGAAAAGAGCCCTCTAACAAGTTTTAAGGTTCCGATAGTTTTCGGCGCTTCAATTTATCTTTACCATTTTGGAATACCATCAGCGAACAGATATATCAATTTGGCAGAAGCAAATGCAATATGGTTTGCACTTGGCCTAACAATCCACTACTTGGAAGCAAACAAATGGTTCGAGAGCTATAAAAGGCGTAAAAGCATATCAATAGTCCTAATACTATTATTCCTTGTAAACTTACTAAAACAAGTGGTGCCCCCCATTGCTTCCACCGCCCTTACTTGCATGGCGCTTGCATCAATTTATTGTGTCATCCCCCAAAAGGCAAACCTACTAACCGAAAAGATTAGCAAAAACAGTATGGGAATATATCTTTTTCATTCTCCACTGGTTTACATTTCTTTTACCTACTGGCCCAACATAGCCCCAATGGCGATGGCAGCAATTAACCTGATTGGATTTGGATCAGTCGCCTATATGTTGACGAATCTAATTCGAGCCACAAATATGGGTTGGATAATCGGAGAAACGCCAAAGGCACAACACGATAAGAAATAGGGAAAGCAATAGCCAAGGAATACAGCTAATTAAACTGTTTCTTCCATTTATCGATGCTCGTCCAGGGAAGATTAATCTCAGTTTTAACGGGATGGTTTACCCAATCAGCTAATTTATGGAGATAGCCGTCCTCGCGTTCAAGAACGGGAAGTCCCGTATCTTCACCGATCTGGCGGGCTCGATTATCAATTGCAATAATTAGAGAGCGATGTCCTCCATTTAAACAGCGGATGCCCGCATGGAGACGCGTCCCCACATAATCAAACTCCTCGGTTTCAATTACACGATTAAGCTCTTCGATATTGGGGCCTATGACATTAAATTGCTTCAGATCGACTATTTGATCAAGACACCAATCAACATCATGGCTTCCTTGAATCCAAATCGTTACCTTTTCGTATTCCGACGACAGCAATTCCAGCATCTTACGGTCACGTTCCGCATCGAAACAATAATCGGTAATTGACGTAACAACGTTTTTAGAACGCTTAGAGGATATCTCGAGTTGCCTAGATGGGGTTAACGACCACATGGTCGGACATGCGGTATTAAGAACATTCTCTATGCCAATAGAGTTAAGCCTCTTCTTAGTCATTTCATCTCGAACACTATGAAGATATTCATCGGATAGCAAGGTTTTATAGAACTTCTTTGTATAGGCGTCGATAGCATCGTCCACCCCAATATCAGACATGCCCACGCCGAACAAAACAACATTTCTATTATTGCCCAACCGCTTGGCAAGCGCCCATTGCTGCTGATCAGCCATATGCGTATACAGAATATTGGTGCCGCACAACAGCTTTACGTATTCAGGATACATTTCAAGCTCTTTGGAATAATAGTGCGTTGCCACATGGGGCAACGCACCGCCAAAGATTTGATCCGCGATACAGCCACAGGCATCCATGATCACATGGTCACCAGAGTTCTCGCTTCCCATAGCCGTATCCAAAAGGAGATAGCGTTCTTGCTTAACACCATCGGATTTTTCATCGTGCCTGCGCGATGTCGCAGAGGCTTTAAGTAGCTGAGTCCATTGGTTAAAGCGCGCCATTAGTTTCTCCGAAATAAACGTTTGAGTAGAGCAACGTGACCGCCTTCAACGCCCGTCGAAGCAGAAGGCTGAAACGGTTCACAATAATCATCAGATAGGTTAAAAACGGCAGACACGCTGCATGCGCCACTTTCAACCGAACGTACAACAGGATGAGCGTTGCGAGAAGGCGAAAGACAGACTAGTTGGCTTAACTCGGCGACACAAAGCGGATTCTTGCCGTCTTCCGCAAAAGAGTATATATGAATGCGAAGATAGGCCTCTTCATCATCATTTAAAAACAGCGGAACATGCCCCGCAAAAAGACCGTCCCTAGATTCAAGACTAATCCAGCGAATATCTGACTGATCAAGGGCACACCAAACTGCCGCGCGAACATCCACAGGCATCAAAGACGACTCAAAACGCACAGTCAAATCAACAGAAGAAGCTTGAATGAGCGTTTGAGACATGGCAGACGATCGCAATCGAGCATCAGCGAGATGATCGCTGAGCAAGAAGACCTTACTTAGTTCTTCGGTTTTTAGCACATTCCCAAAGGCGGACTTCCCGCTAACCAAGGATGGCTCTTCATTCAGATAACGTGTAAAGGCCTCGAAGAACATTTCATTTTCACGCTCAATCGACGTGCAGCTAAATCGATTAGGCGAATCGCATTTTGAGCCTGAAAGAGCCTCAAGAATAGAAGAAGCAATGCCGCAAGCAGAGGGCTCAGCGAGGTGGATGGTGCCCTCCGGAAAGTCGAGTAGATTATTCTCACGGTTTATTTCAATTACCGAGAGCTTCGATGCAAGCATTTCGAAAGGCAGGCGAGAGGGATTAGTCACGCTCAACGATACGCCGGCAACACACTTGGCATAAAGCGAGGCGCATTCATCAGCGGTCAAGATGCCGAGGCTGCGTACACGTGGATCACGAATGGGAGGCATTGCGTCTTCGCCGTATAAATATACGACAACCGCATCGTCGAGCTTGAGAAGCAATTTAATTGCATCAAGCAACATGCCAGACAAACGCCGATCCTTATTGGATTGATAAATAGCACAGACGGCATACTCTCTGCTTAGATTTTGTTCCTGCGCAGTATATATATCGCTAACGCCAAAATCACAATATGGTACTTCATGCGAATAATAGGGTTCAACTTTTTTAGAAAGCCATCTGCCTATCGTTATGGGGTTTAGTTCATAACGATAACTTGCTTCGGCATTTAGATACATCTCCCCCATCGGATAGAACCAAGGTTCAAAATCCTGAATGAAGTAGAACTTATGGGTGCACTTCTGCATAGATGCAAAGTGCGCCGTATTCCAAGCGGTGGCGATTACTGCAAAAAAATCCTCGGGCACACTCGGAGCCACAAGAACTTCTTTAGGCGAATAACCAAACCAATCCTTTATTTCGGTCTGAACTCTATGAGCACTTTTGTATGCTTCACAGCCCGGCATAATGTAAAAGTAGTTCTCATATCCGCGAGAATCTAGAAAGGAAGCCTTGCTGCAGATGGTTCGAAAGCCGCCAGAACCCTTTGCCGGCGGAGATATTATCCAGGCAATTTGTTTCATTTAAAGCACTCAAATCGCTTCGTAGTCAAAAGGATCGAACTTATATAACGCTGCGCGCTTGGGATCTCGAGAAAAGTTAACGGAGAACCATGGGTCCCCCTCAGAGAATCGCTCGGACCAGTTATGCAGCAATCGTGCCTTATCCTCAAAATGCTTATGAGAGCGAGATTTACTATCAAGAGATTTGTCAACACATGCCAAATGGTAGAGACATGCCTCTGGTGTATAGATCACTTTTAACCCAGCTTGAGAAGACTTGAAGCAAATATCAACATCCGAATAGTCAAGAAGATACGACTCGTCAAAACCACCCAAACGATTAAAATGTTCGCGTGAAATAGCTAAACAGACACCACTCACCGCCGATACATCCCTCACGGTCAATGGCATATAGATATAGCCAGGAGAAGAGCGATGAATGCCTTGCGATAGGTTGACGATTGATTCTCCAACATAAGACAGGCCTGCCTGCTGCACAATACCGTCAAGATCGCACGTCATTGTTCCAACAACGCCAACATCCTCTCGCTGGGAAAAACCAACGAGAGTCTTTAGCCACAAGGAGTCTAGTGCCTGAATATCGTCATGAACAAAGACGAGTTGCTCGCCATGCGCGGCGAGAACTCCGGCATTTCTCCATGCAGATATATTAAACGGGTCATCAAGCGCGTGAACGATATAGCGACAACGAAGTCCAGAGCTCGATTGCTGAACAACGGCTTCCGCATCCTGTGAGCACACGAAAACAACTTCAAGATCATCAAAATCGGTGTCATTGATTGAAGATACAAGAGTCGAAAGAACCGAAGGATTGCCGCGGGTGGTAACGATTAATGAACAGGACTCAGATGAAGGAACATCATAAATAGGGCTATATCTAAAAGCACGGTTATGAGAGTTGACCACAGTCGCCTTGATACCGCATCTATCAAGGTGCTCCTGAACCGCTTTTATTCCAGCAAGTGTTGCATAGGGTTTACTATCGGAATTACCCGCAGTCGAATTCTCGCTTATTCTCCAGTGATACAAGATTTTAGGAACGTGATGGATCGTCCCACCAAGTTCGGCAATCTTCAACACCATGGCATGGTCTTGGGCGCCATCCAGCTCGCTGTTAGAAAGATCAATTCTGTCTAAACATGCCCTTTTAACAGTAAGAAGGTGGCAAATATAATTGTTGTCACGAGCCATATCAAGACTAAAATCGGGCTTAAAAGTAGGATGAGCCAAGGACCCGTCAGGCAATAGCTTATCTTCATCACAGTAGAGAAGATTAATATCCGAATTTTGATTTAGAGCGTGTGCATACTCAAACAAGATATTCGGTTCGAGAACATCATCATGATCGAAAAAGCAAAGGTAGTCTCCCTTGGCCATCTTGATTCCGACATTGGTGTTCTCAGTGATACCTAGATTGCCCTCAAGATCAGTAACTTTAATTCTAGAGTCTGCAGTCACATACTCGGAGACCAAATCGCTAAGGCCATCGTAATCTGGCGTAGAGTTAACCAGGATGAGTTCCCAATTCGAATACGTCTGAGCAATCACAGAATCAGCCATATCCCTGAAGAAATTCAAGGGAGTCTTATATAGAGGAACGATGATTGAAAACAAGGGCTGGTATGCAAGTTTTATTTGTGCTTGTGCCCGCGAATCGGATCCAGTCAATCTGCGCCCAGAAAACCAGGACAAATAACGGGGTTGATCGAATGCGCACGCATGGTCCCGATCAGCCTCATCCAAAAGCTCCTTAAGCATATCTTTCTTTAGATTGATAAACGTATCTAGATGACCAGAAGCCCTGTGCATGCAAATGCACAGGCTATCCCCGACCTTAGGAATATGAAGAGAGAAATTTATTAAACCAGGATTCGCATCGGCTATTAAGTTATTAAATAACAAAGATTCGCCAATAACGCAGGCTTCTTCATTAAAAGCGACAATACGATCACCCTCAAGGCAATCAGTACCTGAAAGAACACCTCTAACGATTACGCCATCAACGCAGGGAATAAAGCTCTCAATTTGGATAGAAGCGAGCGCATGCACGCCAGAACGGTCAATATTGCGAAATTGTCCACAATGCTCCGCGCGCAGCAAGCCGTTAACTTTCGACTCAATCGAAAACTTGCCAGGATTGATGCGGCGCTGGTAAATTACATTATCTCCGCTAAAGAAAGACAGCGATTGGTCGACACCAAAATCGGCAAGAACAACAACAAATTCAGTCTCTGAAAAAGGAATGATTCTTGCGGGCAGAATTTGCCCATTGGGTGATTTCGACTCAACAGCATCAGGAAAAACGGATGCGGCTTCATACAGTAGATATAGCTTGCCGTCGCCACGGCAATTTAGCTTATTGTTAAATTCGGTATTAAAAACTATGCCCATATCAGCAACACTTTCCAACAATTAATACAAACTCGCAAATCGCAGCCAGAACAAACGGCAATACGAGGCACACTAAAACGAATCGTTTACCATCCCCATAGACCAAGCGATCCTGGTTAAGAATAAACGAGAGGCAAGGAACCAGGAGTGGCAAAAGGTAACGACTCTGACAACCATTAACCGTCCCCAAGCCAACGGGGGTAAACGATACATAAAGTGCTGTAGCGACCAAAATCACCGTAAACAAAAACACAAATGAGGCCCAAAGAAATTGTGCGAGACCAATATGATTCACGCTAATCGAATCGGCCGAAAAAAGCCCAAACAACAATAGACAAACAGCTGGAAGCACCTGAACCAACCCACGGATTGCATTTACAGAAATCTGAGCAGCAAGCGATCCAAGGTATGCAAAGTTCAATGCATATCCAGAAGAGGTTATCGGATTTAAATAATAAGTTGAAAAATAATTGGCGAGTATTTCCGCGTAGCGCAATGGATCGGCGAGAATGAAAGCGATTTGCTGACCAGAGTTAACATCGGAGCCGCCTCGCATATCGCCAACGTTAGATCCGCTGGCCGTTGAAAACAAGAACGGAAGCGCAAATGAGGCAAAAGCAATCAAGCCCAAAACAAACACGGCGGCATAGTAATGAACTCGTTGCTTCGAGCCCGCAAAACGATTACGCGGAACCATAAAGAAAAGACCGATTATCGGAAAATACACAGCTTTGACTGCGAGTCCTAAAAAGGTAAATAAAAATGCGAGTGCTATATTGCGAACTGTAAATTCATTTAAATCACCCCATGCATACCTCAAAAAATAAGCAAAACCGAGAATGATAAACGAAATGAGCCATGCATCATAAGAGAAACATGACGCAAGAAAGATCGAAGTTGGCAGCATTCCCACAAAAGCAAATAGTCCCTTTTTTGAGGGCGTAACCTTGATTGCAATGGCAATTGCAAGACAGTAACTAAATAAATTGCAAATCCGAGCGAATTGAATCATAGAAGAAAAATCGAAATGCAGAAGGCGAGCGAGCCAAAGGCCAATTGCCGACGGAATATACCCAATGCTGCTAAGCGTATAAACGAATTCTTCATGCTTGTTAACTTGCACATGACCAGAAGCGATATCAGATCTATAGGAGCCATTCAACTGCCTAGCATGCTCAAGAATTTCCGCTCGATCAAAATGGGAAAGAGAGGGCTCTTCATAGCCCTGTGCACGACGGACCGCTTCGTCAGTAAATTTAATATCCGTATCAGTTTTTTGAGTTTCAAATAAATAAGATGTCGAAAGGGCATTGGAATAGTGAATTTGATCATCCCATGAAATACCCGTCGTTATCGGAGTGCTCACCACAAGGAAAACACCAATTGAGAATGCAGCGATAAAGAAAGCAACAGGAAGGGCAGAGTTTCTCTTTCGAATGCCCGAGCAAGCCGTGAAAACCGAAGTTATGACTACCAGCAGGAAATAAACAACAGCATTAATGAACCCATTCACGAATGCAATCGTAGAGCAGCCAAAAACAATAAAGAATGCGATAATCAGCAGGGAAACGTAGTCGGTAGCCTTGACCCTCGCCGAAGCAGAATGGAACAACGCTTTCAGAGAAAAGCCGCTTTGGAATAAATAGAGTATTGCGCAATAGGAAATCAGAAAAAAGAATATGAGCCGCTTTTTATTCCAGTCAGCAATATTCGAGAAATGAGAAGCCGGCGAGCCAAGAACGGTACAGCCCTCCCAGATGACCGCCACAGCAAATGCCGCAAGCAACAGGACTAATAATTGAGCGCAGCGACCAGAACAGTTGTCACGCTTTTTTTCATCATCTGAGGAAAGGAAGACACAATATGATTGCCAAATGGCAATATTTACAACGACGCAATAGAGCGCTAAAACAAACAGCTGTGAGACAGAGTGGTTCGCATAAAAGTGCTTCATGCACAGAAGCTCGACAATAAAGAGAAGAGCAACGAAGACGGCTTTCATTATTTGCTTTTGGTTTACGCATCGAGACAACACGGAGCTAATTCACCTTTATCCAAATCAAGCTGCAAGGGCCCTAGAAGAATCGTTCCCAGTCGTCTGGATGACAAGTATGGGCACCAAGCACTGTTCACAACTGTTGAAAGTAATATAAGTAGGGACATTCACATCGAGATGATTTATACGCTAAAGCGAAACGCATAGCCTACTTTTCCTTCTCCCTACTTAACGCAACAGCCTGAACAAGCGAGTTTAAACGCTCTTCCTGTCGAGAGAGGCGAAGAGAATTACAGAAATCACGGACCACAAGAACGGCAATAACGTAAAGGAACACGAAGTTAGAAGCCGACATGAAACCAAATAGACTTGAAAGCCACATTGCAACTTGTGGAAAAACGCCCAAAATTACAAAACTGACGCTGAATAGCAGCCAAAACAGAGAATCCAAAACTTGCATTTGGGATTTTTTTAATTTGCGCAATACGAACACGAATACCAAAACAGCGCAAACAAGAAGCAAAATACGAAGAGAGACCGGCAAATGGATCACCTAAACCACTGAACGACAAGGAGCGTAACGAAAACACGAACCATATACTGCATAGACCTAACAGGGTTAAGATAGCTCTCGCCACCTTGACGCTCGCGCATCTTAACCTGTACCTCTGAAATGGAATACCCTTGCTTCAAAAAGAGAGCGAGAGATTCTGGTTCCGGATTTAAGGTATTGTCGTAATAGTATTTCTTAAGAATATCCCGCCCAAATAGCCTAAATCCAGACGTTGGGTCACTGATTCTCTTGCCTGTCAGAATCTTTATTAGCACCGTAATCATACGCGAGCCGATCATGCGAAGCGTCTTGTCTTTGCGCACGCTTACAAACCTAGAGCCAATGACAATATCTGATCCATCAGATTGAGCCCTATCAACAAGGACCTTTATATATTCCGGACAATGCTGGCCGTCAGCATCAAACTGAACCATATAGTCATATCCATGATCAACCGCATAACGCGCAGCCGTCTGAAACCCAACGGTCAAACCACAGTTAATGGGCATGTCAATGATGTCACAACCAAGATCCTTGCAGATAGCTAGCGTTCGATCTCGTGACCCATCATTGATAACAACAAAATCAAACTCAGGTGCAATTTGCCTGAGCTCGCATATCGTCTTTTCTATGCATTCCTCCTCATTATAAGCAGGAATAGCGATAAGAGTTTTGGGTGTCATATACACATAAACCGATCTCTAGTTTTTCTCATTATTATAGCGAGAGATATACAAATGGTTAAATAGACACAACGAATGGTGCACCCTTGATTATCAACTTAATCAGAACACTTCCCACATTCATCCGTTCATGGACGGATGAATGTGGGAACCCGTTACCCTGAGAGCCGAACCGGTTGGCCCCGGGGACTCGAAGGACAGCATGTCCGGAAAAAAGAAAAAGGGTTCCGAGATGGCAACCCCGAGTGTCTACGACAGGCTCACCAGACACGAAAGGGACACGGGCCAGAAGATGCTGGAGCTGGACGCCCGCGCGCCTCCAAGGCGATGCTCGGCGGCGATGCGGAGGCGCTGCTAGACGCCTACAGCCTGGAGGACGTGCCCATCGGAAGACTCGACCTGACGCCGAGCCTCATCGAGAGGGCACGCGCGGAGAGGCGCGTCGCCCCGCTGGCCTAGCCCAAAGGCAAAACGGAATAGGCGGACCGACCGTCCAGCTGAGTCTGGAAAGAGGTGCCAGACTGAGGGCGGAGAATGGCCCCCGGACCTATCGAACACATATCCACCGTTCCTTCAACTGGGGAAACGGAGCCCCCGGGGTCCATGGGGGCCGCGGGGGCGTTCGGCTAGCCGCGGATACGAACTATCTGCGCAGCGTGTTCGGCTGAGATCGGAAATCAACCACGAATGGTGCACACGGCATCGAGAACCCCGCAACAAACCTCGCCCTAGATTTCAAAGCTAGCAATCTTACGAGTGTCGAACGGCATGGTTACGCCATGTCTCTCTAAGCGTAGGTGCACAACTACGAGGTTTTCTCAAAAGTTTTAATTGCAACCACACGCGCCATATTAATGACATTCATTAAATACGACTTAGAGCAAAATGGGATTTGAAGCAATTGGAAAATACCTTTTGCTCGATTACCAGAATGAATATTTCTCAACCCATTATTAAATAATGCATTTGCCTTTAGATAGTTCTCAGCTCGGCGCCGATCGAACCGCTCGGCGACGATTGTATCAATCTTATCGACATCCAGTGATCGACCCTCTTTGAAAGCTGAACGTAAACACTGAGAAACAACGAACTGTTTATACAAATTGCTACGCGAAATGCTATTAACAGTCATTCTGTATCGAATGAGCGGCTCTGGAACATTTCCAATAGTGAACCCTTCCAGCTCGGCACGCAACAGTAAGTCATAATCTTCTGCTAGCGGAACAGACCGATACCCCATTTCAAATACAGACCTTCTTCCAAACCAACTCGGATGAGGTACGCAATTTCTAATCATAAGAGAACGCCTAACGCCTTCACTCGAACTTGGAATTGAATCAACGAGATATAATTGACTACCGTCTTCGTCAATGGCGTTCAAATAAGAACCCACTAGGTCAAGCTCATGTTCTTCAAGATACGACAACTGCCGTTCAATGCGCTGCGCCTCAGAAATGTCATCTGAGTCCATTCGGCAGATATACTGACCGCGTGAGACCTTGAACGCCCTTTCCAAAGATGCAGCAAGACCAAGATTGCGTTCATTTCTCACGAGGCAAATCCTGCTGTCATGAGAGCTATAGTTTTGAGCAATATCGTAAAGTGTGTTGTCATCTGGATTATCAAAAACAACAACCACCTCGATTCGATGATAGGTCTGCTTTAAAATAGACGCTAGTGCCTCAGTAAAATCTTTGGCGCTCTCCCTATAACAAGGCATGAGCACTGAAACCAACTGTGAATCTGTCAACTAAAACCTCCAACACCGCTGCGGGAGCAAACGCTAATGAAAACTACCGATAGTTTAATAGTCCTTCATGTGGCATATATTACAAGTGATTTCGCTTCTGGCGTGTCTACAGTGGTGCCTCAATACCTAAATGAGCAGTCAGAAATAAAGGAAATGAATATAGCTCTATTAAATCTTACAAACTACAGACCTAAAGATGCGAAACTGTCTCTTATACACATCTGACGCTGCCGACGAATTAGACGGTGTAGATC
>ENA-OXEN01000333-OXEN01000333.1-human-gut-metagenome-genome-assembly--contig:-NODE-333-length-11519-cov-17.510380_pt1 | contig 11519 bp, 7 predicted proteins | sample MGYA00249358_ERZ652249 | MGnify/ENA primary metagenome ERZ652249 (study PRJEB26925, sample SAMN05826761) | human gut metagenome | biome: ENVO:2100002; feature: ENVO:00000062; material: ENVO:00002003... | reverse complement strand
ATAATAAATCCATTCAGTAAGAAGCCAAAAGGATTTAGGTTCATTGATATAAATGGGTTTACTCCCATCGCAGTATCATAAACAGATAAAAACGGTATTGGAAAACCAACTTTATATTCAAAATTATCTATTACTTTGAAAGGCCGCTTATTCCAAATCAAGAACTTCAATTTTATTATTCTGCTCATTCCGATAGGAAACAGAAAAATGATAGTCGCTCAGATTGGCCCGCAATTCCGTCCATAAATGCCCATTTTTCCAAGTTGCTTTGAGGTCATTTCCCATTGCTTCCGCAGAAACATCTCCGTCAAAAGCTTTATAAGTGTTGCGAAAATGTATGAGCTTATAAAGTTTTTGTAATACCGGACGCCTCACCTCTTTGTCGATTTCCTCTGCGGTATAATAATGCCGGTTAATATTCCGGCCCTCCTTGGTCTCTTCCAGCAAAGCAATGTCGTTTTTGCCCGCAAGCAGACCAACATAATAAATCTGAGGAATGCCAGGGGTGAAAAACTGAATAGCTCGGGCCATTAAATAAGCGGCATCGTTATTTCCCAGCGCGGAATAATAGGTGCAGTTGATCTGATAGATATCCAGATTATTATACGCCGCAGAACTGTATTTACGCTTGACATTTGCGCCGCGCTCATACAATGCCGAAACGGTCTGTCGCACCTCGTCGTCCGACAAAATATCCTTTACATCCACTACACCGATTCCGTCATGGGTATCCAAAGTAGTGAATTGATGACGCGGGCAGGTTTTAATCCAGTGAGCCAAATGTTCCGGATTTCCGAAATACAGTGCATGCAACACCAGCATCGGCAATACGAAATCATAAACCCAATACCCACGATCAGCCAGTTTTTTTTGGTAATGAAAATGTTCGTGAACCTCCGGCAGAATATCCGCACCGCCCGCCCGCAGAAAACCGGAGCACTCTTTCAGCAAATCATAAATCTGAGGTTCGACAAAAAAGCAGTTACTTCCCACTTTTTTCGTCGCGTAGGCGACGGCGTCAAGGCGCACCATCGAAACGCCCTGCCGCAGCAGAAAAGAAAAATTATCGCGATTGAACTTTTTTGTCGTCTCGCTGGTTACGTCAAGATCTATCTGTTCTTCACTAAATGTGCACCATGTTTTCTCCGTCGATCCATCCGCAAATTTCGCTTCCACATAAGGCGCACGAGGCTTGCGCTTATAAATAATGTCGCATTGTTCCGCTGTCGGAGCTCCCCCCGGCCAGAAATCACTGTAACGGATAAACAAGTCCTTCCAAGGAGATTCATTGTGGTTTTTTAAAAAGTCTTTATAGTAAACGCTCTGCGCGGAAATATGATTGATCATATAATCGCAGAGGAAGAAATAATCCCGAGACAGTGCGCGAATATCCTCGAATGTTCCAAACCGGGGATCAACCTCCCGATAGGTCATTGGAGAAAACCCCCGGTCACCGCTGGAGGGAAAAAACGGCAAAACGTGAATTCCTTTAACAATACCCTCAAAATAGGTCTTCAAGATATTATGGAGGTCTTTTAAATCACTCCCCATGCTGTCCGGATAAGTGATTAAAACAATTTGGTTTCTCAGACGCATTGAACATAGCTCCTTTGGGTTTCTTTTAAAAAATGTGCCGGAAGATTTGCCGCGCTTTTGTCACATGCCAACATATTCAGTACCCATGACATCCCGCGGCCATGCGAAACGAAACCAAAGGCGGCTATGTCGTTTCCCTCTTTTGCAGTTCTACATTGAGAATGGTGTGCGCCGGGACAACCTCTCCGGCTATCTGTGCAATCAAATAATCCACCGCATATTTAGCAATGCTTTCAATCGGCTGGGAAATTGTTGTAATCTGCGGATTGGTATAGCGTGCCAGACTGGTATCGTCATATCCGACCACCTTGACGTCTTCGGGAATCCGCCTGCCATTTTGCAGACAATATCGGATTACCTCGGCTGCGATGACGTCGCTGCTGGCAAAAACACCGTCCGCCTCAGGACATTCAGAAAAAACTCGTTTAATCACCTTTTGATAATTTTCCTTCTCCAGAGCATTCGTGTCAGTCTGATATAGGCGAAACGGAACCTTTTCCTGTTCGCAGGCATCTCTGAATCCATCATACCTTTTATTAGAAAGCATACTCAACTGCAGATTTCCGCTGATATGTACCAGAAAACGGCACCCTTTCTGAATTAAGTGTTCGGCTGCCAGCATCCCGCCAGCATAATTGTCGGAAGAGACAAAAGGAATTTTCTCTGAGATTTGCCGGTCAAGCGTGACAACAGGGAAATCACTGCTGGCAAAATTGCTGACATCCAATGTATGACTGCCCATAATAATGCCATCCACCTGATGTCTCCGCGACATATCGACGTACTCTCTCTCTTTTTCCTTTTCCATAAGGGAATTGCATAGGATTAACTTATAGCCTTTTGCAAACGTATAATATTCAATGTATTGGGTCAGCTGCGCAAAAAAAGGATGAGAGATGGTGGGAATGATCAAACCGATCAAATGCGACCGCTTAGAATAGAGGGAGCGCGCGACCTCATTGGGCCGGTAATTCAGCTCATCCATGGCCCGCATGACGCATTCACGCGTTTTGCGACTGACATATCCGCTCTCATTGAGTACTCGTGAAACTGTTGTGACAGAAACACCCGCATGTTTCGCCACGTCTTTGATATTCGTCTGCATGTGTTTCCTCCCGGGGTCCTTATTTAACTGCACCGTCGGTGACGCCGCCAATAATATTTTTCTGCATAACAATATAGAAGATGATAATGGGAACTATGCTCAGTACCAGCCCTGCCATCGCCAAGCCATAATCGCTGGTGTAGGTGCCAAAGAACGTATAGGTTGTCAACGGCAGAGTCCTGGATTTTTGGATCAGAACCAGCGACGGCAGCAGGAAGTCGTTCCAGAACCAAAGGACATTCAGGATAAAGGTCGTGGCGGTGATCGGTTTTAGCTGAGGGAAAACCACCTTCCAGAATATGACGAACATCGACGCTCCGTCAAGCTGAGCGGCTTCTTCCAGCGAAATGGGAAGCTGCTTGATAAAGCCGTGATACATGAATGTCGTGAGGCTGAGTCCAAATCCAAGATAAAAGAAAATCAGCGTACCCATATTGTTCAGCATGTGAAGATTTCCGTAAATGCTGACAAGGGAAACCATAACTGCCTGAAACGGGATAATCATCGCGACAATCAGCACGTAAAAGATGACGTTCGTAAATCTTGATTCAAACCGGGCAAGAAAAAAGGCCAGCATCGATGCAAAGAACATTACAACCAGCGCGCTGCAGATGGTCACGATCAAAGAATTAAGCAGCGACTGCGGGAAATTCATCGTATGAAAGGCATTAATGAAATTATCCAAAAAAACTGTTCCAGAGAACGAAAGCGGATTTTCCACAATGCTTCTTGTGTCCCGGAACGCATTCACAAGCAGCAGTATTAGGGGGAAGATAAAGAGGATAGCCAAAACAGCAAGAAGGATTCCTTTTACAATTTCAAAAAGTTTTCCGCTGATTTTCACTACAATTCCCTCCTTTTAAAGGCGTAAACCTGAATTAGCGCAATTATCCCTACAAAAATAAAGAACAGCATGGATTTTGCTCCTGCCAGACTGTAATTCTGGCTCAGAAACGCATCGTTATAAATATTGAGGGAAACCAACTCCGTTGAATTGTACGGACCGCCATTGGTAAGGGAAAGGTTCACATCAAACATCATAAATGCATTTTTTAAGGTCATAAAAACACAGATCGTAAAAGATGGAATCATCATCGGAATTTTGATTCGGAACAATTGCGTAAGCGAAGAGGCGCCATCAATATTGGCGGCTTCGATTACGTCACTGGGGATGTCTACCAGACCGGCAAGATAAATCAGCATCATGTATCCCGACTGCTGCCAGACTGTCACGACGACCATAGCCCAGAACGCTGTGGTTGGGCTGACAAGCCAAGAATTAGCAAATGCCTGCCACCCGGTGATCTGGCCCAAGTATAGCAGAATACGGTTGAAAACGAATTGCCAAATGAACCCTAAAAGAATGCCCCCTACCATATTGGGAACAAAAAAGATAGAACGAAGGAAATTTCTGGCTTTCATTTTAGTGTTTAACAGAAGCGCCAGCAAAAAACCGAACAAGTTCACAAGCAACACGGAGCAGGCCACATATTCAATAGTAAGCAGCATGGAATGCATGAAGCGCTGGTCTGAGAATGTGGCTATATAATTTTTAAAACCGACAAATTGGCTGATTTCCACACCATCCCAGTTGGTAAACGAAAAGAGGGCACCCATGACGAAAGGAAGCACGAGTACTACGAAAAACACAGCGAGGGGAAAAGCCGCAAACATAAAAAAAGCGGTCATTTTATTTTTAAACTTCAGGTTTTGATACAAGTCTGTCCCTCCAGTCTTTCACATGCCGCGATAAAACGGGTACCGCTGATACACTTCAGAATTTTCTGTACGCTTGCACGGTCATTCCGTCGTGCGAATCATGTGAATGAAAAACTCAGCTAAGCCAACTTGTCCGCATCCCATCCCAAACAGAAAACAGACGAGCTGGCCAAGCGCAGAGTTTACGGAATAATTATACCACGATTACTGTTTGCTTGCCCAGTAATTCTGAATATCTTTTGCCAATGCTTCTCTGTTGGCAGTGCCAGAAACATATTTCTGCATAATCGCTCCCAAAGACGAAACGCCGTCGCCGGGGTAGTAAAGATTCATCCAATTCAGAGTCTTTTCCTCATCCATATATTTGCTGATCGCCTTTGAAAGATAATCGTCAGGTGCAGCCGTGAGATCCTTGTAAGGAGAAAGGAAACCGTATTTGTTCACATAATAATCCTGACCTGTCTTGGATGTAAAGAACCAGTTCAGAAAATCAAGCGCGCCTTCCTGCTGCTCTTTGGTGGATTGGGAAATGTCGAGGCAGAAAAACTGGGAAGGGCCCACGGAAATCTGAGAATTCCCGTAGTCGGAGGGGTTGTTGCTAATTGGATATGGCATGATGCCGACCTCCCCGGACATGTTGTCCTGATTCAGCGTTGGCATTGCCCAGTCCCCCTGGAACCACAAGGCGTTTTTCCCCTGTGCAAACGCGAGTGTGTCATCGTCGTAGGTAGCCCCAAGAGGTGATTTTTTAGAGGTGTTGTACTGCAGAAGCAAGTCAAGGGTATCTAACCACCCATTGTAAAGCTTGTCGTTTACCAAGTTGGCCTTGCTGGCTTTCAAATCGGAAAGGAATTGCAAGTTGGTCTTAATGGAAGGAGACCGCGGAGCAAACATCAGATTGGTCATATGGGAGCCCAGCGACCAGTCCACGCCGGAAACCCTTGTGGGGTCTACCCCTGTAGCAGCAATTTTTTCAAGCAGCTCTTTCAGTTTATCCTGTGTATTGATAGTGCTTGGGTCAAACGTTCCCCCGACCGCTTTATCTAAGATATTCTTATTATAAAGAATCCCGAACGCCTCCTCGCAGACAGGCAGCCCGTAGATTTTTCCGTCTTCGGTGGTCATCAAATCCGTTGTACCTGCCCGGGCTTGCTTGATTAAAGGAAATTTGCTGAAATCATACAGCTTATTTTTGTAAGTGGCCGCCTCTTGAACAGCCGTAAATAAAGTAGGGGCGTTTCCGCCCGCGTACAGGGTCGTTAACTTTTGCATGCCGTTATCCAACGGAATATTGACGATTTCATACTTGCTTTGACTCGCATTATACGCGGCCAATTCCTTTTTGAAATCCTCCGAAATTTCGTCCTTGATGGTGCCTAAAAACGTAATTTGGGTTCTTGCTCCGTTGGAGCCCTGAGATTCACCTTTGCTCTTGTCTTCGCCAGAACAGGCGGTTGCAGAGACCGCTATGGCTGCTGCCAGAAGAAACGCTATCACTTTTTTCATTGAACTGTCTCCCCTTTTCACTATAGATGGTGTTTTGTTGACCTTTTGCGACACTCAGTATAGCATCACACTTTTTATATGTCAACCGTTTTCATAAAATAATATAAGATACCATTTGCAAATTCATATATTTTAAGTGTTTCACTTCTATTATTTTGTATAAGTGCCAGTATATTCTTGACTTTTTGTCTGCTTACTGTATAATAATATATGAATTTCGGTTCCATGTTTTTGCATTCTCCCACAGCTTTAACCTTTCTAACACATAGAAAATACACCATAAATGAGGAATGTCGTGTTATGAATATGAAAAAATACCATCAGGATCCTGCGGTGTCCAGCGTTGGAACTGAAAAAAACCACGCTTATTTCATTCCAGCCCCAGAAAATGTAGATTTTTTGGAATTTGAAAGGGGAAAATCTTCTTTTTTCCAAAAATTGAGTGGCAAGTGGCTTTTTCATCTTTACGAGAATATGGAAACGGTTCCCTATAACTTTTTTAATCCATCTTTTCAGCACAAAGGGTTCTCCACGATAACCGTGCCGTCTACATGGCAAACAGAGGGATTCGCTCAGAACCAATATACCAACATGCGTTATCCTTTCCCGTTTAATCCCCCTTATGTACCTGCGGAGAACTCCTGCGGTGCCTATCTGACGGATTTTGAGGTTTCACCGGACAGACAGGGCCGCAGGGCCTATTTGAATTTTGAAGGGGTTGATTCCTGCTGCTACATCTGGCTAAACGGCAGTTTTATTGGTTTTCACAAGATTTCGCACGCCATCCACGAATATGACATTACCAGGCACATTCGGACGGGCAGAAACCGCTTGGCCGTTCTCGTTTTAAAATGGTGTGACGGCTCCTATCTGGAAGATCAGGATAAATTGCGCATGTCCGGAATTTTCCGGGATGTCTACATCCTTTACCGTCCGGAGAATTTTATACGCGATTACCGTATTGCAACCCGCGTGGACGGCGAACGTGCTTTCATTGAAGCGGATGTAGAATTTGCATGCAATCCGGAACTGTTTTCCTATACGCTTTTCTCGCCGCAGGGAAATCTGCTTGCACAGGGAAAGAGCGACGAACCGAACATCAGCATTGAAGTCAAACGGCCGCAGATGTGGAATGCAGAAGCTCCGGCGCTTTACACGCTGTTTCTTACATCCTGCGGAGAAACCATCCAGGAACACATCGGTATCCGGACGGTGTCCGTAGAAAACGGCGTTGTTCTGTTAAACGGAAAACCCATCAAAATAAAAGGAGTCAACAGACACGACAGCGATCCGTTTGACGGATACGCCGTCACGCGCAAAGACTTGATGCGGGACCTGCTTATGATGAAACGCCATAACATCAACGCGGTCCGGACCAGCCATTACCCGAACGCGCCCGAATTTCTTCAAATGTGCGACCGGCTGGGCTTTTATGTAATTGCAGAGGCCGATTTGGAAGCTCACGGGCAGGAAACGATCTACAAGCCGAGCAAAAAAGATCTGTGCTTTTTTGCGGAGAATCCTGTTTGGCGCCAACCCATACTGGAACGCGTGCAGAAACTGGTAACGCGGGATAGAAACCGTCCGAGTATCCTTTTCTGGTCACTCGGAAACGAGTCCGGTTACGGTGCAAACATGGAAGCAGCCGCCAAATGGGTGCACAGCTATGATCCCTCCCGTTTGGTGCATTACGAACATATAGCACATATTCCCCCGCATTTTCAACCGGATTTTTCTTTGTTGGATGTAGCAAGCCGCATGTATCCCTCCACGGGCGATATTGACGCTTATTTTCAGAACAATCCCCGCAAGCCTCTGTTGCTGTGCGAATTTTGTCATGCTATGGGAAACGGACCGGGGGATTTGGAAGATTACTTTGAATTGATCTACCGCTATCCCGGACTTGCAGGCGGCTGCGTTTGGGAATGGTGTGACCACGCTGTACCGGACGGACAAGCCGCTAACGGAACGACTCGTTATTTGTATGGCGGTGATTTTTTTGATAATCCGAATGATGGCAATTTTTGTCTGGACGGTCTGGTAACGCCCGACCGCAAACCGTCTACCGGGCTGTTGGAGTATAAAAACGTGCTGCGTCCCGTTCGTGCGCAGCAGCTGTCAACCGAAACAGGGGAATATTTGTTTACAAACTGTCTGGATTTTCTGGACACAAGCGAAGCAGTAAAGGTCATCTATGAAATAACCAGCGACGGTATTGTGATGGAAGAAAAATCGCTTCCTACGCTGGCTATTCCGCCTCACTCCGCACAGTCCGTCTTTATACTTCCTAAAAAGACATATTCCGGAGCTGTTTTTATTCGTTTTCGCTATCTGCAGAAAAAAGCAACGCCGGCGGTCGCGGAAAATGAGGAGCTTGGATTCGACCAATTCCCGCTTTCCGCCAAACCATTTGCTTTCCAGCCGGTTTCGAAAGGTTTACGGAAAACGGAAACACCGCAGTACCGGGAAACAGACACTCAGATCTTAATTCACGGAGAACATTTTGCATATACCTTCAGCAAAACAAGCGGTTTGTTTTCACGGCTGGAGGTCAACGGCCGCTCTTTGCTGAATGCACCCATGCAGTTTAACCTTTGGCGGGCGCCGACGGATAACGACCAATTTGTCAAAGACAGTTGGCTGGAAGCTGGATTTGACTGTGCGGAGCCTTTCGTATATGATGTAAAAACTACTTGCCGGCCCGTCAGCGTCTTAATCGAGACGACGACCGATCTTATCCCGGTATTCCGTCAGCGTATCCTGCTGATTTCCTCGAGCTTCGAGATTTTTGCGACCGGCAGAGTGCGTGTGACTATGAGGGGCAAGAAAAATCCGGTATTTCCCAATCTTCCCAGATTCGGTATCCGGATGTTTTTGCCTGAAAAGTTTAAGACGCTGCGCTATTTCGGCTATGGCCCGTACGAAAGCTATGCGGATAAACACCGCGCGTCTTATATCGGCCTTTTTGAAAGCACGGTGAATGATGAATTTGTCGATTATATCAAACCGCAGGAAAACGGGTCCCACTGCGGTTGTGTGTTTGTAAACCTTGCCGGCGGCCAAGACTCCATTACCGTCCGTTCAAACAAGATGTTCAGCTTCAACGCTTCTCAGTATACTCAGGAAGAACTGACCAAAAAGCGCCACAATTTTGAACTGGAGGAATCTGACGGAACGGTTCTATGTTTGGATTATAAACAAAGCGGCATCGGTTCTAACAGCTGCGGCCCGAAACTTCTTAGGCAGTATCAACTGAAAGAAACACGTTTTTCCTGGTCGTTTGAGATCGATCCGACAGAATCAGAAAGGAAATCAATATGAAAGATTTTATTAGGAGCGCAGCAGAAATCCGGCCCTCCCCCCGCCAAATTGCCTGGCAGAAAATGGAGTTTTACGCATTTATCCATTTTGGGCTGAACACATTTACCAATCAGGAATGGGGGCTGGGCGTAGAGGACCCTCTCATCTTCAACCCTTCGGAACTGGACGCCTCCCAATGGATTGAAGCCTGCAAATTGGCCGGTATGAAGGGGGTTATTCTGACCTGTAAGCACCACGACGGATTTTGCCTTTGGCCGAGCAAATTTACCGACTATTCCGTAAAGAGCAGCCCTTGGAAAAATGGAAAAGGCGATCTTGTACGGGAGGTAGCGGACGCCTGCCGCGCCGCGGGATTGAAATTTGGCGTCTATCTTTCCCCTTGGGACAGGCACGAAAGCAGTTACGGTGACTCTGAACGTTATAACCGCTATTTTATCAGTCAACTGAAAGAGTTGCTGACTCAATATGGGCCTGTCTTCAGCGTATGGTTCGACGGGGCGTGCGGAGAAGGACCAAACGGTAAGCGGCAGGCATACGATTGGGACCGTTATTTCTCTGTTATCCGCGAATTACAGCCGGACGCCGTTATCGCCGTATGCGGACCGGATGTCCGCTGGTGCGGCAATGAAGCCGGCCATTGCCGCTCAAATGAGTGGAGCGTCGTGCCCGAACAATTGCTGAACATTGAACAGATACAGGAAAATTCACAGAAAATGGATGATGCGCAGTTTCGTACCCTTGTAAGAAGTTCGGACGAAGATCTGGGAAGCCGTAAGGTAATCAAGAAAACAGAACGTCTGGTCTGGTATCCGGCAGAGGTGAATACGTCGATCCGGCCGGGCTGGTTCTATCACCCGGAGAAAGACAATCAGGTGAAATCGCTCAAGGCACTGTTGACAGTCTACTACCAATCGGTCGGTGGAAACTCAACATTCTTGTTGAATATTCCGCCGGATACCCGAGGGCTTATTCATGATACAGATGTGGCCAGACTTCGGGGACTTGGCGCTTCTCTTCGCGCTACCTTCCAGTCCAATCTTACGGAAGGTTCTCTCGTTACTGCGTCCGAAACTTTTGGGGATTACTTCGCACCGCAGCAGGTATTGGAACCGGGTGATTCCTCCTACTGGCGGCCCAATGATGGAACGGAAGCAGCTGAGCTAACGATCCGGTTCCTCTCTGTTCAATCGCTTAATATGATGGTGTTGATGGAGCACATTGCCTCCGGACAGCGGGTGGAATCATTCTCTTTGGAGTATGAAGATCAATCCGGCTGGAGGCCGTTTTTCCGCGGGGGTGTGATTGGTTATAAAAAGATCTGCCGGTTTAATACGATACGCACTCGGGCAATTCGGCTGAAAATCGAGCAATCCAGATGGTATCCCACACTTTCTTTTATCGGTGCATTTTACAGTAACGACATCTGTCTTGAACAGAATTGATTCCGCCAATTAAAATGTTTCGAAAACGGAGGGATAGTATGCAGAAGCAGTTACACTGGGAGAAGTCCTTAATCTGCTGCTGTTTTGCGGTGTCCTCCACAAAGGAAAGATCATAGGCAGCAAGAAATGGAATCGTGTCAACCCGTGAAATGAGCGGTTCAATTAAGTTTGAAATGCGGATGTACTTTGCCTGAATTCTTTATATAAAAAGCTGCAAACCCTGATTCTGACTGGGTTTGCAGCGTCTATAGATTCTTGTGGAATCCTCAAAATTTCGTTTATTTTACAATGGGTAAAACGACTCAAAATGCCGTGTTCTTTGGACGTGTCGGTTCAAATCCGATCACCGGCACCATCTTTTGGCTCCCCAAACTCTCTTTTTAAGCGGGTTTGGGGTTTTTTAAAAGTCAAGGAAAGAAGAACTGCACGCCTTGACATTAGGCGAACATTTCCTTTATCATCACTTTATTGCAAACGGTTTTCATTTGCATATTATTGTTTTAAACCAATTCATAGGATTTTGAGCAACACCGTTGACCCGGATTTCAAAATGTAAGTGCGGTCCGGTTGCCTGACCTGAAGAACCAACATATGCAATAACCTGTCCCTTTTTCACACTCGTTCCAACACGGACATGTCCCCGGCTGCGCAAGCATACACTGCACAAGGAGACAAAATAAAAGTGTAACACTGAATTTGCCCCCTGTCGTAGGATTTTGAAACTATGGCAGGGGGCAAGTCTTATTCCTTATTCCGTGATTCGGTGCAAAACGAATTCAGATATCATACAAATTTCAGTGGGAATTTGATTCTCATTTGGCAGTCTTATT
>ENA-OXEN01000321-OXEN01000321.1-human-gut-metagenome-genome-assembly--contig:-NODE-321-length-11700-cov-14.695406_pt1 | contig 11700 bp, 10 predicted proteins | sample MGYA00249358_ERZ652249 | MGnify/ENA primary metagenome ERZ652249 (study PRJEB26925, sample SAMN05826761) | human gut metagenome | biome: ENVO:2100002; feature: ENVO:00000062; material: ENVO:00002003... | reverse complement strand
AATGCCGTTTCATTTCAAGGGAAAGGTTAAAATCGCGCACAAGACCGGCGAGGACGGCGGCATTACCCACGACGTCGGAATCGTCTTTGCACCCCAGCCCTTTGTGGCGTGCTTCTGCTCCAACGAAACGGACGTTCCGCTCTTTGAAAGGGCAATTCAGGACATCACCAAGCTGCTGTACGACCTGCAGCCCGAGCACTGATTTTCAGGCCAAAAACGGGTTTTTAGGCAGATTTTATAACAAAGCTGTAATGAATTTCCGCCCGTTATCGGCGTCATTTTTCCCCCTTTTTGCCTTTACAAAAATGCTTCACAGTGATATGATTATTAATATATGAATTTTTTTACTTAAGAAATTGCATTACTTGCAGTATTTCAGTTGATTGTGCAACAAATTTACTTTCTTCCCCGCCGAAGGCGGGGAAGAAAGTGTTTCGTCTCGCAAACCGAAATGGAATTGCTGTAGAATTATGATGAAATGCCAAAGGAGGCCCTTTCTTGAAAATAAAGGAAATAGAGATCGGCGAGATTTTTATCCCGCTGGCAACTCCCTTCAAAACCGCTCTTCGCACAGTGGAAAACGTGGAGGACATCGTCGTCAAAATTACCGCCGATACCGGGGAAGTCGGATACGGCGAAGCGCCCCCGACCGCGGTGATTACCGGCGATACGAAAGGCTCCGTTGTCTGCGCCGTCCGCGATTTTATCCGTCCGGCCATTCTGGGCATGGAAATCGAAAATCTGGACGGAATCATGGAGAAGCTCCACTCCTGTATCCAGAAAAACACCAGCGCCAAGGCCTGTGTGGACATGGCGCTTTACGACCTGTACGGAAAGCGCTATAAAGCGCCGCTCTACCGGCTTCTGGGCGGGTACCGCACAGAGCTGGAAACCGACCTGACCATCAGCGTCAACCCGATCGACGAGATGGTGCGCGACAGCGTGGACGCGGTAAAGCGCGGCTACCGCATTTTAAAGACGAAGGTCGGTAAGGAAGGCGTAAAGGATATTGAACGCATCGCCGCCATCCGCGAAGCGGTGGGCAAAGACGTGAAAATCCGCGTGGACGCGAACCAGGGCTGGACCGCCAAGGAAGCCGTCCGCATCCTGACGGCGATGGAGAACCGCGGGCTGGACATCGAGCTGTGCGAGCAGCCGGTGAAGGCGCACGACCTCAACGGAATGCGCGCCGTGACGCAGTCGGTTTCTACTCCTATTCTGGCGGACGAAAGCGTGTTTTCCGCCGAGGACGCGGTGGAGATCATCCGCACGGGCGCGGCGGACCTGATCAATATCAAGCTGATGAAAACCGGGGGCATTTACGGCGCTTTGAAAATCTGCGCGATCGCGGAGACCTACGGCGTGGAGTGCATGATCGGCTGCATGCTGGAAAGCAAGCTGGCTGTCAGCGCGGCGGCGCACCTTGCTGCGGCGAAGGGCATTATCACCCGCGCCGATCTGGACGGTCCGTCCCTGTGCAAAACCGACCCGTTTGAAGGCGGCCCGGATTTTCTGAAAAACCGGATCGTCATGAACGATCTTCCCGGTATTGGAATTCAGACCGTTCCCGCATTCAAAGAGGGCGGTAATAAGGCACCAGCCGTCCTTTTATCATAACAGGCACCCTTACAGAAATTCTGTTTCCGTTTGCGAGACAAAACGCAGCTTTATTGCAGAATCAACTGGAAATGCTGCTAGGGTACATCATTTAGAGAGAAAAGAGGATAAACGATGAAAAAGCTGTTATCAATGTTGCTGTGCGCCGCAATGCTGCTCGGCACGCTGGCGGGATGCGGCCAAAAAGCCGAGGGCTCGTCCGAAAACTTTCGCAAGCTCTATTCCAATGAATACAAAACCTTGAATTACCTGACCACCGGTGATCAGGAAGATCAGAAGGTCGCTGCCAACTGTGTGGACGGCCTGATTGAGTATGACAAGTACGGCGTCGTGCAGCCCGGCCTTGCGGAAACATGGGAAACCAGCGATGACCAGCTCACCTGGACCTTCCACCTGCGCAAGGGCGTAAAATGGGTGGACAGCACCGGCAAGGAGGTCGCCGACGTAAAGGCGCAGGATTTCGTGGACGCCGCCCAGTATCTTCTGACGGACACCTATCAATCGGAAACCGCGAATATTTTTTACAGTGTGGTCAAAAACGCGGAGGACTACTATAATAAGAAGATCACGGACTTTTCCCAGGTCGGCGTGAAAGCAACGGACGACAGCACACTGGTTTACACGCTGAACAAGCCCACCCCTTATTTTCTTTCCATGCTGGTCTACGTCTGTTTTATGCCGGCAAACGGTGATTTTTTGAAAGAAAAGGGCACTAATTTCGGAACAGACAACACCAGTATTCTTTACAACGGAGCCTACATCCTTTCCACCTATGAGCCGCAGGTATCCCATGTTTTCACTAAGAACGATAAATATTGGGATAAAGACAAGGTCTACATCGGCACCATTACCGAAACCTATAATAAGGAAAAGAATACGCTCGCGCCGGAAATGTATCAGCGCGGCGAAATTGATCAGGCGTTTATCTCCTCCGACATTCTCGACGAGTGGATGAAGGACGATTCCACCAAGAATCTGGTCAGCCCGAGCCGCAGCCAGTGCTATTCCTACTTCTACGCCTTCAACTTCAACCCGAAGTTCGACGCGCAGTACGAGCCGGACAACTGGACCAAGGCCGTCAACAACGAGGATTTCCGCAAATCTGTCTTCTACGGCCTTGACCGCATCAAGGCACTTGCCGTCGCGGAGCCGTACAATCCGGATAAACAGCTTCTGAACACGGTCACCCCGCCCTCCCTGGTCGATCTGGACGGTACGGACTACACCAATATCGGTGATCTGAAAGCGATTACCGCCCGCGATTCCTTCCAGGAGGACGAAGCCAAAAAGTACGCCGAAAAGGCAAAGACGGAGCTGAAGGCCGCGGGCGCGACCCTGCCGGTCAAGATTTTGATGCCGTACAATCCGACCACCGCCAACTGGGATAAAGAGTGCCAGGTGGTCGAGCAGCAGCTCGAGGGCCTGCTCGGCAAGGATTACATCGACATTATCCCCCAAGCCGGCCCGTCGACCGGGTTCCTTTCCGCTACGCGCCGCGCGGGCAAATACGCGCTGATGAAGGTCAACTTCGGCCCCGACTACGCCGACCCGCAGACCTTTACCGACCCGTTCCAGCCGAACGACGCAAACGGTGAGGGCGGCGGCAACTACAACTGGCCCGAAAAGGTGCAGGGTTACACCGACGCCGACGGCAACAAGACCTACACCAACCTGTATAATGCCGCGATTGCGGAATCCACTGATCTCGACAAGCGCTACAACGCGTTTGCCAAGGCGGAAGCCTTCCTTATCAACAACGCGTTCGTCATTCCCTACGGCCTGAACACCGACGGATACCAGGTCACCAGGAGAAACGAATTCGATTACCAGTACGCTCCGTTCGGCGTTTCCATCCTTCGCTACAAGGGGCAGCATCTGCTTGAAAAGCCCATGAGCATGGATGAATTTTACGCCGCGGAAAAGAAATGGAACGAAGAGCGCGCGGCCGCGCTTGCCAAAGCAAAGAAATAAGGCGGGCAGTCCTAAAGGATAAACGAAAGAATAATGGCTCCGTTGAAGTGCTGCGGAGCCATTATTCCTATTTTTGATCGATAGGATATGAGAATGGGCATTCCGGGGAACGGCTATTCTCATATCCTGCCGCAAAGGAGCATTGCCATGTTAAAATACACAGCCAAACGGCTGGCACAGTCCCTGATTACCCTGTTTATCATCATCACCATCGTGTTTTCTCTGATGAGGCTGATGCCGATCGAGGGGTACTTCCAGAATTTCGATAAGCTGGATAAAAACCAGATTCACACCGCCCTGCAGAGCATGGGACTTCTGGACCCGCTGCCGATCCAGCTCAAGAACTTCTACATCCAGATTTTCCACGGCAGTCTGGGCAATTCGCTGATCTACCGCCCCAACGTGCCGGTCATGGAGATCATTGCGTCGAAAGCGCCGGTATCCATCTATATGGGTCTCGCCTCTATGGCGATCGCCCTTTTGCTGGGCCTTCCGCTCGGCACCGCCATGGCGCGCAGCAAAAGCGGCTTCTGGGATAAATTCGGCACCGCGTTCATCGTATTCATCACCGCCGTACCCGCCGCCGTCTACTACCTTCTGGTACAGTTATACTTTACCGACTGGCTCGGCCTGCCGATCCTGTTCAGCGCCGCGAACCCGGTCAGCTGGATTTTGCCGACCGTGTCGCTGTCGCTCGGCAACATCGCCTATTACGCCATGTGGCTCAGGCGGTACATGGTCGACGAGCTGAACAAGGATTACATACGGCTTGCGCGCGCGAAGGGTGTGGACAGCAAATCCATTATGAGGAACCATGTGTTCCGCAACGCGTTCGTACCGATGGTGCAGTATCTTCCGACCTCCCTGCTGTACACCATCGCCGGTTCCATCTATATTGAATCTCTGTATTCGGTTCCCGGCATGGGCGGCCTTCTGGTCAACGTCATCCAGCGCCAGGACAACAACATGGTGCAGGCGCTGGTGCTGATCTACTCCGCGGTGGGCATTGTGGGCCTGCTGCTCGGCGATATCCTGATGAACCTGATGGACCCGCGTATCAGCTTTGTGAAAAAGGGAGGTGCGCGGTAATGGCTCTCAGACACAAAAAATCCGCCGCTGTGGAAACCAGCATCAACCGGTCCCTCAAAGAGCTGAGCGACGACGAGCTGTTCACCTTTGCGGGCTTTGACGAGGCCGCCGCGGAGCGCACCGGTTACTCGGACTACTCTTACTGGCGCTCCACCTTTCAGGTTTTTCTAAAAAACAAAGTTGCTCTGTCCCTGCTGATTTTAATGGGAGCCGTCCTCCTATTCACCTTTATCCAGCCGATGATCCCCGGCCAGCGCTCCGCGACGGAAATTTTCAACGGCGCAAACGGCTTGCAGCTTAGAAACCTGCAGCCCGGCGGGGAATTCTGGTTCGGCACCAACTCCATCGGGCAGGATTTGTGGAGCCGCGTCTGGAGCGGCACACGCACCTCGCTGCTAATCGGCTTCGCCGTCGCGCTCAGCGAGGCGGTGCTCGGCATCCTGATGGGCGTTCTCTGGGGCTACGTGCGCAAGCTTGACCGGTTATTCACCGAAATTTACAACGTGCTGGACAATATTCCCCAGACCGTCGTCCTGATTTTGTTCTCCTATATTATGCGGCCCAGCATCTCGACGCTGGTGTTCGCCATGTGCCTGACCGGCTGGCTGGACATGGCGCGCTTTATCCGCAACCAGATTCTGATTATCCGCGACCGGGACTACAATCTGGCTTCCCGCTGTCTGGGCACGCCGACGCGCCGCATTATCCTGAAGAACCTGCTGCCGTACCTCGTATCCGTCATTATGCTGCGCATGGCGCTGGCGATTCCCGCCGCCATCGGCAACGAGGTGTTCCTCACCTATATCGGGCTGGGGCTTCCGGTGAGCATCCCGTCGCTCGGCAACCTCATCAACGAGGGCCGCGTACTGATGACCTCCCCCGCGCTGCGGTACCAGCTGTTTTTCCCCGCGATCGCGCTTTCCGTCGTCACGATTTCGTTTTATATCATCGGCAATGCGTTCGCGGACGCGTCCGACCCGAAAAACCATGTTTAAGGAGGCTGAAGAATGGAACAGGAAGTGATTCTTTCCGTAAAAGACCTGGAAGTAAAATTTAATCTTCGCGGAAGCATTCTTCACGCAATCCGCGGTATATCGCTCGATCTTTATAAAAGGGAAAGCCTTGCGATCGTGGGGGAATCCGGGTCCGGCAAGTCCGTCCTCGTCAAGACCTTTATGGGCCTTCTGGACGCGAACGGCACGATTACAAACGGAGAAATCTTTTATGACGGCAAGGACCTGAGCAAGCTGAAAACCGAAAAGGAATGGCTCGGGGTACGCGGCAAAGAAATCGCCATGGTACTGCAGGACCCGATGACCAGCCTGAACCCGCTCAAGACCATCGGCTACCAGATCTGCGAGGCGATCGAGCTGCATCAGGGGCTGAAAGGGGCCGAAGCGAAAGCGGCGGCGGCTTCCATTCTGGAGGACGTCGGCATTTTCGACGCCCGAAACAGGATGCGCCAGTATCCCCATGAATTTTCCGGCGGGATGCGCCAGCGCGTGGTCATCGCCATCGCCGTCGCGTGCAAGCCGAAAATCCTGATCTGCGACGAGCCGACCACCGCGCTGGACGTAACCATTCAGGCGCAGATTCTGAAGCTGCTCAAGGATTTAAAGGACAAATACGATCTGACGACGATTTATATCACCCATGACCTGGGCGTGGTCGCCAACGTGGCCGACCGCATCGCGGTCATGTATGCGGGCGATATCGTGGAAATCGGGAAATGCGAGGAAGTGTTCTACAATCCCCGCCACCCGTACACCTGGGCGCTGCTCTCGTCCCTGCCGCAGCTCGGCGTCAAGGGCGAAAACCTGTACTCCATCAAGGGCGCCCCGCCGAACCTGTTCACGCACATTGAGGGCGACGCGTTCGCGCCGCGCAACCCGCGCGCGCTGAAAATCGACTTTGTCAAGCGTCCGCCCTATTTTGACGTAAGCCCTACCCACAAAGCGCGCACCTGGCTGCTGGACCCGCGCGCGCCCAGGGTGGACCCGCCGGAGATCATCCGGAATCTGCACCGGGAGGTGAGCGGCCATGCCTGAGAAAAAGACGCCGCTGCTGGAAGTAAAGGACCTTACCGTTACTTTCGGCACCAGAAAGCAGAAGTTTGTCGCGGTGGACGGCGTGAGCTTTTCGATTCAGGAAGGCGAAACCTTCGGGCTGGTGGGGGAATCCGGTTCCGGAAAAACGACCATCGGGCGCTCAATTATCCGGATTAACCCCACCTCCGGCGGCGAAATCCTGTATAAAGGCCAAAAAATAAACGGCCCGATTTCACGGGAGCTTGACCGCGAGCTGACACGCCGCATCCAGATGATTTTTCAGGACCCGATGGCGAGCCTGAACGAGCGCGCCAAGGTGGACTATATCGTCTCAGAGGGTCTTTACAACTGCGGAAGGCACCTGAGCGAAAAGGAGCGGCGGGAGGAGGTCGACCGTGCGCTGACCGACGTGGGCCTGCTGCCCGAATTCGCCAGCCGGTTCCCGCACGAATTTTCCGGCGGACAGCGGCAGCGCATCGGCATTGCGCGCGCGCTGATCATGCAGCCGGATTTCATCATTGCCGACGAACCCATCAGCGCGCTCGACGTTTCCATCCGTGCGCAAGTGCTGAACCTGCTTGCCGAGCTGCAGAAAAAGCGCGGCCTGACCTATCTGTTTATCGCGCACGACCTTTCCGTCGTCCGCTTTATCTCCGACCGCATTGCGGTCATCCACAAGGGCGTGCTGGTGGAGCTGGCCGAAACCGAGCAGCTGTTCGCCCGCCCGCTGCATCCTTACACCCGCGTGCTGCTTTCCGCAATTCCGCTGCCCGACCCGGCCGCGGAAAAGAACAAGCAGCTTCTGGTGTACGACCCCGAAATGCACGATTACTCGGTTGACAAACCGGCTTGGTGCGAAATGGAGCCCGGCCATTTTGTACTGGCAAACGAGCCCGAGCTGCAAGAGTACCGGAAAATATTGGAGGGATAACATGTTTACGCCAAAACCACTGTTCCCGGGCGCGCGCGTCGCGCTGATCGCCCCGGCCGGCCCGGTTCCCCCGGAGCGCTTCGGCCCGGCAGTCCGGGCGGTGGAAGAGCTTTCCTTAAAACCCGTCATTTTTGAAAGCTGCCGCAGGGCGCACGGCTACCTGGCCGGGGACGACCTGCTTCGCGCCAACGACGTCAACGCGGCGTTCGCGGACAGGGAAATCGACGGCATCCTCTGCATCCGCGGGGGCTACGGCGCGCAGCGCCTGATGAATCAGATCGACTGGAACAGCATCCGCAGGCATCCCAAATTTTTCTGCGGCTACAGCGATATCACTTCTTTGCACATTGTGCTGAACCAGCAGTGCTGCATGGTCACCTACCACACCCCCATGCCCGCCACGGAATGGTACCGGGGCATGGACGAGTACACAACAGACAGCCTGAAAAAGGCACTGTTTGGCGGAAAAACCGGCGAGCTGCGCAATCCTGACCACATGCCGGTTCAAACGCTGGTCGGCGGATGCGCAAAGGGAATCCTGACCGGCGGCAACCTGTCGCTTGTGTCGTCGTCGCTCGGCACCTGCTATGAAATCAACACCAAAGATAAAATCTTGTTTCTTGAGGACGTGGGCGAGGAGCCGTACCGGATAGACGGAATGCTGAACCACCTGAAAATGGCCGGAAAATTCCGCGACTGCGCCGGGATCCTTCTCGGCTCCTTCACCGACTGCGCAGCGGAGGACCCGCAGAAATCACTGACGCTGCAGCAGGTTTTTGAAGAGCTGCTCGTGCCGGAGCACAAGCCCGCCCTGATGAATCTGGCCTGCGGGCACAGCCTTCCCAGCATGAGCCTGCCGCTGGGAAAGGAAATCGAAATGAATTCCATCTCCGGAAAAATCACGGTATTGGAGGGATGATATGAAACGGGATGAACTGCGTGATTACGCGGAAAACGAAATTCAGGACATCAACGCGAAGGTTTCGCTTCTGGTATACGACTTCGATCAGGACGAAACGCTGCTCTCCTTTCATGAGAAAGACCGGGTGGTTTCGGCCAGCACCATCAAAACGCCCATCCTCCTGACGGCGCTGGACATGGTGCAGAGCGAAAAGCTGTCTTTCGGGCAGATCCTCCGCCTGCCCGGGGAAGAAATTCTAAACGACACCGAGGTGTTCGACCGCGGCGTGCGGGAATACCCGCTGGAGGAGCTTCTCACCTGGATAATCATCAACAGCGACAACACTGCCACCAACGTGCTGATCGAATTCCTGGGCATGGACGCCGTAAACGCCTACTGTCAAAGACTGGGGCTGAAAGCCACCGTTCTCGAACGGAAAATGCTCGACTGGGAGGCAATCAAACAGGGCCTCAACAATTACACCAGCGCGCAGGACCAGCTGACCGTGTTTCAAAGCCTGCGCTGCGCTTCAATCCTGACGCCGGAGCTTTGCCGTTACGCGCTGGGGATTCTGGAACGCCAGCGCGATTTCAGCATGGCGCTGCGGTACATTGCCGACCGGGACTTCTCCGCCGCGCACAAAACCGGCGGGCTGAATTATCTGAATCACGACACAGGCATCTTTTCCCTGCCCGGCCACGAATATTATTTCGGATGCTTTGTCACCGACTCCACGGACGACACGGATGAAAATCCACTGTCCAAAAAGCTGATCGGCAGACTTTCCCGCAAGGTCTACGATTATTATAAAGAGGGATGACATGGAATACGCACTGATTAAAGACGCCGTCGTGCCGCTCATGGAGCTGCCGGACTGCAAAAGCGAGCTGACTGACGAAGCGCTCTGCGGCATGACGGTGGAAATTCTGGAACGGCGGGACGGCTGGGCGCGTATGCGCACGCACTACCGCTACGAGGGCTGGGCGGTTGAGGCGTCGCTGTGCTTTGGGGAAAGCTTTTTCCGGGACTGGCACGCCGCCTCTAAAAAAACAGTCCTGCAGGCTTACGCCGATGTGCTTGACGAGCCGAAGGTGCAGGGGCATCCGGTGGGCTCACTGACCCGCGGCGGTCTGCTGAGCCCCGTGGGACAGCCGGAGGACGGCTGGCAGCGCGTCCGCTTCTGCGACGGACGGGAGGGCTTTACCTGGGGCGCGTTCCTCGGGGAACAGATCACGTCGTGGGACAAAAAAGAGGAGCCTGCTCTGCGGAAAGCACTGGTAAACACCGCGCTCGGCTATTTCGGCACACAGTACCGCTGGGGCGGAAAAACGCCGCTCGGCATCGACTGCAGCGGCCTGTGCTCCATGGTGTATCTGATGAACGGGGTGCTGATCTGCCGCGACGCGCACATTCTGCCGGAATTCGCAATGCGTGAAATCCCCTTCAAGGATATCAAAGAAGGCGACCTGCTGTTTTTTCCCGGGCACGTCGCCATGTACCTCGGCGACAGCCGGTACATCCACGCGACGGCGAGCAACAACTGCCACGGGGTCGTCATCAACAGCCTCGATCCTAAGGCCCCGGATTACCGGGCCGACCTGCCCGAAAAGCTGCTTTGTGCGGGCAGCATCTTCTGAAAAAATAACCGCCCCGCTGCACAATACAGCGGGGCGGTTTTCCGTATCCCGGAAAAAACGCTTCTACTCGTGAATAAAGGCCCTGTACCGTTCCTGTAGAACGGACAAGGCCTTTTGTGTTTTTCGTCAATCCTCACGCGGAACCGGGTTGGCCGAATACAGCAGCTTCAGCATCTCCGGGTCGGCAACGCCGGTGACCACGAGCCCGTTCAGCAGCTGGAAATCCTTCACGCTCTGCTCGGTGCCCTCGGCGAATTCGCCGGTCGGGGTCACAAACATATAGCCGAGCTCCTTCAGCCGGTTCTGCATCTTCAGTACCTCATCATTTTTATCGCCTTTTTTCAGCGTAAGATTTGTATTTCCCGGCACCGTGGAAGAAGCGGAGGAAGAGGAACTGCTCTGATTGCCCTTAGAGGGCTGGGACGTCGTGCCGGGGGAAGACGGGCTGGAAGAAGCGGGTGGCGCACTGGAAGCCTCCGTACCTTCAAGAAGCTCCGGATAAACGGTTCCGGCCATGAAGCTGACCGCCTCGATCATCCCCCTGCCCTGCAGGAGCATCCGGTTCGAATCCATTTCGTAGACCCGACCCTCCCTGACCGCGTCGAGCTTTTTGTATTCCTCGGACGCCGCCAGCTTTGCCTTTAAACCGGTCGGGCAGAATATGTATTTCGGATCGGCCAGCAGCAGGGCGCTGGCGGAAAGCTTGTTTCCCGTACCGTCGGAAGCGGCGTTGACCAGCCCCGCGGATTCAATGAGCTGGCCCTCCAGAGTATTGCCGGTAACGGCCCCGCCCTGTGTGTCGTAAAGATACGCGACGGTGGTCGGCGTATCGCTGGAGGGGATAATGCGGCTGATATCGTCAATGGTAAGGAAAATCCCCTGAGAAATTTTCTTGCCCTTTTCGTAACCGGCTTTTGCGCCCTTCATGGCCGCGCCGACCTGGGAATAAAGCCTGTCCAGATCTTCTCTGCCGGTCGCTCTCGCGACGGTAAGCACCGCGATCCCCTCTTTGTTCAGCGCGGACAACTGTTCGTCGGTGGGCTTGGTGTCGGTAAATACCAGCTGCGCCCCAAGGTCCTTGATTTTCTGCGCGTCGTCCAAAGTCACGTCCGGCAAAACAGAAAGGTCGCTCTGTGTGCACTGCGCACTCTTCGCCTTCAGCTGGGCTTCGTACCCGATCGCAAGAATCACGTCGGCAATGTTCGGAGAAAGCACCGCGACCCCCGCCGGTTCCTCACCGATGGTGACGTTCCCGATGGTTACCGGAAAATCTTTGGTTCCGGCACCGGAAGAGATATCGTTTTTCGGTCCGCAGGCCGCAAGAGCCCCCGCGGCAATGACAATACACAGAAATACCGCCGTTATTTTTTTCAGCATAGTATGCTCCTTTCCGTTTCTTATGAAATCTCCTGCCCGCGCCTGATGCGCGCTTCCGCATCGTCGATATACTGTCTGGCACCTGTCTCTTATACACATCTCCGAGCCCACGAGACATGCGCAGATCTC
>ENA-OXEN01000319-OXEN01000319.1-human-gut-metagenome-genome-assembly--contig:-NODE-319-length-11761-cov-14.936357_pt1 | contig 11761 bp, 11 predicted proteins | sample MGYA00249358_ERZ652249 | MGnify/ENA primary metagenome ERZ652249 (study PRJEB26925, sample SAMN05826761) | human gut metagenome | biome: ENVO:2100002; feature: ENVO:00000062; material: ENVO:00002003... | reverse complement strand
ATGATATTGTTACTCTCACCGGTCCGACGGGCCCGGCAGGACCTACTGGAGATACGGGTCCGACTGGCCCAACAGGCCCAACGGGTGCGGCAAGCACTGTAACCGGCCCGACAGGAGCAACCGGAGATACCGGCCCTACCGGCCCCACGGGAGACACGGGCCCAATAGGTGCGGCAAGCACCGTGACTGGTCCGACAGGCCCGACAGGAGCCACCGGTCCAACAGGTCCGACTGGAGATACCGGCCCGGTTGCCGGAGCGGCGATTATCCCCTTTGCATCGGGATTGCCGGTTGCCCTGACATCTGTTTTAGGCGGTCTTGCCGGATTGCCCGGATTTGTTGGCTTTGGGACTTCCGCTCAGGGTGTGGATGTGCTTGGCGCGACGATTGACCTGACGGGCGGTCCGGGCATCGGAATCAACGAGGCGTTTTCAGTTCCGCGTGACGGTACGATCACTTCCGTTGCGGCCTTCTTCAGTACGGCGGTAGCGCTGACTTTAGCAGGAACAACAGTAACGATTACCGCGCAGCTGTATGAATCGACCACACCGGACAATACGTTCACACCGATTGCGGGTACCCTTGTCACTCTGGCGCCTGCCTTGACTGGTATTCTCGCCCTCGGTGCCGCATCCAATGGCGTTTTGACCGGGCTGAGCATTCCGGTTACCGCGGAAACGCGTTTGCTGATGGTTTATTCTATTACCGTGACGGGTGTCAATCTGATCAATACCGTTGCCGGTTATGCCAGTGCCGGTGTGACCATCGCTTAAACGCATCTCACAAAAAAATAATATTTTGATCGTTTGGCCTCTCCAAAAGGGGGAGACCAAACGATTTACATACTTATGAGAAGAGGGTGCGAAATTGAACCGGTATAAAATCTGCGTTTATGCCATTACAAAAAACGAGGAAAAGTTCGTTGACCGCTGGATGGATGCGGTCAGCGAGGCGGATCTGGTGGTTGTAACGGACACGGGCTCCACGGACAGAACGGTGGAAAAGCTCCGGGAAAGAGGGGCTGTTGTTTATGTGGAAACCATCAGCCCCTGGCGATTCGACGTGGCGAGAAATCTGGCCATGGACCATATTCCCGAGGATGTGGATATCTGCGTTTCCAATGATCTGGATGAAGTATTTGAAGGAGGGTGGAGGGAGAAACTGGAAAACGCATGGCTCCCTGTCTATACACGCGCAAGGTATCTGTTTACATGGAGCCGCAACAGCGACGGGACATACGGCAAGCAGTTCACAATGGAGAAAATACACCGGCGGCATGGCTTCCGCTGGGTGCATCCGGTCCATGAGGTCTTGGCCTATAGCGGCGAGGACCCGGACAGAACGGTATGGGTTCCCGGCCTGGTGCTGAATCACTATCCGGATGTCAGTAAACCCAGAAGCCAGTACCTGCCCCTGCTTGAGCTGTCCGCCAAAGAAAATCCGCAGGACGACCGGGTCGCCTTCTGGCTTGGCCGGGAATACATGTATAAGGGAATGCTCGACAAAAGTATCGAAACGTTGAGCAATTACCTGAAGATGCCAACCGCCCTCTGGAATGAGGAGCGGTGCGCCGCCATGCGCTTTATCGCAAGCTGTTACCAGGCAAAGGAAGATAGAAATGCGGCCCGTCTGTGGCTGTTCAGGGCGATTGCCGAATGCCCCACGATCCGGGAGCCCTATTACCAGATGGCCCAGCTCGGGTACCAGACGAACGACTGGCCCCTTGTCTTTTTTATGGTCAGTGAGGCGCTGAAAATCACGGAAAAATCGGGCAGCTATCTGTTTGAGCAGGCCGCGTGGGGATATTCGCTGTACGACCTTGGGGCGATCAGCGCTTACCGGCTGGGACTGTACCGGTTGTCCTGCGATTACGCTACCCGGGCGTGCGAACTGCAGCCGGGCGACGAGCGCCTGAAAAAGAACCTGGAACTGATTAAGCTGAAGCTTCCCGAGGCTCAGCCGGACCCGAAAGCTTGAGGTGATCTTTTGAAAAAATATCGAATTTGCGTGTATGCAATCTGCAAGAATGAAGAAAAGTTCGTCGACCGCTGGATGGATTCCATGGGGGAGGCGGACGCGGTCGTTGTGACGGACACGGGTTCCGCCGACGGCACCGTTGAAAAATTGAGGGAACGCGGCGCGGTGGTGTACTCGGAAGAAGTAAAGCCGTGGCGGTTCGACGTGGCACGCAACCTGTCCCTCAATCATGTTCCCGAAGACGCCGATGTCTGCGTGTGCACCGATCTTGACGAAGTATTTACCAAAGGATGGCGCGACTGCGTGGAAAAAGCGTGGCAGCCCGGCACCACCATGGGAAAATACCTTTACAACTGGAGCCTGAAAGCGGACGGCACGCCCGACGTGCAGTTCAGCTATTTTAAAATTCATGACAGACACAGCTACAAATGGGCTTATCCCGTTCACGAGTGTCTGAAATATGTCGGACCCGGACCGGAAAAAATCATCTACATCACCGGAATGGAGCTGAATCATTACCCGGACGCCGGAAAATCCCGGGGGTCTTATCTGCCTTTGCTGGAGCTTGCGGCAAAGGAAACGCCTCAGGACGACCGTGTGGCGTATTACCTTGGGCGGGAATATCTGTACAAGGGCATGTGGAACGAATGCATTGCGGAATTAAAAAGGCATCTGGCGCTGCCGTCCTCCATCTGGAAAGAGGAACGGTGCGCGTCCATGCGCTGGATCGCAAAGTCCTACGTCGGCCTTTCCAATCTGACAGAGGCTTTCAGCTGGTATTGCCGTGCCATCACGGAGGCGCCTCATATGCGCGAACCCTATGTGGAATGCGCCCAAATGGCCTATCAGACAGCAAACTGGCCCATGGCGTACTATATGGCGGCGGAAGCGCTGAAGATCAAGCAGAAATCCATGGTCTATGTCAACATGGGATACGCGTGGGATTATACGCCGGATGACCTGTGCGCGATCGCCTGCTACCGGCTCGGCATGTACGGGGAAGCCCTTGCCCACGCAAAGGCTGCGCTGGCGTTCAGCCCCAAGGACGAAAGGCTGAAAAACAACCTCAGGCTGATTGAGCTGAAAGCAAATCATTAAAAGGGGTGTGGGGACAGCTTTTCAGCAGTGGTAAACGTTCCAATATTCGCATATATAAATAAAAACAGGGCATTGACGAAGGGAAACCGCGGTTTTGCACAGAAAGATGGGTGCAGGTATGAAGGTGGTCATTCTTTGCGGAGGAAAAGGCACGCGTATGCGGGAGGAGACGGAGTTTCGCCCCAAGCCCCTGGTGGAGGTGGGCGAAAATCCGATTATCTGGCACATTATGAAAACCTATTCCTATTACGGAATCAACGATTTCATTCTGTGCGTGGGGTACAAAGGCGATATGATCAAGCGGTATTTTATGGAAATGCGGTGGCGGAACAATGATTTCACCGTAAAGATGGGAACACAGGAAGCTGTGGAATATCATACCGCCGGGGAAGAGGACTGGAACGTTACGGTTGTGGACACCGGGGCGGAAACGCAAACCGGCGGCCGGATCAAACAGATCGAGAAATATATTGGCGACGATGAGGATTTTATGCTGACATACGGCGACGGGCTGAGCGACGTCAATATCCGCAAGCTCTATGTCTATCATAAAAATACCGGGAAAATCGCGACTCTGACCGGCGTAAGCCCGAATTCGCCCTTTGGGGTGATCGAAACGCAGGACGGGATCGTGACCGCGTTTAAGGAAAAGCCGGTATTGGAGGACACCATCAACGGCGGCTATATGGTTCTGAATCGCAGGGTGTTTGAATATCTGCCGGTAGAGGACTGCGCTTTTGAGCAGGAGCCTTTGCACAGGCTTGCCCTTGACCACGAGCTCGCCGTTTACAGGCACGGCGGCTTCTGGACGGCGATTGATACTTACAAGGATGTGGAAAAGGTCAATATGCTATGGAAAACGGGGGAGACGCCATGGAAGAAATGGAAATAGACCTGAACAGAATGTTCGGGGGCTTTTACCGCGGGAAAAATGTGATGGTCACCGGACACACGGGCTTTAAGGGTTCCTGGCTTTGTCTGTGGCTTTATTTGCTGGGCGCAAGGGTGGTCGGCTACGCGCTGGATTCCCCGGCGGAAAACGGGAATTTCAGCCTGTGCGGGCTGCGGCACAGAATGGTGGATATCCGCGGGGACATCCGCGACGGGGCGAGGCTCAAGCAGATTTTCGACCTGTACGAGCCGGAAATCGTGTTTCACCTTGCCGCCCAGCCCATTGTCCGCCGTTCCTATGAGATCCCGGGGGAAACGTTTGAGACCAATGTTATGGGAACCGTGGAGGTGCTGGAAAACATCCGGCTTTCCCAGACCGTAAAAACAGGCGTGATCGTCACGTCCGACAAATGCTATGAAAACAGGGAGCAGCTCTGGGGCTATCGGGAAGGGGACGCGCTGGGCGGGTATGATCCGTACAGCGCCAGCAAGGGCTGCGCGGAGCTTGTTACAGCCGCGTACCGGAGCTCCTTTTTCAGTACCCGCCCCGGGAAATGCGTTTCTACCGCGCGGGCGGGCAACGTGTTCGGGGGAGGGGACTGGGCGGAAGACCGGCTCGTTCCCGACTGTATCCGCGCCCTGCAGTCCCACGGCCCCATTATGCTCCGAAATCCCGAGTCTGTCCGGCCGTGGCAGCATGTTCTGGAACCGCTTTACGGCTATCTTCTGCTGGCGTATCAAATGGCGGAGAAGGGGTCGCGGTACACGGGGGCGTGGAATTTCGGTCCGGATGCGGATTCCGTTGTCCCGGTCAGCCGGCTGGCCGACGAGCTGATCTCGCTGTGGGGAAGCGGGGAATGGGTGGACTGCTCGGAATATACGTCCCTGCATGAGACCGCTATGCTGAGCCTTGACTGCACCAAAGCGAAGACATTTCTCGGGTGGAAGCCCCGTATGAACCTGAAGAAAGCATTGGAATATACCGTGGAGTGGTACCGAAATTACCGCAGGGAGGACGTTTACGCCCTTTGCAGAAGACAGATCGCCTCTTACTCCGCGGCGTGCATGGAATCGGCTCCGGAATGACGGGGAGGTGAGGCTGCTTTGAAACTGTCCGATTATATTGCGGAGTTTTTGGCGGAATACGGCTGTACTTATGTGTTCGGCTATCAGGGCGGCGCCGTGACCCATCTGGTGGATTCCCTGTACCGGCGTAGCGACCTCCGGTTTATCGCCGCCTGCAACGAGCAGGGGGCCGCTTTTGCCGCGGAGGGCTACGCGAGAGTACGCAACGACATCGGCGTGGCGGTCGCGACCAGCGGCCCCGGCGCTACCAATCTGATCACGGGGATCGGCAGCGCGTATTTCGATTCCATCCCGTGCCTTTACCTGACCGGTCAGGTCAATACCTATGAATATAAGGGGAATCTTCCCATCCGGCAGAGGGGCTTTCAGGAAACCGATATCGTCAGTGTTGTCACGCCGGTTGTCAAATACGCCGTGCGCATCACGGACCCCCAAAAAATCCGTTATGAGCTGGAAAAGGCGGTACATATCGCCAATTCCGGCAGGAAGGGTCCCGTTTTACTGGATATCCCCATGGATGTCCAGCGGGCGGAGGTGGAAACCGGCGCTCTTGAGGGATACGAGGAAGCCGGAAAAACGGGGGACTCGTTCAGCCCGGAAAAGGTTGTGGAGTATTTTCGGCGCGCCCGCAGGCCGGTTCTGCTGGCCGGCGGCGGGGTGCGGCTTTCCGGCGCTCAGGAGCTTTTCAGCCGCTTTGCCGAGGCGACGGGAATCCCGGTGGTCAGCTCGCTGATGGGGCGTGACGCATACGACGGCACCCATGACAATTATTTCGGGATGATCGGTGTGTACGGCAACCGCTGCGCCAATCTGGCCATTGCCAACAGCGACCTGATCCTTGCACTCGGCACAAGGCTGGACACCCGCCAGACCGGCACCAACGTGGGCAGCTTTGCGCGCGGGGCTCGGCTAGTCCGGGTGGATATCGACGGGAATGAGCTGAGCAGGAAGGTCAAAGAGAATGAGGTTGCCATTGCCATGGACGCGGGGCGGTTCCTTGCAGAAATGCGCGGACACATCCATCAGATCCCCGCCGGGGAGTATGCTTACGGCCCGTGGATCGAGCGGGTCAAGGGCTACAGGAAGCGTTACCCGTTTGTGGAGAAGCCGGCAATGCCGGATCCCAATTATATCCTTTCCCTGATTTCCGCCATGACGGAGGAAAATGATATTCTTTGTCTAGACGTCGGGCAGAACCAGATGTGGGCGGCGCAGTCCATGACCGTTCGGAAAGGACAGCGGATGCTGATTTCCGGGGGAATGGGAGCGATGGGCTTTTCCCTGCCGGCGGCAATCGGCGCAAGCTTTGGAAAGCGGAGCGGGGGAGCCGTCCTTTCCATCAACGGGGACGGTGGGCTGCAGATGAACATTCAGGAGCTGGAGACCGTCAAGCGGAACCGGATTCCCGTGAAGATCATCGTTATGAACAACCGCTGCCTGGGGATGATCCGCCATTTTCAGGAGCAGTATTTTGAAAACCGCTTCTGTGCCACTGTAAAGGATTACGAAGCCCCGGACTTTTGCAGAATTGCAAAGGCCTACGGCATTGCGGGCGTCCGGGTGGAAACGCTGGAAGAGCTTTTCGCCGTCCGGCCCCTGCTGGAGTCCAACGACCCCGTCCTGATCGACATCCGGCTCGAGCAGAATACACAGGTGTGGCCGAAGCTGTCCGTCAACCGGCCCATTGAAGACCAGGAGCCGCTGCTGCCGCGGACGGAGCTTGCGGAAAATATGCTGATCAGACTCTATGACGGCGGGGGGAGAGAATGACGATGCGCCATTATAAAAAGTATGTGAAAAAAACATTGGACGCGATCAAACGGATCAGCCCTTACGAGCCGTTTCTCTATCTTCCCGTTTATGACCGGCACGGAATCATGCAGGGATACCTGCGTCCCATCACAAAGGAGTACCGCTATGCGATTCCGGACTGCGCCGCCCTGTTTGCCGGATGGCGCAATGAAAACTCCCATATGTCCCCGGCTCGGTTTGAAGCGACCGCTGAAAGCACCGAAAAATGGCTGAACGGAATTATCGCGCGGAAGGACCGGGTCCTGTTCCTGATTGTAGCTGCGGACGGCGCGAGGGTGGGGCATATCGGCTTTTCGTCTTTTGACTACCGCCGACGCTCCTGTGAAATCGACGCCGTCGTCCGAGGACTGAAAATCGGGTATCCGGGGATGATGACGTTTGCGCTGAATACGCTGATCCGCTGGGGACTCGGCAAATTGAAGCTCCGACAGGTGCGGCTGCGCGTACTGTCCGACAATACGCGGGCAATCACCTTTTACAGGAGGAACGGCTTTGACCCGTCGGGGGACATTCCCCTTTACCGGGCTTTCACCTCACAGGGCGAAGCCTGGTCGGAAACAAAGATCAAACGCTGTCAACGGGCGGAAAAGCATTATATGCAGATGAAACTCGATATCAAAAAATGGAAGCGGCAAAATGATACCGTTTCCATTTGAAGGAGGCTTTGCCTTGGGGAAAAAGATCAGCTTTGCGGGGCCGTCCATTACGGAAAAAGAGGTGGCCTACGTCACGGATGCGGTTCGGAACGGATGGTACGAAAATTTCGACGGGTACATCAGAAAGCTGGAAAGAGCGTTTGCGGATTACGTCGGGGTCAAATATGCCATTGCGACCCACTGCTGCACCCATGCGCTGCACCTTGCCGCGGCCGCCGTAGGGCTGAAAGTGGGGGACGAAGTGATTGTCACCGATTTCAGCTGGGTGGCGACGGCATATGCCGTTTCTTATACCGGCGCGGACTGCGTCTTTGTGGACATTGACCCGGACACCTGGACGATCGATCCGGCGTGTATCCGAAAGGCCGTTACGAAAAAGACAAAGGCCGTCATGCTGGTGCATACGTTCGGGCACCCTGCCGAAATGGATGAGATCATGAGCATTGCGAAGGAATACGGCCTCTTTGTCATAGAGGACGCCGCGCCCGCCATCGGCGCGCAGTACCACGGAAAGCCGGTCGGCGGCTTCGGCGACGTCGCCTGCTTCAGCTTTCAGGGCGCAAAGATGACGGTCAGCGGGGAAGGCGGCATGCTTCTGACCGACAACGAGGATATCTACCAGCGCGCAAAGCTTCTGGCAGACATGGGCCGCACCGACCGCGAGGCTGTTTTCTGGTCGGACCTTCTGGGCTTTGAATATGTTATGAGCAATGTTTCCGCGTCGCTTGCCCTTGCACAGCTGGAACGCGTGGAGGAGCTGATCGCGAAAAAAAGGCAGATTTTCAACTGGTACGATACCCGTCTGAAAGAGGTGAAAGGGTTGAAAATCGTCAGGGAAAAGCCGGGCTGCAGAAGTAATTACTGCTATCCTTCGCTTCTGCTGGAGGATTCGGTAACGGCGGATAGGGACGAAATTCTTACTGGGCTAAGGAAGCTGAATATTCATGCGCGTCCCGGATTTCCGCAGATGAGCCGGTTTCCCGTCTACAAACAGCGCTTTGAAAACCCGGTTGCCGCGCTTGTGGAAAAACGCGGAATTTCCCTGCCGTCGGCGGCCAATCTGGAAGAGGACGATATTGAGTTCGTGTGTTCCAGCCTGACAGGGCTGATGCAGGGGGGCTGATATGGAGGAGCGTATGGAAGCGGAGCAAAAGCTCCGGCAGGAAATCCTCGACCGTGTCGCCCGTATTTATGAGCTCAGGGAACAGGACAGACCATTTGTCCCGGGAAAAACAAGGGTGCATTATTCCGGCAGGGTATTTGATGAAAAGGAAATGCAGGCCATGGTCGACAGCGTGCTGGACTTTTGGCTGACGCTGGGGCCGAAGGGCAAAGAGTTTCTCACACAGTTCCTTTCCCATACCGGAATGCGGTACGGACTGGTCGTCAATTCCGGGTCATCCGCCAATCTGGTCGCGGTCGGGGCGCTGTGCTCGCCCCGGCTGGAAAATCCGCTCAGACCGGGGGACGAAGTGATTACCCCGGCGCTTGCCTTTCCCACTACGCTGAATCCCCTCCTGCAAAACGGGCTTGTCCCTGTCTTTGTCGATGTTGAGGAGGGTACCTATAATCTGGACGCCGGTCTGCTCGAAGACGCACGGTCGGACCGTACCCGCGCGGTTGTGCTGGCCCACACGCTCGGCAATCCCGCGCAGATGGACGCGGTCATGGACTTTGCGCGCCGCTATGATCTCTATGTCATTGAGGACACCTGCGACGCGCTGGATTCCCGTTATGACGGGAAGCTCTGCGGCACCTTCGGCGATTTTTCGACCTACAGCTTTTACGCCGCCCACCATATCACCATGGGGGAAGGGGGCGCGGTGCTGACCAACCGACTCGACCTGTACCGTCAGGCCCTGTCCCTGCGCGACTGGGGGCGGGACTGCTTTTGCCAGACGGGCGAGCAGGACCCCAACGGTGCCTGTGGGCACCGGTTCGACCACAGTTATGAAAGCCTGCCGTACGGCTACGACCATAAATATGTATACGGCAATATTGGCTATAATCTGAAGCCGCTCGACATTCAGTGTGCCATGGGGATTGAACAGCTGAAAAAGCTGCCGTCCTTCAGCGAAAAGCGGAAGCGGAATTTCCGGCGGCTGTACGGCGCGCTGGAAAAATATCGGGACAGCTTTCTTCTGCCGCGCTCTCTGCCGAAAGCCGACCCCTCGTGGTTCGCCCTGCCGCTGACGGTCAGAAAGGAAGCCGCGTTTACCCGCAGGGACATTGTCCGGTTTCTGGAGGAAAACCAGATCGAAACGCGGATGCTGTTTGCGGGGAATATTTTACGCCACCCCGGTTACCGGAATATCCGGCACCGGATCTGCGGCAGTCTGGAGCACACGGACGATGTTCTTCTCAATACCTTTTTTATCGGCGTGTATCCGGGGCTGAGTGACGAAATGATCGAGTATGTTATCCGGACGATCGACCGGTTTATGTCCTGATTTCAGCCGGAACCGGCACAAGAAAGCGGTGATGAATACGGAACCTGTACCAACAAAACTGGAAGACCGGCATACGCCGGTCGTGAGCGTTGTCTTGCTCGCTTACAACCATCTCAATTATACGAAGCTGTGTGTGGAAAGCCTGTTCCAATATACCTCCCATATCGATTTTGAGCTGATTACCGTCAACAACGGCTCCACGGACGGGACGGAAGAGTTCTTCAACAGCCTGCCCAACAGCAAAAAAATCAGTTTCCCCGAAAATGTCGGGGTGGACAAAGCCGTTAACTGCGGGTTCAGAATCGCAGAGGGGAAATATACCCTGAATCTGAGCAACGACATTGTCGTTACCGCCCACTGGCTTGACAACCTGATTGCCTGTATGGAATCCGACGAAAAAATCGGAATGGTCGTGCCCGTGTGCAGCGCGTCCTCCAACGGGCAGCAGGTAGATCTTCCCTATCAGTCGATTCCTGAAATGCAGCGAGTCGCTCAGGCGTACAACGTAAGCAACCCGTGTCTTTGGGAAGAGAAGATGAAGCTTGTCACCTATACCGGCCTGTTTCGCACGAGTCTGCAGAAGGAGCTGGGCGGATTTGACGAGGATTTCAATCCCGGGGCCTATGACGACGACGCCATTAGCTTCCGCATCCGCAGGAAGGGTTATAAACTCATTTTGGCAAAAGACACATTTGTGCATCATTTCGGTTCCGTGACCTTTCAGGCGGAATATGCGAAAAATAATCTGGCGCAAAGAAATCTGAATCTGTTTATCAGCAAATTCGGCGTCCATCCGTGGCAGGCCGCCTTTATTGACGACACGCTTCTGACCGTACTGAACTACGGCGGCGGCAGCGGCAAAAACATTCTGGGAATCGGCATGTCCTGCGGCGCGACCTTGCTTCAGATCAAAAATTTATTAAAGGAAAAGGGTGCGTCCGATATCAGGCTATATTATCTTTCCGAAAAGGAAGAGAACATGGCCGACCTTTCTTCCGTCTGCGAATACTGCACGCATGCGGATATGGACGCTCTGGTGCCTCTGTTCGGTTCAAGAACCTATGACATCATCGTTCTGGAAAACGAAATGGATCAAGTCGGCGACCTGGAGGGACTGACCGGCGACCTGAAAGGAATCCTGAAGGACGGTGGGCAGATTGTCTGCACCGCGCCGACGGAGGAGCTTCATGCGCGTATCAAAACGCTTTTCGGGAGTCTGGGGATGGCTGAGGTGAAAAATGCCCGCGGCTATTATTATTGCTTTTTGAATCAAAAGACGGAGGTCTGAAAAGCGTTTCGCTTTTCAGACCTCCTTTACAAATGTTTCAGGATTTGCTCCATGCTACATGACTCTGACTGGAAATACCGCATCGACAATGCCGATGACCAAAGCTCCCAGAATGGCGCCGATAATCGAAACGCTCATGCCGGGGACTAAAAATTGTGCGACGTAGATGATAATTGCGGATATAATAAATCCTTTCAATCCCTTCCCAAAGGGAGCTGCATCCACTTTCATCATCTTTTCCACCAGATAGTCAATCACGCTGATGACTACTGCAGCAAGCAGAAATGACCATAATCCTTGGATGGAAAAGCCCGGGGTCAAAAACGATACGACTGCAAGAACGACTGCTGTAATAATCATTCGGCCAAACCAGCGGAGAAATTCCGAACCGGTTGACTGCGTTGAATGCTCGGTATCCATATGCCCTTCGTGTGTCATTTATTCATCCCTCCTGTACCGCACGCAAAATGGATTTGGTACGGACAGATATAGTTTTGACGAAA
>ENA-OXEN01000317-OXEN01000317.1-human-gut-metagenome-genome-assembly--contig:-NODE-317-length-11803-cov-18.785581_pt1 | contig 11803 bp, 10 predicted proteins | sample MGYA00249358_ERZ652249 | MGnify/ENA primary metagenome ERZ652249 (study PRJEB26925, sample SAMN05826761) | human gut metagenome | biome: ENVO:2100002; feature: ENVO:00000062; material: ENVO:00002003... | reverse complement strand
CGAAAGCAGGCAAACCGCTTTTTTCCCTTTAATATCAATCTTGTTGAACATAGCCGCCGCAACGGAAACCGCGCCGGCTCCTTCGGTAATCAGCTTATGCCGCTCAATCAGCGCAAGAACGGCCATTGCCGTTTCGTCATCCGTTACCGTCACAATTTTGTCCACGTATTTGCGGCAGAACTCATAAGTCAGGTCTCCCGGACATTTGACCGCGATTCCGTCCGCAAAGGTGGAGACGCCGGCGAGCGGCTGCAGCTTCCTGTTCTCAACGGATTTCAGCATTCCGGGCGCACCGCTGGCCTGCACCCCATATACCTTGCAGTCCGGTTTTAACGTTTTAACGGCAAAAGCAATTCCGGAGATCAGCCCGCCGCCGCCCACCGGAACAATCACCGCGTCGGTATCGGGCAGCTCATTTAATATTTCCAGCCCGATGGTCCCCTGTCCTGCAATGACATCGGGATCGTTAAACGGATGGATCAGGACTGCCCCGCTCTCTTTTTGCAGTTCGCACGCTTTCTGAAAGGCATCGTCATACACGCCCTTTACAAGGCATACCTGTGCGCCGTAGCTTTTGGTCGCTTCAATTTTTGAAATCGGCGCTCCCTCCGGAATGCAGATCAGGGACGGAATTCCTCTTTTGGCCGCGGCAAAGGCCACGCCCTGCGCATGATTCCCCGCGGAGCAGGCGATCACGCCCTTTGCCTGCTCCGCTTCGGACAGCTGTGAAATTTTATAATACGCGCCGCGCACTTTAAAGGAGCCTGTTCTCTGCAGGTTTTCCGGTTTCAGGTAAACTTGGCTTTCCGGATTGATGTGCGGCGCATAGATTAATTCCGTTCTGTGGACAACGTCCTTCAGAACCGCTTCGGCGTGATAAATTTTATCCATTGTGAACATATATTTTCTCTTTTCGTTTGCTCATTCTCAGACTATCGTGCGCGTCAGATCTCTATTCAGTAAAGGCAAAATGCTGCCAGGGCTTTATGCAGTCGATTAAAAACAGCTCTTCCTCTTCTATTCGCCCGACGACATTGGTACTCCCGGAGTTTTTCATATCTTTGAGGGCAATCTGCAATTCCCCGGTATAGTTTTTATAGAGCATATTATCGATGGTGATGTCGCCCCGCCGAATGTCCCTTGTGTTATGGGGCTTGAATCCGCTCCCATCCTTTACCCTGCTTTTGCTTGACCGGATCATATATTCCGATATGTCGCCCCTGTTAAAGTGAGGCTTATTAAAAATAATATCCCTTTCAAGGTCGGTGATCCCTTCCGCAGGTTGAATTTTCAGAGTCAGCTGATAGGGGTCGACCCGGCTGACGGCTTTCAGCTCCTCGTCGGATGCAAAGGCATTCGCTATAATGACGTCATCAATCAAATTTGTGGAGAATAGATGCTTTGTCTGCGCCTGGATGGGAAGTCCTCTGTGTTCCTCCAGCGTGCACAGGCCCTCGTTTACAGGCCATGGGCCGAAGCTGGCACTGCTCGAAGAAACAAATGCCGCAGTGCGGATACGGAAGCTCTTAAACTGCTCGTTGCAGTTCATAAAATGCCGGTATCCAAGCCCGGAATATCTGTGAGGATAGAAGTTGTGGCAGCCTAAAAGATTATCAGCGTTCGGCTGATAGCTGAAGATATTGTCAATATATTTCGTCCCCGCACTCATATTCAGTTCAATTTTCAATCCAAAATCATTATAGGACATCACCGATTCCTCATAGCCCGTAAATCCGTTGTCCAGGCGGATTCCGTAAAGCCCCATGTCTTTAAAAATCCGCAGATCGTTATAGTCCACTTTCAGATACTGAAACACGGAGGGATTGATGTCCGCAATGACCTTCATTCCATACTGGTTTGCGCGGGCAATCGTTTTTTTGAACTCGTCAATGATTTTTTCCTTATCCCCTTCCACGGAAAGAAGGCAGGTGAATACTCTTTTAAATCCATACTGATTCGCTTTGTCAATATAAGCTAAATTTTCTTCCAGCCTTGCGTGGGCCGGATAGACCGAAAATCCGATCGTTCTCATGATGATTCTCCTTTGCAGAAGTGCTTACGGCATCGCTCCCTTATTCGGCGGCCGAATCGTCACTCTTGCTTTCATATAATTTTTCCTGCTCGCAGTATTCCTTGTCCTGCGCTTTGATAAACGGCAGATAAATGAGGAACGAGACCGCTACTTCAACAACCTGAAGGATTGCACCCCTGATTCCGGAAATGAGGAAGCCCCCGATGATCGGCGGAGTAGTCCACGGAATGACCACGCCGTTGGGATACGGAACCAGCCCGACCGCCATGGTAAAATAGGTCAATACCGCCAATACCAGCGGAGCGCAAATAAAAGGAATCACCATAATGGGGTTGAGGACCACGGGAAGCCCGAATATAATCGGCTCGTTGATGTTGAAAAGTCCCGGAAGAATCGAAAGCCTGCCGATTTTTTTACATTGCTGGGATTTACAGACCAGCAAAAGGGCAAGGCACAGCCCCAGAGTGGCGCCGCCGCCCCCCAGCCACAGATAAATGGAGTTGAACTGCTGGGTAATAATATGGGGCAAAGCTTCCCCATTTCCAAACGCCGCAAGGTTATCCGCCGACAGCGCCAGCCAAATTGGGGTCATGATCGACTGCACGACGTCGCCGCCGGCAATACCGAACATCCAGAACAACCCGATAAAAAAGTTTGCGATCAATACTGCTCCGAGGCTGTCGCCAAGGGAAACCAGCGGAAGCTGTAAAATCGTATAGATAAAATGATGGATGGTGCCGAAGGATGTATATGCGAAAATGAGCCGGATGATTCCAAAGACATAAATCGTAATCGCGCCGGGGATCAGTGCTGAAAAAGCCCTGGAAACAGTCGGCGGAACCCCGTCCGGCATTTTAATAACCCAACCCTTGCCTGTTATGTACCGCATGATCTCCGTGGCGAGTATCGCCGAAAGCATACCCACAAACAAGCCCTTTGAGCCAATCCACTCCATCGGGATCACGCTGCCGACCTCATAGGCGGTCTGTGACCCCTCGGGCGTAAAGCTGGTAACGAACGGAGTCAGCACAAAAAAGGAGACAAGTGAAATAACCGCGCAGCTGAGACCGTCCTGCTGGTAGTGTTTTGCCAAGCTGTTGGAGATACCGAGAATCACAAAGATCGTCATAATTGCCATCGATGCATGATAGGGGACGAGGAAAAAGTCGCCCCACTGCTTGCCGAAAATACCGGCCATAAAATCCGCGTATCCCGCAATCGGAAACTCTTCGATCAACAGGGATACCGCTCCGATAATCAGCAGGGGCATTGCCAGCATAAATCCGTCACGGATTGCGAGCAGATAGCGGTTGTTTGCGATCTTATCCGCTACCGGCATGATCTTTTCTTCCAGAACATTTTCTTTTTTACTCATTTCAATACACCTCCGTTTGAATTCTCACACATTTCAAGGGCTTTGTTCAGCACCTTTTCGCCATCCATCATTCCGTAATCCATGCTGTTGACCACATCAACGGGAATGCCTTTTTCGCCGCATGTTTTTTTGGCTCTGGCCAGCGCAAACCGGATTTGCGGTCCCAGAAGAACGACGTCCGCGCCGTCAAGATGCTTTGCCATTTCCGCTTCGGGGAAAGCGTCTATCACTACGTCTACCCCTTTTTCCTGTGCCGCTTTCTGCATCTTTGTGACAAGCAGACTGGTAGACATTCCGGCGGAACAAAATAAAAGAATGCGCTTCATTCAGATTCCTCCTCCTCTGTTGTTATATTTAAGTACCAAGCCGCCGAGATAACAGCGGCCTGATATACTTATCCGAATCAGTCCCTTTGGAAGTACCCCTCCTCCTCGGGGGAACCGATCGGCTCCCCTTTGCTCTTTTTCACCGCAAAATCGGCGATTCTTTTCAGGGAAGTATTCAGGCCGGTGCCGCCCACCTTCGGTGTCTCAATAATATAAACCCGGTTTCTGAAAAGCTCCATGCCGGTGCTCTCTTTTGCCATGGCGGCGAAGGCGGGAATTTTTTCCTTGTTTTCCAAAGCCTCCGCAAAATATCCGCAGCATTCCCCGAACCGTTTATGATTGAGGGCAGGTCCGCAGACCACTACGTCCGCTTTAAACGAACGGACCAGCTCCGTCAATTTTATGACCGCCTCTTCCTCGTTTTCCAAAAAATAATGATCGCCACAGATAACCGTGCCGACGATATCCGCACCTTTCCTCATGAGCATGGTCCGCAGAAGCATCCCCATGCCCACCGCACCCTGTTCCGCCCGGGGTTCGATATCCATTCTTTCGTCTCCGCCAAGGCCCGCCTGGATCTGATTTAAAAACTGAACAACTCTGATCATTTCAGCCGTTCTCCTCTCCTTATTCAATCGGTCAGCTTCGTTTTCGTGTAAACAAGCTCATATAAATCGATAAACTCTTTCGCCATGTCGATCACGGTAATGGCGCTCATTAAATGATCCTGCGCATGGGCCAGAAGCACCGTCACTTTTTCAATTTCTCCCGCCGCCTCTTTCTGTATGATCTCCGTTTGAAAACGGTGCGCTTCCGTAAGGCAATGGCCCGCCTTTTCAATTGACTCCCGCGCTTTTGCGATCTCGCCCTCTTTCGCGCTTGCGATTGCTTCCATTGCCAGGCTTTTGGCATCGCCGCTGTTTACCAGCAGCTGCATGGAAATTGATTCTAAATCCATTTTAAAGTCACCTTTACATCTGTATTTTTCTCTTCCTTCTATTTGAATAAGCATAAACTGTGCCAAAACACAAATTTCTGTCCCAAAACGACGGAGAAACCGCTTCGTCGTTTTAACACGGAAAGAAATCAGAGGATGTGTATTAAACAAAACAGATTATAATTTATTATAAAACACATTGTACGATACAGCAAACATATTATTTGACTTTATTGTGCATAAGCACTATACTTTTACAGATAAGAAAGATAGGGTGGTAAGCTTGAAGCGGATTGAGATCGTAAGAAAAAAATTGACCGAACTTTCCTGCGAACGGGGCGTGACCGCCGGGGACCTGGCGGAAAGTCTGGGGTTGTCCCGCGCCAATGTTAGCAGCGACCTGAACAGGCTCTGCGAAGAGGGCAAAGCCGAAAAATCCGGCTCGAAGCCCGTTTATTACAGGCCCGCCGGGGCTCTCCCCTCTCCAAGCGCCGAATCCGCACTCGACGCCTTTGTCCGCGAGAACCGGAGCCTTTACCATTGCGTGGAGCAGGCAAAGGCCGCTGTGCTGTATCCGCCGAATGGAATGCATCTGCTGATTTTCGGAGAAACCGGCGTGGGAAAATCCATGTTTGCGGAACTGATTTATCAATACGCACGGGAAAAAGAATGTGTCGGCAGGGACGCTCCTTTTATTGTCTTTAACTGTGCGGACTATGCAAACAATCCCCAGCTTCTGGTCAGTCAGCTGATGGGAACAAAAAAAGGAGCGTATACGGGCGCGGATACGGACAGGCCCGGTTTGCTGGAAAAAGCCGACGGCGGGTTTCTGTTTCTGGATGAAGTTCACCGTCTGCCCCCGCAGGGACAGGAAATGCTTTTTACCTTCATCGACCGCGGCGTCTACCGACGTCTGGGAGAGGCGGATCTGGAAAGAAAGGCGAAGGTTCTGCTCCTTTGCGCCACGACGGAGGACCCGGATTCCACCCTGCTGAAAACCTTTGTACGCAGGATTCCCATGATCATCAAGATTCCGAGTTTAAGTGAAAGAAGCATGGAAGAGCGGCTGAATCTGATCAGCGGTTTTTTCCGAAAGGAATCCACGAGGCTGAACAAGCCGATTTCCGTTTCCGTCAATTCCATGCGGTCGCTCCTGAGCTACCATTGTCCCAACAATGTCGGCCAGCTGAAAAACGATATTCAGATCATTTGCGCCAAAGCCTATTCCGACCTTGTATCCGGCAAAAAAGACGACCTGCGCATTGTCAGCTTTGACCTGCCCTCTTATATTAAGGAAGGCCTGTACCTTGAAACCACCCACCGCCAGATTTGGAACCGCTTTATTGGAATTAACAAACGCTACTGCGTGTTTGACAGCAGCTCCAAAGAGCTTCTGTTCCGGAATAATGAAGACGCGGAAAATATCTATGAGATGATCGATACCCGGATGCAGGAGCTAAAGGGAATCGGCGCGGACGAAGAGGAAATCAGCCGTCAGATCGACAAGGAGATTCATCTTTATTTTGAGAAGTACACGGAGCTTTCCAGTCATCCTCAGGATTTTTCAAGCATCACCAACCTGGTGGGCGGTGAAATCGTACAGACCGTCGACAGGATTCTGGCCCACGCGGAAGAAAAACTGGAACGCAGTTTCGGAAACAATATCCGTTACGGAATGGCGGTACATATTTACAACTCCGTCAACCGTGTAAAAAGAGGACGCAGAATTGTGAATCCGCAGCTGAACGTGATCCGCAAGGAGCATGATGCGGAATTTACCGTCGCACTGGAAAGCCTGAAGCTGGTCGATCGGGAATTTGACATTACCATGCCGATCGACGAGGCCGGGTTTCTGGCTGTATTTCTCTGTCTGAACCATCCGACGGCCGGAGAAAGGAACGAACGGGTACAGGTGATCGTGATCGCGCACGGCGTGTCGACCGCAACCTCCATGGCGGGCGCGGCAAACCGGCTGCTTGGGATGGACTGCGTGGTTGGAATAGACGCCTCCCTGGACGAAAACCCGCAAAAGGTCTATTCCGGTCTGAAAGAATACCTGCTTGGAAGGCCGCAAAAGTCCGACCTTCTTTTGCTGGTGGATATGGGCTCCCTGACCGATTTTTCCACGGCGCTGGAAAACGAGCTCAGCATCCATGTGAAAACCATCCCACTGGTCAGCACACTGCACGTGATCGAGGCCGGCCGCAAGGCCGCTTTGGGATATCCGCTGGACTATGTGTATCATGAAACGCTGTCCGTCAACGATCTGCTCAGCGAGACCGACCCGCTGGCCCCCAATAAGGGGCAATTGCCGAAGCTCTTTATCCTGACTGTCTGTACGACCGGGGAGGGCAGCGCGCAGGTCGTCAAAAATATTCTGGACAGCCAGCTGGACTACCACAATTCCCTTTGTGAAACGGTGGCCCTGAAGCTCATGGAAGAAGAAAGCATTTCCTCCCGGCTGGACTCCATCAGCCGTATCGGGAAAATCCTCTGTGTTGTCAGCAGCTTTCCAATTGACCTCAAGGCGCCGCATTTCGACCTAGCGGATGTCTTCGACCGAAAGGCCGTACCGGAAATCCAGTCGCTCATCGATACGGAAAACATGTTTGAAGAAATCGGCCGGACACTTTCCAATATGCTGAAAAATCTCAACAGCAAAACTATTTTCAATGATATCCGGGAAGCGATTCAGGAAATAGAAACCCGGACACAACGCCGGCTGCTGACGGATTCGCTGATCGGGGTGCTGTGCCATATCGGGTGCCTGATCGACCGCCTGATCGGGAATATCGCCATTGAGGAATTTCCCGGCAGGGACGCTTATATTAAAAACAACCGGGCAATTTTTGAAATCATAAAAACATCGTGCGGCAGGCTCGAGCAAAAATTTAAAGTCCTGATTCCCGACGACGAAATCTGTTATATTGCTTCCTTTTTCGCCGCGGAAAACTGTGTTTCTCCGACATAGAAAAAACGGTCAAACTGTCTTTGGCACGAAAATTGCTTAATAATCAGTGAAACACATTTTAAGGAGGATGCCATTATGACGTCACAGACAGTACAGATATCCAACAAGGTCGGATTGCACGCCCGTCCGGCTTCCATGCTGGTTACGGCCGCCGGCAGATATGATTCCGAAATCATCATCAAAAACGGGTCCCGCTCGGCCGTCGCAAAATCCATGATCAGCCTGCTCGCCCTGCAGGCAAAGATGAATGATATCGTTACGATTCAGGCGGACGGCAAAGATGAAAAAAAAGCGGTCGCGGAGCTTACTCAACTGATTCAATCAAAATTCGGAGAAGACTAATGAGGTCCATTATGAAAAAAGGCATTGGAGTTTCCAAAGGCTACGCGGTGGGGAAAGCCTATGTCGTCGGCACGGACGCGGCCTTGCGCTTTCAGAAGACCGCGGAGAACCCCGCCGCGGAAGCAGACAGGCTGACAAAGGCAATGGAACTGTCTAAAAAACAGATTGAGGAGATTGTAAAAAGGGCCCGCGAAAAGCTGGACGCCAAAAACGTGGAAATTATCGAAAGTCATCTGAATTTTATAGACGACCCCGCATTGACCGGAGAAGCTTTCCATAGAGTAAAACAGGAATCCGTAACCGCGGAACAAGCCGTCTCCGACGTGACCCGGACCCTGTACGACACCTTTTCCGCATTTGAGGACGGCTATATGAAAGAGCGCGCCGCGGATATTAAAGACGTGGGCTCCAGAATTCTTCGCAATCTCGCCGGACAAAGTGAAAAAATCGATTTTACGGGTCTGCCCGCCGGAACCGTTCTTTTCGCGCATGATTTAAAGCCCTCGGACACCGCGCAGATCGACAGGGAGAAAGTGTCGGCGCTGGTGACCGAAACGGGCGGGGAAACCTCCCACACGGCTATCCTCGCAAAAGCGCTGGGCATTCCGGCGGTTGTCGGCTGCAGGGATATCCTCGCGGACGTTCGCGACGGCGATACGGTCATTGTAGACGGCGTATCGGGAGAAGCGCTGGTCCGTCCCGACGCCGAATCAATCAAAAAGTACCAAACGCTTGGAAAACAGTTCAACCAGAAAAAAGAGGACGGAAAACGCACGGTTGGCGCCAAAATCCGTTCCGGAGACGGCCGGCGGATTCTGGTCGCGGCGAATATCGGGGGCATCAAGGATATTGAGGCCGCACTGAAAAACGGCGCGGAAGGCGTCGGGCTTTTCCGGACGGAATTCTTATACATGAACAGGGCGTCCATGCCCACCGAGGAAGAGCAGTTCCAAATTTACAGGGAAGCGGCCGAGCTGCTGGACGGCAGGCCCCTTACCATTCGCACCCTTGATATCGGCGGGGACAAAAGCCTCCCGTATCTTCCGATGGACAAGGAAAGCAATCCCTTTCTCGGACTGAGGGCAATCCGGCTTTGCCTTCAAAATCCGGACTTGTTTCAAACACAGCTCCGGGCGATTCTAAGGGCGTCCGCATTCGGCAATATTCAAATCATGTTCCCTATGATCAGCTGCATGGAAGAGCTGGGACGCGCGAAAGACGCCCTGAATACCTGCAAATTACAGTTGGAACAAGAGGGTGTCCGTTTTTGTCCTTCCATCCCGACCGGAATGATGATAGAAATCCCGTCCGCCGCGCTGACTGCGGAGGAATTTGCAAAGCAGGTCGACTTTTTCAGCATCGGGACCAATGATCTTACGCAGTATACGCTGGCGGTAGACAGGATGAATGAGAGTATTTCCAATTTATACAATCCGCTGCATCCGGCTGTTTTGCGCCTGATCCGGATGACGATTTCCGCCGCGCATCAATCCGGGATTCCCTGCTGCCTGTGCGGCGAGCTGGCATCCAACGAGCGGGCGGTCCCTCTGCTGCTGAAATATGGGCTGGATGAATTTTCCGTAAGCCCGGGAATGATTACCGAAACCAGAAGCACGCTGCTTCAATGTATCGGTGCATAAAAAGAACCGTCTCTTTAGCCGGAAGGTGATTTTGTGGAGCTTTCATTTGTAAAAAATCAGACGCAGAGGCAGAGCCAAAGCCAGAAGCTGAACTTGACGGCGGAGATGAGAGAGTCCCTTGCCCTGCTGCAGATGCCCCTTGCGGAATTGCGGCATCGGGTGGAAGAAGCCGTCATGGAAAATCCGGTGCTGGAGTATGACGGCGATGGTCCGCAGGAAGACCCCTTGTTTTCCGACTGTGCGCTGGCTGACGACGGCGAATCCTATCAGGACGCGAAAACGGCTCTGGAAATTGCTAAAATGCTTTCTCTGGACGGCTGCGCCCCCGGCGTCCGTCAGTCCTTTTCCGGCGACGAGGAGAATTTTGATCCGTACGCTACGCTTTCAGCGGAAGATACCTTTACCGATTATCTTCTGCGACAGCTTGGAGAAAGGAAAGTCGATCGGACTACCGGGCGTATTTGCAGCTACATCATTCAGGACCTTTCTGAAAAAGGGTATCTCGGCAGCAGTGTGGAAGAGCTTTCCCGGCACTTCGGGCTGCCGGCCGAAAGAATAAAGAAAGCTGTAAAAATCATTCAGACGATGCAGCCGCCGGGGGTCGGCGCCGCAAATATAACGGAATGCCTGCTTCTTCAACTGGAGCGGTGTGCGGAGTACGACACGGCGATGGTCAAAGAAATTATTGAAAAGCATCTCGGGCTTCTGAGCGAAAATAAGATACAGGTGATTGCAAACCGACTTGGTACTTCCCTTCAGACCGCAAAAAAGATGTGCGATTTTATCCGCGGCCTGAACCCGATCCCCTCCCGGGGGTTTCAGACGGGCCGCGGCGGCGGATACGTCATCCCCGAAGCGGTCATTTGTAAAGACGGACAGGGAGGTTTTTTGATCCGGGACAATGAGAAAGCTTTTCCCCATCTGCATATCAGCAGTTTTTACCAAAAACTGCTTCTTGAGGAAAATGACCGCGAAACTATCGTGTATCTCAAAGATAAAACAAAACAGGCGTCGTTCCTCATAAAGCAGCTGTCCAGCCGAAAAAGCACCGTGCTGCGCGTACTGGAGAAGATCGTCGAGCTTCAAAAGGACTATTTCGAACACGGCGTATCCTGCCTGAAGCCGATGTCCATCGCAGAAATCGCGGACCGGCTTTCTCTGCACCAATCGACGGTCAGCCGCGCAATTTCCGGAAAGTACGTTGTGTGTTCCTCCGGGACAGTCAGCATCAAATCCCTCTTTACCTCAAAAATACGAGCACGGGGCAAAGAAGATTGTTTTTCTTCTCCGCAAATCAAAGAAACCATCCGCAGCCTGATTGTACACGAAAACAAATCCGCACCGCTCTCGGATCAAAAGATTACCCGGAGCCTTCAGGAAAAGGGCATTGACATTTCCAGACGTACCGTGGCAAAATATCGGTATGAGATGGAAATCCCCGCAGCGGAAAAACGAAAAATGTACCCATGAAGGCCACGGCGTTTTCTGAAACAGCCATGGGTCCTGTGCCGCCGGGCACAATGGCGATACAGCATTTCCAGCTGGTTCTGCAACAAGGCCGTTCCTTCCCCACCGAAGGCGGGGAAGGAACTGTTTCATCTCGAAAACGGAATGGAATTCCTATAGAGATTATGGAGGCGGCATGAAGAGGGAAGAATTTTATAGTCTGGTTTATCGTGTGGTTGCCGCAATTCCGTATGGCAGGGTCACAACGTACGGACAGATTGCTTTGATGCTGGGGATGCCGCAATCCGCAAGACTGGTCGGCCACGCCCTGCACAGCGCACCCGGATATCTGGAGCTGCCCTGCCACAGGGTAGTAACCAGTACGGGGCGGCTGTTCCCCGGCTGGAACGAACAGCGAACACTTCTGTCAAACGAAGGCGTGTGTTTTAAAGACAACGGCAATGTGGATTTAAAACGAAGCATCTGGAGACGGAACGCGGCGGACATACGGGAGAAGATACCAAAGAACCGTTAGAAAAAGAAGGGGTTGCCGCGAAACGAATTTGTGATAGCAAACTGCGCAAAGCAACAGCTTTTATAATAAGAAAACGCGCCTTAAAATGGATTGGCTCAATGTCAATAGTTGGGGTAACCCCAAACGGAAAGAGGAATAGAGTGACGCTATGCCGCTCCATTTTGCGTAGAACGGGAGAACATGTGCAGGATGCGGTTGC
>ENA-OXEN01000315-OXEN01000315.1-human-gut-metagenome-genome-assembly--contig:-NODE-315-length-11894-cov-12.959372_pt1 | contig 11894 bp, 10 predicted proteins | sample MGYA00249358_ERZ652249 | MGnify/ENA primary metagenome ERZ652249 (study PRJEB26925, sample SAMN05826761) | human gut metagenome | biome: ENVO:2100002; feature: ENVO:00000062; material: ENVO:00002003... | reverse complement strand
CTGGACCATGGCGTCCATAAAGGCGTTGTCGAACAGCCAGTCCGCAGTGAGGAGGAAGTCGCCCACATCGGGACCGAGACCTGCGAAGCCCTCGACGTCGTTCAGTTCGTCCGCCAAGCGGCCCAGCGCCGCCTGAGCCGCGGAGAGATGTCGCTGAGCCGTCTCCATCTTGCCGTGCTTGAGCATGGAGGTAAGGAAGCCGCCACCGAAGATGTCGAACCATCCCCAGTTGCCGGCACTCTTGAGGTCGCGCGCCGCCGCGTCGAGGCATTCCAAGGCATCCTCAACCGCTCCAAGCGCCTCATCGATCTCTATTTCCTGGCGTGCCATGGAACTCCTCCCCTGCGCCGGTGTACGTTACGGTGCAATTTTAACGTTGCCCGAGACCCATTTGTCTGTCCAGGCTTTTTACATCTGGTCATTTTTACGTTCAGCAATCGTCGGACGGGCGCGCCGCACGCGTAACGACGCCACCTGACGGGGCCAGCCGCCAAAACCCCGCCACTCCAGATAACCCCACGCACGTATCGCAACGCTACCTGATGGGGTCAACCGCCATGTCGTGGCGCGCTTCTCAAATCCAACAAGGGCAGATCCCGTCCCAAGTGCGCGAAATTACGCAAATGCGCGGATAAATTCGAGACTGCCCAGTAGAACGCGGGAGGCAATAGAGAAAAGCGCAGGTAGTTGACCCGTGAGCAAAAGCCATACTCCGGGTCCCCGAGTTTTATCCGCGCATTTGCGAAGTAACGCCCCGCAATGGCACAAAATGGCTCGCCATCCACCAAATGCAGACGGCGAGCCGTGAAATCCTCAGCTTACCGAACGGCGCCAAGGGAGACCGAGAGTTTCTCAGGCGCCGCAGATTCGCGCGAAAGAGAAGCGAGGCGTGCCCACGCACGTGGACGACGATTGAGCGCGAAGGCGCGGCACCGGGGGAAACCTAAGGACGCTGGCCCATGCCGCCCTCGAGGGTGAGGGTCTCACCGTTCATATACTTGAAGTCCGGGCCGCAGAGTTGGACGACCACACGGCCGATCTCGGTCTCGACGTCGCCGTAATGACCAGCCGGCGGCATGTGGACGTTGGCCTCGAAGGCCTCGGGATAGGCGGTCTGGAAGTTCTCGAGCTGAGCCGTCCAGGCGAGCGGGCACACGATGTTGACGTTGATGCCGTCGGCGCCCCACTCGTTGGCGGCGACGCGGGTCAGGCCGCGGATGCCCTCCTTGGCGGCGGCGTACGAGCACTGTCCGTAGTTGCCGAACAGCCCGGCGCCGGAGGCGAAGTTCACCACGGAACCACGGGTCTCTTTGAGGTGCGGATAGCACTTTTGCATGTACAGGAACGTGGCGTACAGGCCGGAGTACATGGCCAGGTCGAACTGCTCCATGGTGTGATCGGCGATGGTGACGCCGGAGGCGGACGCCTGGGCGTTGTTCACCAGCGCGTCGATGCGGCCGAACGTCGCGATGGTCTCATCGACCACGTGCTGCACTACGGCCTCGTTGTCCTGGCCGGCGGAGACATCGGCCGCCACGGGCAGGACCTTGATGCCGTACTCCGCCTCAAGCGACTCCTTGGCCGCCTCGAGCTTTGCGACGTTGCGGCCGGTAATCACGAGGTTCGCGCCCTCCTTGGCGAACGCGATGTCGATGCCGTAGCCAATCGAGCCGGCAGACCCGTCCTTGAGCGTCGCCTTGCCACCACCCGTAACGATGACCGTCTTGCCAGTAAAGAGTCCCACGATGCTCTCCTTTCTCACCGTCAGCGCGGAGCCGATTGCGCGCACTGTTAACTCCACGATACCCAACGCCGCCGACGCGTAACGCGACGGTCGGGCACCGGTCGACCAACGGCCCCCTATCCGCCCTTGCCGGGATGCGGGCAAGCGAGCGGCGGGAGGCGGTGTGCGGGCGAGCGCACCGAGCGGGGCGGGCGCAGCGGACACGGCGGGAGGCGTTGTGACGGCAGACAGGATTGGCGCTGAGGGTGCGGCGGATAGGGCTGCAACGGGTGAAGCGGCGGATGAAGCGGCGGGCACGGCGGGGTGGGGCTGCGGGTTGTAGGTGCGACGGAAAGGATTGCAGCGTCGGATGGCGGGAGCGCCGCTGAGGCATGTCGAGCAGAGCCGAGGATGAGAAGGCGAGGAAGTCGGGCACGGACGGCAAACACGCCAACGAGCCCCACGCAACGCATGCGTAAAACAAGTTGGGACCGCGCGACATCGCACCCGCTGCTTTGGCGCAGCCGTATGATAGATGCAAACACTTACTGGGATGCAAACACTTACCGGGCAATGCCCGCGTGCGAAAGGAGCGCCGTGAGCGAACTTGAGAACACGCAACAAGATACCGTGACGTGCGATGAGAAAAAGGGCGACCTTGAGCCGTCGATAATCGACCGACCCGTCGGCACTGTCGACCGCCAAGTCGAAGATGTCGCCGGTCTCCGAGCCGATAGCGAAGCCGGTCTCCAAGCCACAGACGCCGCCGGTCTCCGAGCCGATAACGCCTCCGGTCTCCAAGCCGAAGACGCCACAGGCCTCCAGGCCGATAGCGCCGCCAACCCCCAAGCCGGCAACACCGATGACCCCCAACATGGCGGCTCCATCGAGCTCGAACAGGACGTCCAAGCGTACGGCGTCCTCGACATTGAGCGGAGCGATGAGATGAGCGGCATCGCCGGCCCAAAGGGAGGCGACCGAACAAATGGCGCCCCCACCCCCGAAGAGGGCGACGGCACGGGCACCGATCCCGAACTCGAGCCCACACGTGACATCCCGCCTAGCGACCTCGTCGAGGTAGGACCTGGGCAAAACAACCAGTCACCCGAGGCAATCGAGCCCAAGCCCGACGACCAGACGGGAGCCTCCGGCATTGCGGGCGCGGCACGTACGGTCAGCGCGCTCTTTTCCGAAGGCGTGACGAGCATGAAGGAAGTGAACGCCGCGCACCGCGCGCATGCCGCGGCCCGCGACGAACTCGAACGCCTGGACAACACCATCGCCTCGCGCGAAGCCGAGCTTGAGCACCGTCGCGACATAGCTGCGCGCTACGACGAGATCATCGCCGAGGAGTCCGCCCGCAAGAACGCCGCCCGCAAGAACCAGGCATCCGCCACGCAGCAGCGCGAAAAGATCCTCGCCAAACTCGCTGAACTCAAAAAGCAGCTCGAGGACATGCGTGAGGAGGACGCGACAACCGAGCGCCGCCTCAAAACGGCCCTCGAGGCCGCGGAGGACAAGGAGCGCTCGGCGCGCGAATCCGGGCGCCGTCTGCAACGCAGGCTCGACGACGCGCAGGCCAACCTCGATCGCACCATCAAGGAGCAGAGCGAGGGCGTTGCCGCGGCGCACCAGGCGGTGACCAGCGCGGAGGCGCATCTCACCACGTTGAACTCCGAATATGCAGAGATCCAGAAGAACCCATCCGCCAACCCGGCAGGATACTCCGTGCGCAAGCGCGAGCTGGAGGACGAGATCTCCGATGCGACCGAGGCGCTCCGCAACGCCAAGAGCGACGTCCCGCGCATCGAGCAGGAAACACAGACGGCGATCGACGAGGCGCGCGCCGCCGTCACCGAGGCGGAACGCCCGATCGCCACGGCAAAAGAGGCGTTCAACACGGTCGCCGCGGCTGCGGACCGAGCTCGCGACGCCTACGGCGAGGCACGGGAGGATGCCGAGAAACGGCAAAAGGAACTCCGTGGCACGATTTCCGAAGGAGAGAAGGCCGCCAAAGCGCAGGAACGCGCGGCGCAGGATGCCCAAGCGAGGGTCGATGCCGCCCAAGCTGCCATCGACGAGGCGAACGACATCCATGCGCACCCCGAGGCGACCGCCGCGCTCGTCAACGCTCTTGAGGCGGATCGCGCCGAGCGCGAGGAGCGCGTCGTCGAGGTCGAACAGCTCGCCGGCGCCGAGCAGGCCGTGCGCGAGCGCACACGAGGCGCCCGCGTGCGCCTCACGCTCGCAGTGACGGGCATCGCGCTGACCGTCCTGCTCATGTTCGTCTGGACGTACATCGCGCAATAGCGTGTCGCCCCGTACGCAAAAATCCGGCCTCCCAACGCCATGTGGCGTGGGAGGCCGGATTTTTCATGCGCGATGGCGGGGGCACCCCGTTACTCGGCGACCTCGACGAGCTCGATATCGAAGTTGAGGTCGCAGCCGGCGAGCTCGTGGTTGGCGTCGAGCTTGATGCCCTCGGGCGAGACCTCGACAACCGTCGCGGGGACGGGCATGCCGCCGGGGCCCTGCAGGAAGAGCTTCATGCCGGCCTCGATCTTGTCGAACTCGGGCACCTGATCGGCCGGGAAGAAGATGATCATGTCCTCGCTGCGCTCACCGTAGGCCTCGGCGGCGGGGATGTGGACGGTCTTCTTCTCGCCCACCTCCATATCGAGCACGGCGGCGTCGAAGCCCTTGATCATCTGACCGGCACCGGCGACGAACTCGATAGGCTCGCCGCGATCGTAGCTGGAATCGAACTGGGTGCCGTCGTCGAGCGTGCCGCGGTAGTGGGCCTTGACCGTCTTACCCTGGTTGGACATGTGCATCCTCTTTCAAAATCGTTGTGAGCCTCGAAGCCGACGTTTCGGCGACAAGGCATGACCATCGCCGACGTGGGCCGCATGGCGAACGCCGGCACATGGAACCACTATACCCGAGCGCGGGCGAGACTATGCCTGCGCCGCCGCGTCGCCCTTCTTCTCCTGCGGGAGCACCAGGTTCAAGATGATGCCCACGAGAGTGGAGGTGGCCATGCCGGGCAGGGTGTAGTCACCCAGCGGGATGGCGATGCCGGAGGTCTCCATGCCCACGCCCAAGATGATGACCACCGAGGCGATCATGAGGTTGCGGTTGACGTCGAAATCGACACGATTGGACACGAGCATGCGCAGGCCGTTTGACGCGATGAGACCGAACAGCAACAGGCACACGCCGCCCATGACAGGGCTCGGAATGGAGTTGATGAGCGCGGCGAGCTTGGGGCACAAGCCGCCGACGATGAGCGCGAAGCCGCCCGCGTACCAGAAGATCTGGGTGGAGTAGACGCGTGTGACGCTCATGACGCCGATGTTCTCGGCGTACGTGGTGGTAGGAGGACCGCCGAGGAAGCCCGAGATCATGGTGGACAGGCCGTCGCCTGCAAGGGAGCGCGGCAGCAGCGGGCGATAGTCCTTGTCGACGATCTCGCCGACCGCGAGCAGGTGGCCGATATGCTCGATGACCGTCACCACGGCGACGGGTGCGATGAGCGCGATGGCGCCCATGTCGAACTTCGGGAAGCTGATACTGGGCAGGCCGATCCACGCGGCCTGGGCGATCGGGGCGAAATCCACCATGCCGAACACGCACGCAACCGCATATCCCACGATGATGGCGAGCAGGACCGGCACGGTGCCCACGATGCCGCCGCGCCCGGAAAAGATCACCGCCGCAAGCAGCGTGATGGCCGCAACGATGGCACCTTGCGGATTGAAGACCGAGGCGCCCGCGGCGTCGGTGCCCATAAAGGCCATGTTGGCCGCGGTTGCGGAAAGGCCCACGCCGATGACCACCATGACGGAGGCGACGAGCACCGGCGGCAGCAAGCGGTCGAGCCAACCGGTGCCCACCAGCTTGATGATGCCCGCCACCGCGAGGAACACCGCGCCGGCGACGATCACGCCGGACATGGCGGCGTCGAGGCCGCGCGTGGCACCGACGGCGAGGATGGGGCTGATGAAGGCGAAGGAGCTGCCGAGGTAACTCGGGATTTTGTTGCCCGTGACGAGCAGATAGCAAATAGTGCCGATACCCGAGCACATGATGGCGACATTGGGGTCGAGGCCGGTCAACACGGGTACGAGCACCGTGGAGCCGAACATGCTCATCATGTGCTGGATGCCCAGCGGGATGGCGCGAGCGGGAGAAACCCGGTCGTCGACGCCGATGACCTCGCGTTCGCGGTGGCTCATAGGCGGTCCTTTCTGTTGGATGCAATTCGGTCTATGGTACCGTGTAACGTGCATGAGCGGAATGACAGCGGGCGCAAACCAGAACGGCTCGCTAAGGTAGCCCTCGCTGCAGGCCGCTCGGCAATGCCGGCTGACTCTGACTCCAGCGGCTCTCGTGCCACCGCGCCGCCCCCATGCGCGGCTGGTGTCAAAGGCGCATCCGCCCCTCCATCAATTCCCGGCGCCACCACAACCACTGGTAATAACCCCGGCATTCCCCCAACGCCGTCCGAAACGTTTCGCCCGCCTCGAACCACCTCGAAAGGAGCCCTCGCGCGTGAACGCCGCCCCGTTCATCCTCACCCTGAACTTCGATGGACTCGAGATTCCCGTCGAGGTCACCCGCAAGCGCGTGAAGAACCTCAACCTGCGCGTGCGCTCGGACGGCACGGTCACGCTCAGCATCCCCCTGCGCACGCCGCATGCGTACGCCCAGGCGTTTCTCGATCGAAAGGCCGCCTGGATTGCGGAGCGCGTCCGCCGTAGCGCCGAACAAGAAGCCCTGAAAACGCCCGATGGTGAAGCGCCTGGGTACATTCCGCTGTGGGGCGCCCCCGTCCCGCGGGAGGCCGCCCTCGGCGAACACATCGGCATCGACGACCTCTATCGCGCGGAGGTGACTCGAGTCCTGCCCGATGTCGCGGCGCGAATCGAGCAGATTATCGGCGTTCATGCCGCGCGCTGGAGCGTCCGTACGATGAAGACGCGCTGGGGATCGTGCACGCCCAAAACGGGCGCGATCCGCATCAATGCGCGACTCGCCGCCTACCCTCCCGAATGCCTCGAGTTCGTGGTGGCGCACGAGCTCGTCCACCTGCTGGAGCCCAGCCACAACGCACGGTTCCACGCCCTGCTCGACGAGTTCTACCCCGAAAATCGCCGCGTCTCACAGCTCCTCGAGCGCCCCGCAGCCGAATAGCCGGACGCACGATGTCCCTACAGCATCCAAGCTCGCGTGATGTACCGTGCTGGCACTCGATGCATCTCCCGAGCGTCGATATGCTCTGAGTGTCGATGCGCGCCGAGGTTCGATGTACACCGAGCTTCGATGCGCACCGAGCTTCGCTGCGCCACCCTCTTCGGAGCCCGATGCGCCCACCGAAACCCGATGCACTTCTTGAGACTCGATGCACCTAACGAAACTCGATGCGCTTCCTGAGACTCGATGCGCCTAACGAAACTCGATGCATTTCCTGAAACTCAGTGCACCTGTCAACCATTTTCCATCCGAGATATGGTTAATACGCGCACTGAAGATTCCCAGGTGCACCGAAGATTCCCGAGCGCACCGAAGATCCCTGGGTGCACTGAAAATCTCAAAGTGCGTCGAAGATTCCACTGCGTCCGGGGACGACATCGCGTGATGCCCGGGGGCCAAGTGCTCAATGCCCCAAATGGGCATGCATTACGCGCTGCATTCACTGAATGGTGGTGCGTTAAGCGCAAAGTGCCGTGAATGGAGATGCACCGACCGCCAACATCGCCCCCCTTGCGCCAAGCGCGCTCCGTCGCAAGAACTCCGTCGAGCAACGTGCAAGCCGAGTAGCGTACGGGCCGAGCAGCGTGCAAGCCGAGTAGCGCACGTGCCGAGCATCGCGCGCGCCGAACAGCGCGCGAGCCGTGTTGTTATTGTGGGTTGTGAAGCATCTCCATCCAATTAGCAGCAATGTCAGGCTTTTGTCAGAGAAACAACGATGTCCGCCTGGCGCGTCATCGCTATGGTCTCCTCAACCATTTGCTGTAGACAAGGGGCAACCATGGAGACCAAGAGCGCCACCGATTTAAAACTCGAGCTCGCAACGCGGCGCGCATGTCTCCTGCTCCCCGCAGATACACCGGAAAAACGGCGCCTGGACCGTCGCGTCACCAAAGGGACGGCATGCATGCCTTATCCCGGCGCATACGCCCTTGCCGAGCCGTACAACAAGCTCGACGCGCGCGCCAAAGCCCGCATGACGCTCAAGGCCATACACGCCCTTCACCCAAACTGGACGTTCTGCTCATTTTCCGCCGCCGTGGCGCATGGACTCCAGGTTCCCCGGGCGCTACTCGTCCCCGTTCATATTGCGATCTCGCCAACGGAGAGCCGCCGCAAAAAGCCAGGGCACGTTGCATGCCACACCGATCACGGCGGATCTCGCGTCATCACCGATGGAATGCCCTGCACCTGCCTTTTGCAGACGCTGCTCGATTGCTTATGCGCAACCGGGTTTCGCTATGGCCTGGCAATCGTCGATTCGGCGCTGCACTACCATTTGACGACGCATGAAGAGCTGGCCCGCCACTTCGCCGATCACGGAAAAGGCAGGCGCGGCATTCGACAGGCGCAGCAAACACTGGCCTACGCAGACGGTAGGAGCGAAAACGGCGGGGAGTCCATTGTCCGTGCGGCAATCATCGAACTCGGGTTCCAAACACCCGAACTTCAAATAGAAATCGAGGACCCCATGAATCCGGGAGCACCGAAGCGCTCAGACATGGGATGGAGGCTTCCAAATGGCAGGTACATACTCGTCGAACTCGATGGGCTGTCAAAGTATCTATCCACAAACGCGAGAACGCATGAAGAGCCCTCCGTTTATCAAGCTGTTCGGACCATGAGGGCCGAAAGGCTGCGAGAGTCCCATCTCAACCTAACAGGAGCGACCATTCTGCGGCTTTCTTTTGCGCAGGCTCTCGATGCCGACTACCTCTTTCGGCTACTCTCCACAGCAGGGGTCCCGCTCAATAAGGAAACTTCTAGCTAGTGAGCCACACAAATAAAGAGCCCTCTAGCCAGTGACCCCCGCTCAATAAAGAACCCTCCAGCCAGTTAAAGAAGCGTCTGCCTGGTTAAAGAAGCGTCCGCCTTGTTAAAGAAGCTTCTACCCGGTTAAAGAAACCACCATCTGAAACCCCTATCTGGTTAGAGGGGCGAGTAGGAACGAGCAAATCCGCCGAATACGATACCCCCCCCCAGCCAACATCCCTGCTAAATCGATTGAAAAAAGCAAGAACTCGGTGTATGTACAGAAACTCAGCGCGCCGACCGAAGCTCGGTGCATGTGCAGTAACTCAGCGTACTTATCGAAGCTCAGTGCTTGTGTCGAAACTCGATGCACTTCCAGAAACTCGATGCATTTGCAGATATTCGGTGCACTTGTAGAAACTTCGATGCACCCGGCAACCATTCCACAGTTCAAAAATGGTCTAAAAGTGCATTCAGAATCTCTGAGTGCACCGAAGATCTCCAGTTGCGCCGCTAATCTCTGGGTTCACCGAATAATTCTGAACGCAACGGAAAAATCTGGACGCACCGGACAGCTCCAGTCACATCGAAGGTGCCCGGGCGCGCCTACGTTTTCCGGTATTCCGGGAAACCATAAGTGCACGGGTTCAGTATCGCCCATGGAGCCGCGGGCTCAACGTCAGCCTCGAAACCGCAGGTTCAACGTCAGCCGTGGACTCAACGTCAGCCTCGACGCCGCAGTTTCAGCGTCGGCCGTGGGCAGGTCGACGTCGACCATAGAGCCGCAGGTTCAACGTCGGCCGTGGGCAGGTCAACGTCGATCGTGGAGCCGCGGGGTCAACGTTAACCGTGGAGCCGGAGATTCAACGTTAACCGTGGAGCCGCAGATTCAACGCCGGCCGCGGGACATAAAAGAAGAGGTGCCTCCGAAGAAGCACCTCTCTCAAGCAACTTGATGCGCAGTCGAGCGCTATGCGCGCTACTCCTCGACGAGCTCGAACTGGTCCGGGCCGACGCCGCACAGCGGGCAGACGTAATCCTCGGGCAGCTCGGGGGTGTCAACCTCGACCTCGTAGCCGCACACAACGCAAACGAACTTGTAAGTCTTGTCAGCCATGATGGCTCCTTTCACAGGCGAATGAACGTAGGGCGAGTATACCCGACTTACGTTCCAGGCAAACAGGAACGGGCTCAGAATCACCCCGTCTCTGAATTATATGTTACCGGAATACATTCCTATTAGCAAGCGGCCCGACGCGATTGAACGCTTACGCTTGGTACGAACTCGCCTTGGGCGGCGTCTTGCCCTTGAGCGTGCTGTGATAGTAGGCGTACGTGAGCGGGAGCTCGTCCGAAAGGCGCTCGGCCTGCACGACCTCGCCCACGAACAGGTAATGCGTGCCCACGTCGACCGTATCGATGAGCTTGCAGGCGTACATCGCGCACGCGTGCTCCGGGCAATACGGGGAGCCCGTCTCCGACACGGCCGTCTGGTACTTCTCGAACTTGTCGTAGGTGTCGCTGGTGCGGAATCCAAAATTGCCGATATAGGGCATGTCCGCCGTCTGATCGAGTGCGGTCACCGCAAATGCGCCCGCCTCCTTGATGACGCGCGCGGTCACGTTGTCCTTGTGGACCGCGACGCTCATGCGAATGGGCTCCGCCGTGACCTGAACCGCCGTGTTGACCACGCAGCCCGCCTTGAGGCCATCGGCCTCGGACGAAACGACGTACAGGCCGTAACTCATCGAGAACATCGCCGTGGAATCGATCGCCATACGTACTCCCCTTTCTCAGAGCGCCCACGCCTCAACACGAGGCTGGTGGGCGACCCATCTTTCAAGTCCGATGAGAATCCGCTCCCACCGGACTCGTCGCAACTCAGTCGGCGCCAAGGTGCCTCGCCCAGGGAGCATTGTGCCCCTTGGCGGCCGTACTGCACCCCTGGCAGCTATGGCCTAGCGGCTACGCTGCTTGAGCGCTCGGTCGATCTCGCGCTGCATATCGCGCTTGGCCATATCCTCGCGCTTGTCGTAGAGCTTCTTGCCGCGGCCGAGGCCGAGCAGGAGCTTGACGCGCCCGTCTTCGTTGAAATACAGCTCGAGCGGGACGAGCGCCACGCCACGCGTGCGGAGCTTGCCGTCGAGATAGTCGATCTGCTTGCGGTGCAGCAGGAGCTTGCGGCGACGGTCGGGGTCGCGGTTGAAGATCGAGCCGTTGGAATATGGATGGATGTGCACGTTGTGCAGCCAGCACTCTCCATCGCGGATGAGGGCGAAGGAGTCCGTGATCTGGCAGGCGCGCTCGCGAAGGCTGCGCACCTCGGTTCCGGCGAGCTCGAGACCGCATTCGAACGTCTCGTCGATGAAGTACTCATGGTGCGCCGAGCGGTTCTTGGCGATGAGCTTTTTCTCCTTGCGGGGCTTGGGCGCAAAACCGGCCATGGCTACTCCTCCCCCGCCTCTGATGCGGCGACAGGGCCGCCGGCGACATCGGAACCGGCGGCCGCGTCGCGAGCCTCCCCCGCAGTCTGTGCGAGCTCGGCATCGGACTCGCGGATCAGGCGAATGAGCACCTCGCACGCCGGGGCGCCGATCAAGTCGCGGGCGAGTAGCGTGAGCCGCGTCGCCTCGTTGCGGTCGCCCTCGGCGGCGGCGTCCGTGGCGCACATGAGCAGGCACACGGCGATCTCGGCATTGGCGCCCGTCGCCAGGCCCTCGGCCTCCACAGCGCCGTTCACCTCGGTATCTGAGCGGTCGGCGAGCTCGGGGTGCTCACCATCGATCTGTGCGGCGAGCGCGGTGGCCGCAGAATCGTCCGCGCAGGCGCGAATGGCGGCACGACGGCAGCCCTCGGCGGCAAGCGGTTTTTCTGCGGCCAAGAAGAACTGGCCGAGGTTCGCAAACGCGCGGGCGAGCGCCTGGGGCGTTGCGGCCCGCTCGAGCACCGAGGCGGAAAGCGCCGCCCACTCCTGCGTGTTGCCGAGCGCGCGGAACACCTCGGCGAGGTTCAGGCGATGCGCGCAGTTCATGGGGTTCCAGCGAACCGCCTGCTTGAGCGCATCGCGCGCGCGCTCGTACTCGCCCTTTTGGATGTACACGTATGCGAGGGCCGCGTACAGCCTGTCTCTTATACACATCTGACGCTGCCGACGAATTAGACGGTG
>ENA-OXEN01000314-OXEN01000314.1-human-gut-metagenome-genome-assembly--contig:-NODE-314-length-11929-cov-10.034024_pt1 | contig 11929 bp, 7 predicted proteins | sample MGYA00249358_ERZ652249 | MGnify/ENA primary metagenome ERZ652249 (study PRJEB26925, sample SAMN05826761) | human gut metagenome | biome: ENVO:2100002; feature: ENVO:00000062; material: ENVO:00002003... | reverse complement strand
TTAAGCACGCCGCCAGCGTTCATCCTGAGCCAGAATCGAACCCTCCACAAAAAAACTTTGCAGAAAGCCAACATGTGACTCTCAAAAATAAGAAAATTGACGATCGCCTTATAAGGAAAGGCGCATCGCACGAAAACCTCACCGTCCTTCAAGGCCTCCCGGCCACTCGCGAACGAGCGGACGATGAACTGGCAATCATTGACTATAAAGAAGTAGTACAAATACGCTCTTGAGTTCTCAAACCACCACCACTCACCCGCCTCGAGGCACCCCAACCGGGGAACCACTCGCCGAGCGGCAGCAAGAGATAAACCTACAGCACAATCCCATTCCACGCAAATCGGGCATGACGAAACAAGACGCGAACCCTTGCAAACACTGGAAAGCATCGGCGTGTCGAAAACACGGGAAAAACGGGCTGCGGACGCCATCGCGTAGCGAAAGACCGTCGGAAAAACCCTGAAACACCTCACCGCAAACCAACATCCGGGCGTGTCGCAACCACACTATCCGTTTACGGCCCATCCCCCAAGCCAACCCATCCGAGAAAACCTCCCAGCCGAAAGCTGAAATAGGAGAAACAGAAGAAAGCAGATAAACGAAACCGCACCGCCGATCGTTGTCCTGAACACATTCAGATCCCAACTGATCGAAAGTGCGGTTTTGCATATGCGCGTGCAAGCGACGGCAGAACAAGGCAGCGCAGCCAAAAATCGATTAATCGGTGCAACCGAAACGGTAGAGCGCCCAGCCCTGGCCATACTGCGAATAATCGGCAACCTTCACCAACGTGCCGCCATCCACATACGTATCAATCAATTCCTCATTGTGGAAGGAATCGTACTGGGCGCGATACGGGAATGACTGCAGACTCTGCGCCTGGTCGCCCATCGTAAGGAAATATTCCGGAGCGTCGGTCAGCGGACATACCGTGCCGAGCACCTGCTGCGCATCGCCGGAAGCAAACGCGGTCTCCACTTTGCCGAATGGAGCGGATGGCACATCGGTGCGCGCATTGATGATCGGATACAGCATGTTCGCGTTGAACAGCGTCTCCGCATACATCGAACCGTTCAACGGATCGGAAATGATGGTGGCCTGGGTGCCCGTACGTTCCGTGACCTTGCGCAGCACAGCGATCTTTTGCTCGGTGAGCTGCTCGTTGGGGTCGCTTTGGTTCAGACTGGAATGCGCGATGATCGTGTCGCGAGCCGCGGAACGCGATGGGCATACGATCTGCGCGGAAACCGCAAGTATCGCAATCACAAGGAATACGGCGATTAGGACGATCCAATTGGAAGCGAAAGAAGCGTTCTTCACGGAAGAAACAGCAGACGCAGAAGAAAGGGAAGGAACGGAAGAAGCACTATTCTTCGTGGAAAAGGAAGATGCAGAAGGAGCGAAAGAAGCGGATGCGGCGCACGCGGAAACGCATTCGGCAAGAGCGTTGATTCCAATGACAAGCAGCGGCAGCGCGACCAGCGGAAGCATGGTCATAATACGGTTTTCATCGCGATACCACGGAGCGCTGATGATATTCGGCAACGCGCCGACCAGCGTGACCGTGCACACATACACCAGCGCGACCAGCAGGAATGCGGCCGTCAACGCAATCACGTCACGCAGGCGATCGTTGCGACGAAGTCGAGATGATTCGGACGACGCGGACGCGGCATCAGTGGCGTTGGAGTGCGACGCAGGTGGCGGACAGGAAACGGAAACCGGGGAATCAGCGGCGGAAACCGCAATATCAGAAGTCGAAGCATCAACATCGACATCAGCAGAAGCCACGGGAACCACAGTGGAAGCAGCCGACGAAAACGAATCCGAAGCACGCGCAGCCGCGCGGCGGGAAGCGCAAACGAAAGCGGCCGCAGTTCCCGCAATCAGCAACAGTGCGAACAGAATCGCAGGAAAACCGTCAAGCCCATCCGTGAGACAGAACGAAATCGACTCCCACAAATTCTTGGACGGCTGATGGCTATGGAACCAGGAAGCGGGATTCGCCCAACGGTCCGATTTGAACGACGTCAGCATCAACGCCACAAACGCAACCGCGCCGACGCACATGGCGATGAACGCGCCAAGAATCAGCTTCCACGGCAAGCGCAGCACAATGAACGGCACCAGAATCAGAGCATACGTGAATGCGATACGCGGGTGCGCAACGAGGCAAACCACGCCTGCGACAGCAGCGATCGCAAGCCATTTTGCTATATGCTCGCGCGCGGCGATCGCATCGAACAAGCGCAATGTGGCGGCGATGAGGAACGGCAGCAGCGACGTGGCGAAACCGAATGCGATCAGCGGACCGGCATTCAGCAGTCCGTACGGGTGGCACACCGAGCTGACGGCAAGCACGGGCACGAACAGTCCAATCAGATTCCGCAGAACGAAAGTAGCGTCGAAAGTGACGTTATATTGCCGATTCACAGCTGACGATACCTGCTGATTTGAAACATTCGACGATTCAGATACGGACGACGATTCAGGCGTAGACGATGCTTGAGAAATACGTGAAATTGGATTGGAAATTGGATTACCGCGATTCCAACGTTGCAGGAAATACCTGCATAATACCAGCATTCCGGCAGGGAAAATCACGCCCGAAGCAATGATCCACGTGATATTGAATGCCGCGTAGATCGAACATTGCACGCCGAACAGCGCCGCGATCTTAATCACAAGGTAAGCACAGATGTGAAACAACGGCGGATAAAACGAATCATGCGGCCACAAATGCAGAGCCGCCCCCAATCCCTCGTCAAGCAGACGGTGAATGAAATAGTAATGCGCGGGGGCATCGCTGCTGACGATCGGCGTATTCCACACCGTGGAGGGGAACCACGCAATCACCAGGCATAGTGCGGACGCGACGCCGATAATCGACGTAAGCCACGGCAATAACGCGTGACGCGATGCAGGACGCAGCATCGCGTGGCACCGCTGCAGGCCATGTTTCCGCCCGGACGGACCGCCCTTGGCCGAATCATTCCTGGCTGGACCATTCGTAGCCGAACCATCCTTGGCCGAGCCATTCTGCCGAGCCTGAGTCTGCACATAAGCCTGCACATGAGTTCGCGCACGAGCCTGAGCCGAGCCACAATCGCCCGACACGGAACCGGTATTCGTAATCTGTTCGGAAGTCATCGATTCCATCGTAGCGAGTGCCGCAACCATGCTCAACGCTTATTCTCTGGAATCACTTTTCAGGAATCATTCAGACTTCATGCAGGGGTATAACAGTGTTGCGCAAGAAAACAATCACGTTGGAAGCCCAAGATGATTGCACGGGACGCATCATGCGCTACGGGCCTGCCTTGCTGCGGAGCGCGCGTCCCGGCCAACGCTGACGTCGGCATGCGCCGGCGCGCTATAACAGAGAACTGGAGAAGTACCGCATGTTCGTTCTCAAGAACGCATGGGCGGCGCTTGGTCGCGTCAAATGGCGCACCGCGCTGATCGCCCTACTCGCACTACTGGTGTCTTTCTCGGCTGCCGTGGACTTGGCAGTGATTCGAGCCGACGACACCGCCAATAATGAAACATACCAGTCGCAAAAAGCCACGGCGGTGATTCGGCCGAACGCGCAAACACAAGCCAAGCGCGACGGTGCCGATTCCAGCTATACCGACAAGTATTTGACGTGGGAAAAGTACAGCACGTATGCAACGGCCGCACAGAGCAACAACGTGACCTTCAATTACACGTTGGCAACATCGGTGCCGGTGCGCGAAAGCAAGTCGTTGCAGGCGATCGCCGCGAAAAACGACACCAGCGAAGACAAGACCGGCGGCAACCTGACCCTGCAGGCGTTCTACACGTTGGACGCCGCGAAAATCAACGACTACGGCTACTACAAGGTAGTCAAAGGCAAGCATCTGAGCTATAAGACGCAGAGCGACGGCGTACTCATTTCGCAGGCGCTGGCCGATAAGAACAATCTCAAGGTCGGAGACAAGGTGACGGTCGGCAATCCGTCGAAGGCTTCCGACACATACACGTTCACCGTGCGCGGCATTTACGAATACGACAGCGACGTGCCTGAGGGCAACGGTTCCGACGCGAAATACGCAAAGGACAATCGTGAGAACGTGATCTACACGACGTATATCAACTTCGCCAAGAACGGGCTTGACACGACGGAGGCCACGGGATGGGCCATTCCGAATCTGAATATCATCTTCTCGCTGGCGAATCCTTCCACCTACAACACGTTCGTGCGCTTGGTGAAGAAGGCCAAGTTGGACACGAAGACGTACGAGATCACCTCGCCGTCGCTTACCGCTTACAAGAAGTCGATCGAGCCGCTTGATTCCGCCGCTTCGGCAGCGCGCATCATGCTGATTGCCGTGACGATTGTCGGTGGCATCGCTTTGCTGGCATTGATTGCATGTGCTGCGATTGGCGGCCGCCGCGATGAGATCGGCATGGCGATGATCACAGGTGTGACCAAGGGCCGTTTGGGATGGCAGTTCATGCTGGAAACGTTCATGATGACGGTTCCGGGTTGGATTGTCGGTTTGGTTGCGGGCGCGCTGTTGGCGAAGCCGATCGGCACCGCATGGGCCGGCGGGCAGGCTGTGTCGATGACGTCCGCTTCGGTGTGGAACGTGATCTGGTACGGCTTGGGCGCATGCCTGGTGCTTGGCATCGTGGCATTCGCGCGCGTGGCCTGCTTCAACCTGAACCAACTGTTTGAGGAACGCTCGGAGGTGAAGGCATGAGCGACAACATGAATGATAAGAACGAGAACCTCGACGAGACCGTGGTCGACGAGACCGTGGTCGACGAGACTGCCGAGACCGCATCAAACGAGACCGTCGATGATGTTGCGACTGACGATATTGCAGCTGACGCATCTTCCGCTGATTCCATTGAATCCATCGATTTTTCGGTGGTATACGACGATGACAATGCAGATATCGAAATTGCCGCAACTGACGGCGCGGAAATTTCCGACGATGTAAACGATGGCGATACTGCAGTAGCTGCCGACGGCGATGCTGTGGTATCTGCAGATAATGCAGATACCACTGAAGTTGCAGATGACGCTGCAACTGCTGCTGATACTGCGGATGGTTCGGATGTGGTCGCCAACAATGCGAATCAGGTGAGGGAAACGCTTGCCTTGCGTTCTTCCGACGAACCGACCGTGCTGGAATCGCATGAAATGGTGAAAGCCGATTCCGCAACCAGCGTCTCCTCACAGCTCGACCGCGAAATCAAGCATCATCGCAAGAAGGATGCGTTTTTCTTCAAAGCGAATCCGACGTTCGCACTCGATCATGTGACCGTGATCAATCGCAAGACCGGCCGCAATATTCTCGACGACCTATCGCTGTCGTTCCATGCGGGCGCCACGCATGCGGTGCTCGTGGACGCGGAGGATCGCGAACAGCATCAGGCGTTGCTGGCCACCATGATCGGCATGGTACGCACGGACCGCGGCAATGTGATGCACAAAAGCACCAACCTGAGCGACGTCGAACCGGTCGAAATGTTGGGACACCGCATCGGATTCATTCCGCAACGTTTCGCTTTCCGCCCCGATCTCGACGCGGAAAGCAATGTACTGTACGCCATGGATGCGTCGAACCGCAACTTCCTCAAGCCGAAGCCTGTGATCGCCCGCGAACTGCTCAAGCGCGTGGGCTTCGACGAAGTGACGTCCGGCCTGGCAGTCGGCGAAGTAAGCGCACTGAACCAGCGCCGCGTGGCCATCGCTCGTGCGCTGAGCTGCGAGGCTGAAGTGATCATCGCCGACGAGCCGACCGCTGGATTGGATGCCGACGATGCGGCCGTGGTGTTGGATCTGTTGAAGAAGTTCAAGCGCGATGCCGATCGCAGGCGCGCCATCATCGTGGTGACCACCAATCCAGAGGTCGCCGATGCGATGGAGCACAGCGTGGAACTCGACTAGCCGCCTAGTGCAACGGGCGCACGAACATAGACTCTTTCGTGCGCCCATAGGTAAGCCCTTTGGAATTCTGGTTTTAGCCAAATTCCAAAGGGCTTACGTGTTCTGAAAACAGTCTGCCTTACTCCGCGATACGCATGTGGTACTGCTCGGCGAGCGGCGTGACGTCAAGCACGCCGTATCGTTCGAGCAGCCGCAGCCATTCGCGCCTGTTACTTTCGCCGAAACGGGCCGCCTTGCGCGCATAGGCTTCGGCCGTCAGGAACTTCGGCGGAATCGACTTGCTGTTGTACTTGTCGGCCACCATCACCACTTCCTGCTCAAGATTCATGGGCACATAGTCGGCCGGAGGCAATGGCAATCCTTGCGATTCCACCGTTTCTTTGGTGAGTCCCACACCGGTGTGGTTGCGTGCGAACTGCGCGATAGACTCGTCAACACCCTCGTTCAACAAATATTCGTAGCCTTTAAGCCCATGCCGCACGTAATTCGGACCGTCGAATTTCAGCGGTCCACCGTCGGAACCGTCTTGCTTGAGCAGAAAATACGTGCCGATATCATGCAGCAGACCACCGATCACCACCAGATGCTCGTCGATCAGCCTCGGCGGAACGGTCCCACCCGTAAGCCCGTCCGATGATGGAATGGAGGGGATGCGAAGCATACCGAACGATTCGCTTCCATTGCCGTCTTGCGTAAGCCTAAGGCCGAAATCGCCCGCTTTTTCAGGGGCATCGTCCGGTAGTGTGCAGCGGCGGGTGAACAGTGCATTCTGCCTGCGTGCCATGCGACGTGCGATGTCGGCGACGACTACGCAATGTCCGTGAATCAAATCGTATGCGGCTTGCGATTGCGCGATTTTTCGATGCAGTTCGTCAACTTGGGCGAGTGTAGGAATATATCCGGTTGTCATACCGCCTATCTTAGGCGCTATATGACGATTGCCGCATGCTGAATCCGGTCGAAAAAAAACTGGAAATCCCCGATGAAAGTTTCAGCCGAAAAATTCCGAAATACGGATTTCAGATTACGGATTTCAGATGGAACGCACGCGGAATGCGCCGGTACGGTTGGAAGCAACGATCATCTGATTGTTTTCCAAACGAGTCCAGCCATCTTCGGCACACTGATCGAAACCGGAGCTGGCCACAACCACGCCCTTCGGCTGGCCTGCAGCCTGATCCGCTTCGGATTCACCGAGCGTACGATAGCGCATCACACGATAGTCATGCGCCTGGTCGCCACGGCCGTACTGGTCATAGATTTCCACAATGCGCTTGGACGTGACCTCACGACCGGCCGCGCACAGAGCGATGAATTGGTCTTGGCTCTGGATCATGCAGTTGTAGCTGGACTTCGGATAGCTTTTGCGCAGTTCACGCACCGCCTGCGCGACCGCCTCGTCGAGTGCGAAACCAAAACCGATGTACTGCAGGATCACTGCGAAGAAAATGGCGGAATCGGAACGGCCGCCAGTGGACTGCACGATATTGGGATCGACCGGGAACGCGCGGTTGGTGATGATGTTGCGACCCTGATCGTCGGAAATATCGCCATTGTGGATGAAGCTCAATCCGTTGGCGTAGAACGGCTGCTGGTTTTCGAGAATCAGCGGCAGGTTCGAGCTGGCCAAACGCAGGTGCCACAGGCCTCCACGAGCCGGAGTGTTCGCCAGCTCGTCGAAAATCGGATCATGTCGGGCTGCGATCGTGTTCTTGTAGACGGCGGTGCCGGTTTCCGGGGTGGGAGCGCCACCGTCACGCAGGTACGGCGACTCGCTCGGCACGGTGACCAGCGCGGAGCCCCAGCCATCGTTGTGGATTTCGCTCAGATCGCGGAAATCGCGTATGGCCTGCATGCCGAGCACGCCATTGAGACTGGTGTTGCTTCCTGCTGCCGCGAATCCAAGTAATCTGCACATGGTTGATTACTCTACAGGGCTTGTGATGCAACGCGCGCATATGGCTATCGACATTGCTTATAGCGTGCGAAAAACAGCGGGATTCCAACAATTCTTCGCGATAAGACCATGCAAAACCTACAAAATGCCCTACGAAAACGGGCTGCGCGATGATGGCGGATACAATCACCATCATCGCGCAGCCCGTTTCACGGCTTGTTTCACACGCGCTTTAGCCGCGGAGGACGCTGAGTCGCGAGGAACAGCGGCTGTATCTCAATCAGCGGATTGTAAGGCGCAAGGCCGAACCATTTGACCGGAGATCCCGCAAGACGACGAATCGCATACTTGACTTCCAAAGAAATCGCGCCACGCTGCGACACCTTCGACTCAGGCATAAGCGCCTTGTGAATCAGCACATATCGAATCGGACCGATATTCGGATCAGCATCAAGCTTCGGATAGCGGCTTTCCTGCCTCGGTAGATCCCCAGACTTCGACAAATCGTTCATAATCTGATGAATATAAGCTGGAATCGACTGAGAAACCTTGAAACCAAGCCGAATGCGAACACGGAACATGTAATCCGTGCCGAAATTCTCAACCGAATACTCGCGGGTGAACGGCTCATCGGCGGTCTCGACGGAAACCGCCCACCAAGCGCGGGCACGTTTTGGATGGTCGGCGAAAATCGAGAAGAAGATATCGGTATCGATACGCTTCGTTTCCGGATCCGACGTGAGGTAGATGATATTGTCTGCAAAATATGGAATCATATCGTCATCATGCAGCCGCTTCAGCACCGGTAGACATTCGGCGGGCTGCATATGACGACGCTGCGCACGTTCCAGCTTCGTGCCTTCGTTCCACGTGTACATAACCAGCAGAATCGCGAAGGTAAGCAACATCGTGAACCAACCACCATGCAGGAACTTCGCCATGGAAGCGAAGAAGAACATAAATTGGATCGCAAGGAACAACACGGTGAATACGACCGCTCCGAGACGACGCCCCGAATGCCAGATGTAGACGGCAAGCAGAATGGTGGTGGTGATCATGGTGATGGTCAGCGCCAGGCCATACGCCGCGGAAATATGCTCGGAATCGCGGAATAGCGCCAAAACCAACAGCGTGGAAACGCAAAGCACCACATTGACCACAGGAATGTACAGCTGACCGCGGGTACGGGCCGGATAACGGACCTGAAGATGCGGCATCCAGTTCAGATGAGTGGCTTCAGACACCATCGTGAATGCGCCGGTGATCAACGCCTGCGAGGCGATAACGCCTGCGACCACAGAAAGCACGACAGCCACGTAACGCACGCTGGGTGTCATCATTTCGAAGAACGGATTCAAACCGTGCGTGCGGATATAAGCCGAATCATCCCAATGATTGAGCATCCATGCGCCTTGGCCGAAATAACAGAGCACAAGCGCGATTTTGATGAACGGCCACGTGAAATAGATGTTGCCACGGCCAACGTGACCCATATCGGAATAAAGCGCTTCGGCACCGGTGGTTGACAGGAACACCGTACCCATGATGGCAAGGCCAGCGGCATTATGACTACTGAACAGGAATCTAACACCGTACACGGGGTTGAGCGCCGCGAATACGCTCCAATACTGACTGAGGTTCGCCAAGCCGACAACCGCCAGGAACGAGAACCAGACAAGCACGACCGAACCGAACGCCTTGCCGATACGCTCAGTGCCACGCGACTGCACAGAGAACAGCATCAGAATGATGGCCGCGGTGATCATCAGAGTCAGCTGTTTGTTTTCAGTAAAAAGTTTTTCAAAAGCCGGTAGCGTTTCCAAGCCTTCCACTGCCGAGCTGATGGACACGGCCGGGGTAAGCACGGAATCGGCGAGGAACGCGGCTCCGCCGAGCATGGCAGGAATCGCAAGCCATGCACCGTACTTCCGAACCAACGAGTACAGCGCGAAAATGCCACCTTCGCCCTTGTTGTCGATGCGCATGGCGATCAGCACGTATTTGACGGTGGTGATAAGCGTGATTGACCAGAACACCAACGAAAGCACGCCGAGCACGGCTTCGCGGTTGGCATGCGCAAGTCCGCCCTGCCCGTTGAGGAACGTCTGCATGGTGTACAGCGGCGAGGTGCCGATATCGCCATATACCACGCCCAACGCCACGATCGCCATGGCGGGCGTGATTCTGTTTGGACCGGATTGCAGACGGCTCCACCAACGACCGACGGGACCCTTGCTGGCCACCTGGTCAAGTTTGGCGGCCTCCTGCTGTTTCTCCTCGTGCTGCTTGATCAGCACCTGTCGCTCTTCCTTGGTCAGCACCTTGTGCGAAACCTTCGGCGCCTGCGTGTATGTGGCTGCGTGAAACAGCGGCTCATCCTCGTTTGGCTCGTTAGCCATAACGCTACCTCCAAGTGGCGGGCCTTCCAACCCACTCCCCAAAATAAACGCAAAAAGGCACGTTAGGAGCCTTACGAAGTCTTGTCAAATCTTCACATTGTTTCTTGCGATTCTTGATCTCGCACGAAGTAAACTTCCTGTGGGTTTTTTTCTTATTTTACCTCTTGTCTTTCTCTTACTCTCTCTTATTTTCGGATAAATCGTTTCCGTCCTGTCGATTTTCGGAATTTGTTCAGATTCCGTACACTTCGCGCGTGGTCTTTCGCGTTGCTTGCGCGACTTCCGTCAGCGGTTTATCGAGATAATTCGCCAACGACTGCAGGGTGTAGGGGATCATGTATGGCGCGTTGGTGCGGCCCCGATACGGCATCGGACTTAGGTAGGGGGCATCTGTTTCGACCATGACATGGCTCAATCCGACAATGCGCGCCGACTCGCGAATACCATCGTTGCCCTTATAGCTGGATGTGCCCGAAAGGCTGAGATACCAACCGTTTTCACGTGCGATCTCACCCATTTCGGCATCACCGGAATAGCTGTGGAACACGGTCCGTTCGGGAGCGCCGTCCGCCAGCAGCGTTTCGATGACTTCCTTATGTGAATCGCGATCATGGATCTGCATGGGCAGGTTCAGTTCTTTCGCGAGCGCGATGTGCGCGCGGAAGGCTTCTCGCTGCAGTTCTTTGGCGGCTTCTCCGGTGCGGAAGAGGTCCATGCCCGTCTCGCCGATGGCCACAACCTGGTTGGGGTAGGCGGTGGCGAGGCGGTGCACTTCGGCCATGGCGTCTTCGAAGCTGGTGTCGTGCCATGGCTGGTATTTGAGCGGCAACCCGTCTGGGCCCGGCACCCCGCGGTGACCGTGGAGCACGGATTCGTTGGGGTGTATGGCGATGGCCGCATGCACGGTTTGGGGGTGTTCGCGTGCCATGTCGATGGCCGTCATGAGGTTCGGCAGTTCGCATCCGCAGTCGATGACGCCTTCGACTCCGACTTGTTGCGCTTGGTTCAGCAGTTCGTCGACGCTGTATACGGGGACTTCCGGCTGTCCTTTTTCTTGCGCTTCGTGGCTCATGGCCCGCGAGAACGGCACGACGGACGCCACATGCGTGTGGTTGTCGATGACGTGCGCGTTCTCGGGAAGTGGTTGCGGTGCTGGCGCCCAGCTGCGGTCACGATGGTGTTTGCTCATGCCTCCAGCCTACGCTCGATGGCAGTCTTGCTTCGGAAGCCGCGTTATTCATCGATGGCAGTGTGATTAACCAACGCACCTCCATATGTTTTGCGACGTAGCGCTGAAACGCTTTCCGCGATTAGTCATGGAGGGTGAGGGTGGTGAAGGACCAGGAGGGGGCGGTGTAGGCGCCGCTGGTTAGGTCGATTGCGGTTTCAACCGGAACGGTTGGCGAAGCCTTGCCGATTTCACCGGCGTACGGGTCGGTTCCGGCGAGCACGGTGGCGGTTGCCGAAGCGCGGGATTCCGCGGAAACACCAAGCTCTTCAAGCACTTGGTTCAGATCAATCTCGGCTTCAGCGTCGAGCGCGTTGACGATACGCACGTAGGTGACGCCTTCAGCATCATTGCGAGCCACGGTGACGGTACGGCGGGGCTCTTCCGGCTTCTCAACACCCTGTGCAACAAGCTCTCCATCGATATACAGCTTCATGCCTGTCTCTTATACACATCTGACGCTGCCGACGAATTAGACGGTG
>ENA-OXEN01000311-OXEN01000311.1-human-gut-metagenome-genome-assembly--contig:-NODE-311-length-11956-cov-6.625242_pt1 | contig 11956 bp, 10 predicted proteins | sample MGYA00249358_ERZ652249 | MGnify/ENA primary metagenome ERZ652249 (study PRJEB26925, sample SAMN05826761) | human gut metagenome | biome: ENVO:2100002; feature: ENVO:00000062; material: ENVO:00002003... | reverse complement strand
GATCTGCGCATGTCTCGTGGGCTCGGAGATGTGTATAAGAGACAGGAACATGCCGAATTCACCGTCGGTAAAAGCGTCGGTGTAATAGACACGGGGGCCGTTGTCCCAGCCGACGCGGATACTGGTAAGCCGTCCTCCCAGGCACAGGCCCACGATAGAGAGTATGATGCCCAATACAAGGCAGCCGCCCGCAATGCTCAGCAGTGTTTTTATGAATTTTGTCATCGCCGTCTTACCTCACTTTCCCAAACAGGGTGCGGCACAGCGAACCGACGGCACGGAAGAGCGCCGGACCGGCCTTGGCCACGACCCATACCGTCCCCGCGCCCAGCAGCGCGCCGATGGAGATGCACAGCAGGCTGAGACCCATCGTCAGGATACCACTGGGAACGGATGTGAACAGCAGCCCAACGCCGCCGCCGAAAGCCGCCACGCCCGCGATCATTGTGGCAAAGCCCGCGAACGCAATGCCGCACAGCCCGCCGACGATGCCCACTACGCCGCCGAACAGGCCGCCGATGAGGCCGATCCAGATGGGACAGGTGAGAATGAGCAGGATGACCCAGAGCGTGCGGTTGGAGGCGGAGCGTCCGCCGTTTTCGCGGTGCGCGCCGTCTTGGGGATAGCTGTATGCATAGGCAGGGCCGTGCTGCGCGCCGTCCGCCGCCTGCGCATTCGGAAAACCGTCCGGAGCTTCCTCGTCCGCGCGCTGGCCTTCGGCCCAAGAGCGTTCTGTTTCCTGCGCCGGGGCCTGGGACGCCTGCCAGTCCGGGCCGTCCAGTGTAAGCTCCGGAACGGGCGCCTGTTCCGGCTTTTCCGGAGCGGTGCTTTTTTCCGCTGCATCACGCACGGCGGGTGCGCCGAAGCCGCAGTTTGCGCGAATGATGCAGGCCACCTTTTGGGGGCTGCCCAGCTCGGCCAGCACAGCGGCCTCGTTCTCCGGGCCTGCTTCATCCAGATATTCGTTGTAGAATTTCAGCGCTTCGTCGCGCTCCTCTGTGGTGATATCGCGCAGCTGGGCTTCCAGGGCCGCCATAAACTCCGCTCTATTCATTACTGATTCCTCCGAACAATACGTTGTCGATCTTCGCTTTATACTCCGTCCACTCACGGCGGTACGTTTCCAACTGCTCGCACCCCTTTTCCGTGATGCTGTAATAGCGGCGGTTACGGCCTGCGAATTCACGGTCGTAGGTCTCCAGGCACTCGCTCTTCTGCAGACGCCGCAGCACCGGGTAGAGGGTGCTCTCGGACACCTCCATCACACTGCGCACATCCTGCGTGATCTTGTAGCCGTATGTGCTTTCACTGGCCACGACGCTCAGCACCAGGGCATCCATCAGGGCTGCTCCTGTGTTAAAAGCCATATCGTCTTTCACTCCGTTTCTGTTGCGTGGGCGGCCGGGGTTGCACGGCCCCGGCCGCCCGGCATTCCGGATGATTTATTCCGTTGACAATATTATATTGTGTATAATATTATTTGTCAACACATTATTGAAAATAAATAATTATTATTGGGTGAATTGTTTGAAAAGCGGACGTGCGTTTTGGCTGCATGATAAAAAACACCGGTCTTTGCGACCGGTGTTTTTTTTGAATGTATAGAAGGGCGCCGCGCCCTGCGGCAAATTCAGATTTTTTCGCTGCTGCGGTGCGTCGGGCTTTGCCCGGTGGAACTGCGTACGATGAGCTGCGGCGTGTATTCGATTTTATTCACGAAGGGAGTGGGGATGCGCGAAGGCGTGCTCTGTGTGATGACCATATCCACCGCCGCCTGGCAGCGGGTGCGAAGATGATGGTCAATGGTGGTGAGGCCCGGCGTGGTGATGCTGGAAGAAAAAATGTTGTCGAAGCCACACACCGAAAAATCACGCGGTACGCGCAGACCTTGGGCTGCAAGCTCGCTCAGAATGCCGAGCGCCGTCATATCATTCACGCCGATGAGGGCTGTGGCCATGCTCTCACGCCGGATCAGCTCCGCCGTGAGCTGCCGCCCAACCGAATATTCGTAGGGCAGGCCGTCATCCTGGCTGTCTGCCTCGGCCTGGCGGTCGGCCACCAGCACCTCCAGTCCATCCGTCACACCGTGCAGCTCCAACTGCTTGCGGATTCCCTCCAGGCGCTGCTCACGCGCCAGTGTCAGTTGGTTGAACGGCGTGGAGATGAACACCAGCTTGCGGTGGCCCAGCTGATACAAATGCTCGGCCAGCATGGCGCCTGCGTTCACGTTGCTCAGCTCGATGGAGCAGATGGACAGGTCGTCCAGCTTTTCCCCGATGATGACCGTGGGTGTGGACGAGGAGATCTGCTCCACCAGGCGCGGGAAGCTGGGCAGAAAAGTATAGATGATACCGTCCACATGCGCGCCGACAAAAGTGTCGAGATAGAACTTTTCCAGATCCGGCTTGCGGAAGGTGTTGCAGACGATGACGCGGTAATCCAGCGTGTCGGCATAGTCCTCGATGGCCTGGATCAGCTCGGCATAGTACTGGTTGGTGAGCGTGGGCGTCAGAACGAGAAGCATGTTGCTGGCCTTTTTTTCGCGCTGTTTTTTGCGCTGAGGCAGGCGGTAGTTCAGCTTTTGAGCTGCTGCGAGCACGCGCTCCTTGGTCTCGTTGCTGAAGGTGATCTTATCGCTGTTGTTTAAAATAAGAGACACGGTCGCCTGCGAAACGCCCGCAAGTTCCGCAACATCCTGCGAGGTGGCCTTTTTCATGGTCCAGACGCTCCTTTTTAATAATATCTTACTAATATTATAGCAGAAAGATTCTTCAAGTCAAACATAGTGACCAAAAGCAGGGAAAATCTTTTGGCGCTTTGAGGGCTTGATATCTCTTGACATCGGGCTGCAGGTCGGATATACTGAAAGTGCAAAATATTATTTATATTGAAATATTATTACTAATATTTTACACAGGCAAAAGAAAGCGGTGCAGTAGGAATGGAAAAGGGCGGAAACAGCGGAAATATAGGAGCGCGCAAGCCGATCCTGGCTTTGGGGGAGCTGCTTGTGGACCTTGTACCCGGGCGTGAGGGCATGCGCATCGAGGACGCGGGCCCTGTTGTAAAAACGGCCAGCGGCTCGGCGGGCATTTTCGCCTGCGCCGCCACGCTGCTGGGCGGACGGGGCGGCTTCATCGGCAAAGTGGGGCGCGACAGCCTCAGCCGGATGGTAGCAGGCACACTGCGCGGCCAGGGGGTGGATCTCTCCCGTCTCATCGTCTCGGACGAGGGACAGATGGGCCTTGCGTTTTTGGAATATCTGCCGGAAGGGCGGAATTATCAGTATTACCGTAAAAATTCAGTGGGCAGCCTGCTGCGGGCCAGTGAGCTGGACGCGGAGTACATCAGCGGCGCCTATGCGGTGCATTTCCCCGGCATGCTGCTGGAGCTGACGGAAGAAATGCGCGGTGCATGTGAACGTCTGGTGGAAATCGCGCGGGAGAAGGGGATTCTGGTTTCGTTCGACCCAAACATCCGCCGCGAGCTTTCAGCGGATGCGGCCGCACGGGCGCGCCTGCTGTGGGCGGTGCGCCATGCGGACGTAGTGGCGCCCACATTGAGCGAGGGGCAGATGATTACGGGTGAAACGAGCATCGGCGGCGTGCTGCGCGCGCTGCATGCAATGGGGCCGCGGGTCGTGGCGCTCACGCGTGACAAAGACGGCGCCGTGCTGAGCCGCGGCGGTGAGGTGGCTGTTGCGGCGGGCATCGACGAAGAGCCGGTCGACCCCACGGGCGCGGGCGATACGCTTGCCGCGGCACTGTGCGTAGGCCTGCAGGAGAATATGCCCCTGGCACGGCTGGCGGCGTTCTGCAACTGTGCGGGCACGCTGGTCATCAAGAAAAAAGGCGCCATCGGGATGGCGCTGCCCGAACGCGGACAGGTGGACGCGATGGTGGCCTCCGGCGTGTGCCGTGTGGAATGCATGCCGCTGGAAAGCCTGGTATGACGGCAAGGGAATCTGAGCCCGCCGCGTACCGGCGAAAGGCATACCGCGCCCGCGGCGGGGGCGGCGGGCGCGGTATGCCGGTGCGCTGAACGGAGGCCCCGCATAGGAGAGAACGCGCGCCGCACGGCGCACTGCTGAAAAAAGGAGAAGAGAGATATGGCATTGTTAAAAGAACGCCTGAAAAACGGCGAGCAGGTACTGGGGACCATGGTGACGACATTTGCAAGCCCGGATATTGCGAAAATACTGCAGAGCTGTGGGTTTGATTTCTTCATCGTGGACTGCGAGCACGGCGCGTTCACCACGCGCGAGGCGGCGAACATCATTGCGGTGGCGCGCGGCATCGGTATGCCCGCGTTGGTGCGTATCCCGGAGATGCGCCGGGAGCACGCGCTCAAATTCATGGAGATGGGTGCGTCCGGGCTGCTTCTGCCCAATACGGAAACAGCCGAACAGGCGCGTATGCTGGTGGACTGCACCAAATACGCGCCCATGGGACACCGGGGCGTTTCGCTTTCGCGTCCGCATACGGATTTTAAAAGAGTAGACGGACGGGAATATATGCGCCGGGCCAATGAAGAAACCATCCTGATGTGCCAGGTCGAATCCCGCAAGGGTGTGGAGAACATCGGCGAGATCATGGCGGTGGAAGGTATCGACGTGGGCTTCATCGGCCCGAACGATATGACGCAGGATTACGGTATCCTGAACCAGTTCGGCCATCCCGATATCGTGGCGGCGTTTGAAAAGGTCATCGCGGCGGCCGAGGAAAACGGAAAGTGGGCCGGCGTACATTTCGGCGCGGCGGAGCCGCTGAAACCGTGGCTTGCCCGCGGGATGCAGATGAATATGTGGAACAGCGACAATGGGCTTTTGGCCCTGGGCGCCTCGGAAATAGCCGGGCTGCGCGGGAAGGAGCAGGCATGAAAATCGTAATTCTGGACGGATACACGGAAAACCCCGGAGATTTGAGCTGGAACGGCTTTGAGGCGCTGGGAGAGGTAACGGTATACGACCGCACACCCTTTGCCGACGGCAGCGGCGAGATCGTGCGGCGGGCGAAGGGGGTGGATATCCTCATCGTGAACAAAACGCCGCTTTCCGCTGAAACGCTGGCGAAACTTGCGCCGGAACTGCGGTATATCGGCGTACTGGCCACAGGCTACAATGTGGTGGATACCGCCGCGGCCAAAGCGCAGGGCGTGCCCGTGTGCAATATCCCAACCTACGGCACTGCGGCGGTGGCCCAGTTTGTGATGGCGTTGCTGCTGGAGCTGTGCCACTATGTGGGGGACCACAGCCGCTCGGTAAAAGAGGGCGGCTGGAGCAGCTGTCCGGACTTTTGCTACTGGAATACGCCTCTCATCGAGCTGGCGGGCAAGACGTTCGGCGTTATCGGCTACGGGCGCATCGGCAGGGCGGCGGCGAAGCTGGCCGCGGCCTTCGGCATGGAGGTGCTTGCTTTCGATAAGTTCGCGCAGGACGACGGCGTGGCGCGCATGGTGACACTGGACGAACTGCTGGCGCAAAGCGATGTGATCAGCCTGCACTGCCCGCTGTTTCCGGACACGCAGGGCATCATCAACCGGGAGAGCATTGCAAAGATGAAGGATGGCGTACTGCTCATCAATACCTCCCGCGGGCCCCTGATCGTGGAGGAGGACCTGGCTGCGGCGCTGCACAGCGGCAAGGTGGCGGGCGCGGGCCTGGATGTTCTGGCTGTGGAGCCTGCGCGCATGGATAACCCGCTGCTGAAGGAAGAAAACTGCCTGGTGACGCCGCACATTGCCTGGGCACCGAAGGAAAGCCGCCAGCGGCTGATGGACATTGCGGTGGAAAACCTGAAAGCTTTTTTGGCGGGCGCGCCGCAGAATGTGGTGAATGCTTGAATCGTAGACATCATAAGAAAAGCGGGAACCCGCCTGTTGCGGGTTCCCGCTTTCTGCCTATTTGCTGGAATTGCCGCGGCTTTCTTTTTGCGCCTCGATGTGGAGGCGCAAATCGGCATAACAGTCTGCACCGCATAGAATTTTTGTATCGAATTTCAGTGCGGGGCAGGCGCCGCAAAAAGCGCGAGTCTTTTGGTATTCTTCGAAAATTAGCTGTCTGTCCTGCCAATGCACAAACGATAAAGAACCGGCGTCAAAGCCGGGGATTTTACATATTTCTTTGGGAATCACAATGCGTCCTGGAGAATCCGCTTTACGAATAAATCCAACATTTTTCATTTGCACACCTGCTGTATTTTCATTATGCGTCATATTGACGCGCATGCCGATGCGTCGATATGAAACAATTTATAATGGAAAGGGTGGTGATGCCAATGGAATATCCGAATGTTTGCGCGTTGTGTGAGGAGGGGGGGATTTAAGCCGGCAGGAACTTGCGGGCTATCTGCAAATTTCGCGCGGCAGCTATACAAACTATGAAATTGGAGCACGCGGCATCCCGGCTGAAGTTCTTATCAAGCTGGCGGACTATTATAACGTTAGCATTGATTATTTGGTGGGAAGAACAAAAAATCCAAAAAGGAATAAGTAAAACCGGACAGGGGTAAAACCTGTCCGGTTTAGGCTATCGAAAAAGTAGAAACGCAAAAGATATCGCCAGGAAAAGCTTGAAAAAGGGGTGGTGAACTCCTTTTTTCATTTAAAATAACCCCGCGACACCCCGCAGGGCTAGTGCCGAGGCGTGTAGAGCGAAGCGCCCGCCGAAGGCCGCCGTGCATGGCGACCAGGGCCTTGGCACTGGTCGTAAGCAGCTTGTCGAAAAAGCTGTGCTTTTCCGACAAGCTGAACCGGACAGGAGTAAAATCTGTCCGGTTTTTGTTTTATTCCAGCGTCACCACGCGCTTTTGCGTGTAGGATTCCAGGGCTGCCGTGAGCACGCGATGGCTCAGATGCGCCTCGGCCGGGGTGAAGCAGCCGAAGGAGCAGGGAAGGCCGCGCAGCTCGCTGACGAACGCCGCGAACATTTGCAGCAGGGAATCGGAAAAGCCGAATTCAAAAATAGAGCCGGTGATAACGGGATACAGTGTTTTCTGGCCGATGACCAGCCGCGCCCATGCCTGTTCACGGCCGACGGCCTGTGTATAATGGATGGCGTTGGGATCGTCGGTGGTGAACCGGGCCGACAGGTTGAGACCGTAAATTTCATACTCCACGGTGTTGGTGCAGCCGGGGGCCATACGCTTCATTTCAAGCTGCATGGGGAACGTATCCCCCGCTGTGTTTTGCGCTTCGCACATCAGGATGGCGTTGTCCCAGGTTTCACAGGGAACGGGCACGCCGTTTTCGTCCGGCCGTGTTTTGGCGATATTGGCAAGCTGCGCGCTGACGGTGCGGGGCGAAAAACCAAGCCGGAAGGGCAGGTGCTGCGTGTGGATGCCCAGATCTCCCATACAGCCGTATTCTCCGTTGGCTGCACGCATGCGCTTCCAGTTGATGGGTTTTGCCAGATCCATGTCGGAGGAATGCTTGATGGCGAAGCGTGCCTCGATGATCTGCCCGAATGCGCCCTCGCGGTACCATTTTACCATCTGCTGTACGGCGGGATAGAATGGGAATTCGCTGGCGCACCGCACAAATACCTCGGGGCGACCGGCCATGGCGGCCTCCACCTCCTCACAGGCCGCAAGGTCCATGCCGAAAGGTTTTTCCCCGATGAGGTGTTTTCCCGCGCGGATGACGTCGCCGTACACCTGTGCGTGCAGGTGGTGGGGCACCGCGCAGTATACGGCCTCCACCTCGGGATTGGCCAGCAGCTCGTGATAATCGCTGTAAAAGTACTTTGTGTCCGGCACCTGGCGGAACCAGTCGAGATTTTTTGGCGAGAGGTCGCACGCAGCAACAATGACGGGGCGGGGCAGCTCGCATGCCAGATGCAGCCAGCGCATGGAGACGCTGGCGAATTCGCGGCCCATCAGGCCGCAGCCGATCACACCGAAGCGCACGGGTTCTATATTCATAGGGCCGCTCCCTTCTGCGCGGCTGTCTCGGCCAGCGCGCTGTCAAACAGGGCGACGAGCCTTCCGGCCATCGTCTCTGTGGTAATGAGCGGCAGCTTTGTAAGAGCTACCGGCGGACAATTGGGCTTATAGGTCTGTGCACTGATGTCCACGCAGCGGTCCCGGTTCATGCGGGTACAGAAATCCACCGCATCGTCCACGCTGTCGAAGCACAGCGCCGTCATGTGGGCGTCACCTTCCACGCCTGTGCATACCTGCGGGTATTTTTGCGCCAGTGCGCGTACCTGTTCGTGGTAATACCGGCCCGCGGCTTCGATGTGCGCGCCGTTGGCCCCGATGAATTCCATTGTCACAAGATAAGCCAGGCTGGCCAGTTCTTCCTGTCCGTTGGTCACAAGCGCACCGAACTGGCTCAGGCTGTCGAAAGCGGCGCTCGTCAGGATCTTGCTGGCGGGGTAAACGCCCCCGGGGAAGCCCTTGCCTACGGAGACAAAGTCCGGCGTAAGGCCGTATTTGCGGAACAGGAACAGTCCGTCATACCATGCACAGGACTGGATCTCGTCGCACAGTACGGGCGTGTCGGTGGCGCGGCACACTTTGTACGCTGCCTGCAGATATTCCTCGGAAAGGCGGATGCCGCCGTAATTCATGAGGACGATCTCGTGACAGAAGCCCGCCGTTTTGTATTTGCCCTCGTTCCAGCGGCGCATGGTCTCGGCAAAGGCGCCGGAGTCGTTGATGGGGACGGACACCACCTTGTACAGCTCGTTTTTCTGCGCGGCTGTGTAGAAGTCCGGCCACAGGCCGCGCAGCGTCTGCGCCAGCACCGTAGTGCCGTGATAGTTTCCGGTCACGCCGCCGGCATTGTCTGCCATGACAACGAACACGGGTACGCGGCCTGCATACTGTGCGGGCGCGCCGTCGATGGTGTAAAAGCGGGAGAGCATCATTTTGAGCGCGGCCTCCACGGCCAGGGAGCCGGTCTCCAGATTGATGACGGTATTCAGCACGCCCGGCTCCTTTTGGGACAGAATGCGGTCCAGCGCCGGGTCTGTGGGCTGGAGGCCGTTGGCGGCGGCGATGAGGCGGCGCTCCAGCGTGCGGGTGATAAAGCCGCGGGTGTTGTTGTGCGTAGCATTGGGGATTCCGAGACGCTTGGCGTTTTCAATAAGCGAGTAGCCTGGAAAGTCGTGTCCCAGGGGAATCTGGTAATGCTCGCTTTTGCCCGCGAAATACAGGCGGCCGTCCTCGCCGATGCGGAATGCGCCCAGCCCGCCCAGCGGAGCTGCAAAGCTGTGCTGGGCGGCGCGGTATGAATGGGTGGGCGCGCCGTCCTCAGTGTCTGCAAAAGCGGGCGCAAGGGAGTGGCCGATGTCGCCCATCAGCTCCTCCTGGCGGCGGGCAAAAGCCTCGGGATAAAAATCGACCTTCTCATCGGCCACGGCGCGCAGAGCTTCGGGGCTTTCGCCTGTGAGTGCCGCGCGCGCGCGGCACACGGCCGCGGTGTATTCCGCGCCAAGCAAGTCGGTAAGGGAACGCCGGATGTTCTGGATCATATCAATTCTCCTTTTCTGCCATTGCGGCGTATTGTTTATACTTCGACGAACTCAATGCCCAGCAGGCGGCACAGCAGACGGACGCGCGCAGCATAGTCGCCGGGGACGATGATCTCATGGTGAGTGCCGCCCTGCTCCAGCCATGCCTTGATGCAGGCGCGTACGCCGGATGCGGGCCGGAAGAACATATACGGCATGTCGATCTTGCGCAGGCTGCATTCGTCCAGTATCTCGCCCGGGGCATATACGAGGCGGAAGCGTTCGCCGCCCACATGCACCAGGCTCATCACGCCTGCGGGGCCGGGTTCCGGCGTGAAGATGGGTGTGGGCGGGTTGGAAAGGCCGCCTTCATTGAATACCCGGTCCATCAGGAAAGGCTTTTTGTCCCTGCGGCACATGGCCCAGTTGCCCTCGCCCGCGTGGCACAGCAGGATGGCCTCCCGCGCAAAATCCATCATATACATCTCGCTGAAACCGGCCTGCCCGCACAGGCGCAACATAGCCGCCATGAGCATGGCGGCAGTGGCGTCGCCCTCGGCTGCATAGCCGTAGCCGTCGGCCATCAGGCTGGAGGCGGCCAGGAAGGGAAGATGCTCGAACCGTCCGTCTGCGCCGAATTCCTCGAAGTGAACGGTATACCCCGCATATCCGTTTTCCTCCAGATAACGCTTGAGGCCCAGATACATGCGCACGGACTCCGCATGGCGTTCGGGCGGCAGCTTGGGGTCGATCTCAAAAACAGTGTGCTCGTACGCCACGCGCGCGGAGATATCCTCCGGCGTGACCCCGGCGCAGGCACGCTGCACGGCGCCGATGGAATCGTATACGAATTCCGGCCCCAGCTTGCGGTAAACGGCCATATCATCGGTGATAACGTCGCCCATGCCGGCCAGCTTTCCGATGATTCCGATCTTCATCCGCCGCAGCGCGCATGCCGTGTGCGCCGCCGCGCCGAAATCCGCTGCAAAGGCTGCAAGCTCGCCGTTTTTGCGGCTGCCCGCGAAGAATGCGCAGGGGATGCCGGCCCGCATCAGGCAGTTGGCGTTGTCCTGTGAGCCGTGGATGCCCTGATTCACTGTGAGCTCCCATTCCTCGAAATCGTCGCCCACGGTCTCATCCGGCTGCACCAGTGCCAGCGCCAACGGAAGCGTATTGCGCTGCATGGCGTGTACCAGGTACTGCCCCTGAGAATAGCTGAGCATCAGGATGAGGATGCCGTCCAGTCCCTCGGCGTTGTATTGTGCGGTGAGGGCTTCTATGGCCTCCCGGCTGGCGGCGATTCGCGGAAAGACAAAATCGGCTGTACCGGAGAGTGAGGCGATGACCTCTTCGACATATTTGTGCTGGCTGGCCATGATGCCCGGAAACAAAGGCTCGTAGCCCTCCAGCATCAGCGCCAGGATACCCAGACGCGGCTTGTGTTGTAACTCCATATCCTTTTCCTCCTTTTTGACAATGGGAAGGTTTTTCGTGCGGCAAACGCCGTGAATCTGTGGACGATGCCGGGCTCGCGGCGGCGTACGGTACGTCGTATTCGCGGGCCGCCCGGGCGCGCGTCGCTTTCGGCAAGGTGCCAAAAGCGGCGCGCGGTGCGGTTTGTTCACGGGCAGCCCCTTTAAAACGCGTTGTACAGCGGTTTGACGGCGGCATAAAGCTTTTTGTACAGGCTGTATGCCGTGTCATAAGCGGGCGCGCGGGCGTTGTCTGGAAGATAGACGGCGCTTTCACCGCGGCAAGGGAAAACGCCGGGGGCGATGAGTCCGCTGCCCCACCCGGCCAAAAGGGCGGCACCCATGGCGGTGGCCTCGCTGCACGCGGGCACGCGGAACGTGCGCCCGCAGGCATCGGCTTTGATCTGCTGCCACACAGCGCTGCGTGCGCCGCCGCCCAGCGAGTACACGGTGTCGGCGGGACAACCCAGAGCGTTCAGCATGCCGAAAAAATCCCGCAGCAGAAACGCGACGGATTCCATCACGCTGCGGGCGAAATGGGCCCGCGTGGTGGAAAGCCGCGCGCCGAAGAATACGGCGCGGGCTTCGGGACAGGCGTCGGGATCCACGCTGCCGGATAAAAACGGCAGGAACGCCAGCCCGTCGCACCCGCAGGGGACGCTTTGCACCAGCGCGTCCAGCGCTGCATATCCCGCTGCTCCTGCGGGAAGGTCGCGGCAGAATTCGTCCCGGAACCAGCGCAACGCCATGCCCGCCGTGTTGCCGATGGGCAGGTACAGGTACTTGCCCGGCAATGCGTGGCGGTAGACGGTTACGTGGTGCCCGCTGCGAAACATGGGAGCGTCTGTGCAGGCGGCCATTACCAGCGCGGTACCCGTGGTTTCGGTGACGGTGCCCGGGCGCGTGCAGCCTGCGGCAAGCGCGGCGGCGGTCTGGTCCATTGCGCCCGCAACGACGGGGATGTTCGGTGGCAGGCCCAGTTCCTGTCTCTTATACACATCTCCGAGCCCACGAGACATGCGCAGATCTC
>ENA-OXEN01000299-OXEN01000299.1-human-gut-metagenome-genome-assembly--contig:-NODE-299-length-12110-cov-12.734799_pt1 | contig 12110 bp, 6 predicted proteins | sample MGYA00249358_ERZ652249 | MGnify/ENA primary metagenome ERZ652249 (study PRJEB26925, sample SAMN05826761) | human gut metagenome | biome: ENVO:2100002; feature: ENVO:00000062; material: ENVO:00002003... | reverse complement strand
AACCCCCCGGCCATTTGACAGGCCTTCCTTACGGAAAGTCTGTTAACTTTATACCACGAACCGGAACGTTAAATCAATTATAGCAAAAACAGAACATATGTTCTATACCAAGTCTGCAGGAAACTGCTCCGAAGGTAGAAAGGCGGCCTAACATGGCAAAGCTCATCAGCATGAACTACGAGGCCCACAAGAAGGAGGTCAACGACCGCTTCGAGCAGCTCCGGGCCAACGAGGAGGAGCTCAACCGCATCTTCGCCCGCATCTACAACATGGAGGGCGAGGTGCCCATCGAGGTCGAGGACAAGTACGTCTCGGTGGCGCGCATCTTCGACACCGCCGAGGAGATCCCCGAGAGCTACAAGGGCAACAAGTACGTGCGCACCAAGCGCGACGAGATCGTGAGCCTCATCTCCTACGCCGTGGGCTGCATGTTCGGCCGCTACTCGCTGGACGTCGACGGCCTGGTGCTCGCCAACGCGGGCGATACCGTGGAGGACTACCTGGCCAAGATGCCCGACCCCGGCAACGTGACCTTCATGCCCGACGCGGACAACGTCCTGCCCATCACCGACGACGAGTACTTCGAGGACGACGTGGTGGCTCGCTTCGCGCGGTTCGTCGAGGTCGCCTACGGGCCCGAGACGCTCGAGATGAACCTCAAGTTCGTTGCCGATGCGCTAGACCCCAAGTCCAAGGCCGACGCCCGCGGCACCATCCGCGCGTACTTCCTCAAGGACTTCTACAAGGACCACTGCTCCACCTACAAGAAGCGCCCCATCTACTGGCTGCTGGACTCCGGCAAGAAGAACGGCTTCAAGGCCCTGGTGTACATGCACCGCTGGCGCCCCGACCTGCTGGCCCAGGTGCGCACGAGCTACATCCACCCGCAGCAGGAGCGCTACCGCGGCCGCCTGGAGCTGCTCGAGCGCCGTGCGCAGGATGCAGAGGGCCGACAGCTCGCGCAGGTCGAGAAGGAGCGCAAGACCGTAGAGGCCCAGGCAGAGGAGCTCGCCAAGTACGAGGAGAAGGTCCACGCCCTGGCCGACCAGATGATTGGCATCGACCTGGACGACGGCGTGAAGGTCAACTACGCGAAATTCGACGCAATCCTTGCAAAGATCAAGTAATTGGGAAGGCTCCCCCATGGACTCCGCAGCACTCACCCTCACCCTGTTCTCGCGCGGCTGGCTGTATTTTGACAGCCAAGCCATCACGTGGGACGGCACCCATCACACGATCCCAGCCCCGGAAATCAACGGCGCGCAGATCATGGACATCATCACATTTAGCAATAGCGAATGCGGTCCCGGCACCGACCTGAACGATGTCTGCGCCATGGCGTTTAAGGGCATGCAAGTCGTTGCCGAGGATACGGACCTGCGGGCTGAGCGCAATGACGTGCGCCCCTCGCTGCTGAGCCTGATGCCCGAGGGTGACGTGACGGGCATCAGCCTGGTATCGCTGCTCGGCACGGCAGAGCTCTGGAGCGTTGAGCAGGCGGATGCGGACTCGTATGCAATCAGCTGTGACGAACAGCTCGCGACGGGCATTCCTGAGTGCGAGCACATGCTTGCAGGCGTGGTCGATGCGCTGCGTTCGGCCGACCCCTCACTGTGTGGAGAGGCCAGCTATACGTTCACGCGCACCAGCGGCACTGAGCTGCCTGAGCCCGTGGATGAGGTGGAGTCCGCGGATGAACCGGCGGTCGAAACCGAGCGAGAATCCGAGGTCAAACCCGAGCCCGAACCTGAAGTTGAGCCCGTGCCCGAACCTGAGCCCGCGCCTAAAGCGGAACCCGAGGTCGGGGTCGAAGTTGAGTCCGAACCTGAGCCCGAGTCCGCGGCTGAAACGAAACCCGAACCCAAGGTTGAGCTCGAGCCAAATCCCGTGATTGAGCCCGAGCCCGAAGCAGAATCGAACACTGAGTCCGAGCCCATCAGCGCTTCCGCAAAAGAGCCTACAGCAGTTGTCTGCGACGGAATGCGTATCGACCTCCGCACGCGCCTGGTCCACGTTTTCGATCGCGAGGTGCAGCTCTATCGCAGGGAGTTCGACCTCCTCGTTCTCCTTGCCCGCAACCCCGAATCGACGTACAGCACTGCCAGCATCAGAGACGCGCTCGGTGCCAACTGCGAACTCAACAGCATCAACATGTACGTGGGCCTCGTGCGCAGCAAGATCGGCGATGACCCCAATTATCCGCAGTGGGTGGCAACCGTCGAAGGTGGATACCGCTTTGTGGGCAAGAACCCCAGACTCGTGTATGAAGAGGAAGCCGAGGTCCTACCCATCGAGCATTGGCGCTCCGCCAATGATGGCCGCCTGCTCGTCATCGACCGCGTGTCGGAAACCGCCACGGTTGACGGAGAGCTGTCCCATCTCAGCAAGAAGGAATTCGCAATCCTTTCCGCACTCACCAGCCGCCAGGGAGGCGTGTGGGAAAACGAAGAGCTCTCTCAGCTCGTGCTCGGAGTTGGCTTTGTGGAAAGCAGTCGCGCCCTCTCAACGTACATGAACAAGATCCGCTCCGTACTGGGCGATAGCCCCAAGAGCACTTCCTGGATCAAGACCGTCCGCGGTGTTGGCTACCGCATGATCGGCACACTCGAACCCGTCGACCTGACAGCGTATGCCTCCGGCAGTGACAACTCCCCCATTGCCTCGCAGGAAACCAATGCCGATCACGGCGAAGCCTTAGAAGTCAGCGACGTAGCACCCGATACCGAGTTCGATATCACCATCGATATTCAGCCGAGGACCGTAATCGAGGTCACCGAGGAGGCCGACGCAGACGAAGAAGCCCCCTTGCAGGACATCGCTTCGCAGCTCGAGCCGGCGCCCTCCCCTATTAGCGAATCTGACGACAAGACAATCAAAAACGCCGAACGTCTTGCGACCAAAGCGGCGAACGAGCAAGAAGCCATGATGAACCTGGAGTTCCCGGACTTCCCACAAGAGCTGCTCTCAGTAGAACAAGATATCCACACGCACGCTTCGCGCTACGCCGTCGCGCTCTACGTGATCGCGCGCGTGGTACCCGAAGGCCGCCCGTTCTCCCTTGTACAGCTTCGTAGGATCGTACGGCCGTATCTGTTGTCCGCGGGCCTCAAGCGTCTAAGCATCCCGACGTTGAACGCGGCGTGCCGTGAGCTCGCCGCGCGCGAACTCGGCTCCATCGAGCTTGATTCCGATGGGGAAATCACCACCTTCTGCGCCCAGAGACTCACGGCACAAGATGCGCTGCGCATTGCAATGGAATTCGACACGCTCGGCGCATTCGACCCGGCGCTCTCCACCGCTGCGGTCGAGACGGACGTTGCGCCCGAACCCGTGCCGGAGCCGGAGGCCGTGCCCGCTCCGGAACTGGAGGCGGAACCCGAACTCGTGGCCGAACCCGAGCCCGTGGCCAAACCCGAGTCCATGGCTGAGCCGGCGCCCGCGCCCGTGGCCAAGCCCGAACCCATGGCCGAGCTGGCGCCCGCGCCAGAGATCGATCACACCACGCTCTCCAAACTCGAAGACGCCATTGCGGAAGCAACCCGCGAGCTCACCGCCCTTGACCCCAAACCCCTGCAAGATAAACTTGATGCCCTGACCCAAGAACGCGCGGGACTCGGCTTTTTCAAGTTCTCCGCCAAAAAGGAACTCGATCAAAAGATCGCCGCCGTAGAGCGCGAACTCGCCGAGCTCAAGAGCAGGGATTCCGAGCGCCATGAACTCAAAACGTTGCTGGATGGCTACGCCAAGCAGCGCGATGACCTTTTGAATACCAGGTAGGAGCAACTATGAAACGTTCCGACATCCAGTCCGAGCTCATACGTTCGTTCGGCCAGATGGACCCTTCCCAAGGCGGCGCCGTCATTGTGTGGCACGACCCCGAGGGCGAGTTTGAAGAGACGCTCGACGAGCTCGAGCTCCCTGGTATCGAAGTCATTCGTGAGCAGGAGAACCATGCGTTCGAACTCAAGTGCGCCATGAACGAGGACCTTGCGGGTCGCTCGATCCTGCTCTATCGCAAGCGCTCGCGCGTGCTCGAGGGCGACTGGCTCGCCGATATCGAGATGCGTGCGGAGCGATTCTCCGCCGACTACGCCTCGGTCCAGCTCCGCGAGATCAACGCTGAGGATACGCCCGAGATGCGCGCCCTCTTGGCGGAGCACAAAGCGCTCCTCTCCAAAAAACGCACCGTCAAGCGCCTCTGCGCGCTGCGCACCTCCTACACCGATCCCAAGCAGGTCGAAGCCGCACTGATCGCCGCCATCGTCGAGACCGACTCCCTCGAACCCGCCAGCATCCTGCGCACCTGGCTGCTGGGCATGGGGGGCGAGGCGTGCGAACACCTGACTGAGGCGCTTGAGAAGAACGGCCTGCTCGAGACCTTTGCCACGATGATTCACGCTTGGACCGGGTTCGAGGGCGACATCACCGATGAGGCGGAGCTCTCGCAGCACATCCTGCTCAGCTGCGCCGCACCGCACCTCGGCGAGACCGCGCTGAGCAGCCTGAGCGCGCGGTTCAACGTCAACGCCGCCCGCTTTTGCAACGACCTCTACGAGACCTGGCTCCGATCGAACAACGGCGCGGGAATCGATAGCTTGCGCGAAGCCTGCCTCAACGTGGAGGACTTCTACAACCTGCCGTCCATGCTCGACGCCGCGCCAACGGAGACGCTCCTGCAGTGCGACACGTTCCCCTGCATCGACGCGACGATCTTGGAGCGCCTCATCGCGGAGGTCGCTCAGCCCGATGGGGATTACCGGCGCATCCTGGCGCACACGGCCGAACGTCGCTCCCACGTATGGTATCGCGACTTTGAAGAGTACTACCGCGCCGTGACCGCCGCCGCGCACATGCAGGATATGCACCGTTCATGCGCGGGCGCGATCGACGCAGGCACGCCCAAGGAGATCTGGAACGCCTACACTACCGATCTCTGCAGCATGGACCGCTGGTATCGCGAGTTCAACGAATCGCTTGCCGCCGCGCTCAAACGCAGCTGCTATGGCTTGGACGACGCCCTCAAAAGCTGCAGCGCCTCGATCGAGGCCCTCTACAAGAATTGGTTTCTGCGCGAGCTTTCGAAGCGCTGGCTCTCTGCCTGCGCGGAAGACCTGTCTGCAAAGGGCCATGCGAACGGGATTCCCCTGCAACTCGATTTTGATATGGCCGAGGTCGGCCCGCTCACGCGCACGTCAAAACGCGCGTGGGTCATCGTATCCGATGCGCTGCGTTACGAGGTCGCCCAGGAGCTCGGCGAGGTTATCCAACACGAAACCCGCTGCGCTTGCGAACTGGACGCCATGCAGTCGGTGTTTCCCTCGATCACAAAATGCGGCATGTCAGCCCTTCTCCCCGCAGGCACCTTTCGCATGGAGCAGGGGGCGGACGGGCTCGATGTGCTTGTCGACGGCTCCGTTGCAGCGGGTACCGCCGCGCGCGGCAATCAGCTCGCTACCCAGTACCCCGGAGCGGTCGCCGTTCAATACAGCGAGTTCATCAATCAGATGACCTCCTCCGAGCGCAAGAAGCTCGTGGCGGATGCGCCGCTCGTGTACATCTACCACAACACCATCGACGCCATGGGCGATAAGCCCATAAGTGAAGCGAAGACCTTCGAGGCGTGCCGCGATGCGATTCTCGAGCTCAGGGCCCTGGTCGAGCGCCTAGTACGAGAGCAGAAGGCCTCCAATATCATCATCACCGCCGACCATGGCTTCCTCTACACCGCCGAGCCGCTCGACGAGCACGAGAGCGCGGGTATTTCTAATATCGACGGCGAGGTTGTGGAGTACGGGCGCCGCCACGCGGTCGCGCGCGCCGGGGCGACCTCGCAAGCCTTCCTTGAGGTGGCACTGCCCTCCGACACACTGACGGGCTTTTGCCCGCGCGAATGCGTGCGCATCAAAATGGGAGGCGGCGGCAACAACTTCGTTCACGGCGGATTCACGCTGCAGGAATGTTGCGTCCCCGTACTGCGTTGCTCGGTCAAACGCAAGGGCGCGCGCGGCTACGTGGAGACAACACCTGCGTCAATCTCGCTCATCACCGAGCTCGGCACCATCACCAACGGCATGTTCAGCGTGGACATCCTGCAAGATACCCCGGTTGGTGCCAGCACCTCTCCCGCCACGTACGAGGTGTTCGTTGGTGATGCGGCCCATACGCCCATCACGAACATCGCAACCGTGGTTGCCGACCGCACCGACGAGGATGCGCGAGCGCGTACCAGTCACCTGCAGTTCACCATCAAGCCCGGCGTAGATACGGATGAGCAGACGATGTACGCGCTGTACGCGCGCGACGTCCAAACCAAGCAGATTCAAAACCTTCGCCCGCTCAAGATCAGCATCGCTTTCGCACCGCTCGACTTTGGGTTCTAACGTCTCAATTAGGGACAGGCACAAATTGCAACATTTCAGCCGGGGGCGATGCCTCCGGCTGATTTGCATTAGGCATCGAGTTTGAAACCTCAGCCCAAAGGTCTCAATTTGTACCTGTCCCCATTTGAGACGTGGCGACTTAGACGAGGATGAAGCGGGCGCAGAAGTGGCCGTCGAAACCGCCATCGCACGGATAACTCTGGAAGGCCCCGGCTGGGGTCTCATGCGCGGCGATTTCCTCGGCGGCATCCGCGTATGCGGGGCCGGCGTCGGCGAGGGCGACGGACAGCGGCCGTAAGGCAAAGCCCGCGCCTTCGGGCGATGACAGAAAGGCGGAGACAACGCCCTCGTTCTCGGCATGCAGCACCGAACACGTCGCGTAGATGAGCTGCCCACCCGCGCCGACGCGGCACGCGGCCTCACGCAGCAACTCAAGCTGAAGCTCGGGCAGGTCGCGATCGCACTCTTGGGGCGCAAGGCGCCAGGGAATCTCCCCATGACGGCGCATGGTGCCCGTGCCCGAGCACGGCGCATCCACGAACACGGTGTCGAACAGGGCGGTTCGACCCATCTGCTCGTCATACGCGGTAAGACACGCGTCCAAGTCGGTGGCGTCGCCCGCGGCCGTAAAGATCTCCCCCAGCCCCGAGCACTCGATGCGCTGCGCATTCGCCTGGCATTTACCCTCGTATAGGTCGAGTGCGACATGATCGCGGTCTAGGTCGCGGCGCTCGGCATGGGCGAGCATCATGAACGTCTTTGTTCCGCGACCGGCGCCAATCTCCAAGCAGGACCCCTCACGCGTCACCGCGGCGGCGATGAGCTGCGCGTGGTAATCGGAGGCGACCGCATCCGCATGCGCGAAGGCATTCGAACGCACGAGCTCGCTCACGCGGTCGACCGCATACGCGCCGGGAAGCTCCAGCGATCGAGCGCCATCGGCGGCAAGGGCATCTTCTACGGCTTCGGAACGCAACGGATTGACCTGCACCGCGATGGGAGCAGGCTCGAGCTGACACGCGAACATGGCTTGCGCGCGATCTTCCCCCAGCGAGTCGACAATCCTGCGCACGAGCCATGTGGGCAGGCCGGCGCGACGGGCACACGACACCATCGCGCGATGCTGCTCGGAAACATCCTCGGCAGCAAGGAAGGCATCCGCCCCTTCCGCTACGCGCCGCAACACCGCATTGGCGAGGCCGGCGGCCCCATGAGCGCACATGCGCGCAAGCTCCACGCCCTGGCTCACCGCGACCTGCGGCGAAGTTCCCAGGTAGAGCAGCTCATACGCACCGATACGCAGCGCATCGCGCACGTCGGCCGTAAGCGAGCGCGGGTCGTCGAGCACGCTGTTGAGAGCGTCGTCCAAGCAACCGCTGCAACCCGTGACACCCAGTGCGAGGCGGCGCGCAAAGGCGGCATCGCGCATGTCGAGCGAAGCAGATGCGCAGGCGTCGGCGGCGAGTTCGCGGACATAGCGCCCCGACTCGCGGGCGGCGATCAAAATGCGCAGGGCAACAAGGCGCCCCGGAGACAGTTTGGCCGTCTTACTCAAGGCGACCCCAAGTGCCCTGGCCCTCGCGCTGGCCGGCAGCCCAGGACTTGGCGTCCATCTCGCGCTTGCCGTCAGGCTTGATGGAGATGAGCTCGAACGAGCCGTCGGAGCAGCCCAAATAGACGCGCCCGCCCTTCACGGCAAATGTGCCGGCTGCCGCACTGGGCAAGGCGGCATCGACGGCTGCGGCGCGCATCACGCGCGCGGGCTTGCCGGCGATCACGCAGCGCGCAGGCGCGGCGTTCGAAGAGGCCATGACGCGGCGGGTGTTCTCCAGGGCCCCGGCGGCCGGATCGAGGCGCAGCTCCGCCTTGGCAATCTTGGCCGCGTGCGTCACGAGGGACTCGTCCTGCTCGGTCCACACGGCCGAACCGTCTGCGATGGCAGGCAGCGTGCTCACCAGCAAATCGCCGCCGAGCTCGGCCAGCTCAGCCGTCAGCTCATCGGAGGTCTTATCAGCGACCGTGCAGCTCGCCTGGGCGCAATACGCACCCGTGTCCACGCCGTGGCCGATCCGCATGATGGACACACCGGTCTCGGCATCGCCCTCCAAGATGGAGCGCTGTATGGGGGCCGCGCCGCGCCAGCGGGGCAGCAGCGAGGCATGGACGTTCACACAGCCCAGAGGAGCCATGGTGAGCACCTCATCGGGCAGGATGCAGCCGTAGGCAGCAACGCAGAAGATCTCGGCCTCGGCGGCGCGCAAGGCGGCGAGCACCTCGGGCGTCATGCGATTGGCCTCCATGACGGGCAGGCCGAGCTCGAGTGCGGCCTCCTTCACCGGCGAGGGCTCGAGCTTCTTGCCGCGCGAGCGGACGGCGTCGGGACGCGTGAACACGAGCGCCACATCATGAGTCGCCGCCAACTTCCTCAGCGACGGCACCGCGAACGAGGGCGTACCCATAAAGACAACGCGCATAGTGGTCCTCCTCAAGTCCATCTACCACAGTGATGTCTTTCTCAGATGCCCCAGATTCATCTGAACGCGGAGGCGCGGCGCGCGGGCGCACATGAGCCTCTGGGTTCGGCGAAGCGCAGGACCCCTGAGAAAGACGCGTTACTCCGTTTCCCCGGGCTTGGCACCACGGGCCAACGCCTCTTGATACTGCTTCATAGCATGCATGCGCTGCTTGGGGAGCAAACGCTCGAACATCGTCTTGCCGTGCAGATGATCGATCTCGTGCTGAAGGCACACACAGAACAGGTCGCCGGCGGCCTCGTAGCGAATGCACTCGCCCTCGAGGTTGTAGGCCTCGACCACCACGTGATCGGGGCGGCTGATCTCGCAATTAATGCCCGGGATGGACAGGCAGCCCTCGTTGTAAGGCACAAGGTTGTCGGACTGCTCCACGATCACCGGATTGATGAGGACGTAAGGGTCGTAATCCTTCTCGGAGGTATACTCGGTGTCCACGATGGCGAGCTGGATGGTCTCGCCCACCTGCGGGGCGGCCAGGCCGCAGCCGCCGTTCTCGAACATCTGGACCTTCATGCGTTCCACGAGGGCGCGCAGGTCGGAGTTGATCTCCTCGACCTCGGCGCACTCCTGGCGCAGACGCGGATCCGGCGACAGCACGATACCGTTGATCTCCATGGTCTTCCTTTCGTACGCGGGCGCAAACCCGCACGTATTCACCGTGTTCTATAGTACCCGCATTGCCTTGCGAGGTGATGGGCGATATGTGCGCGCGAAGCATCTCCACCGGCCCCGATGTCTCAATTTGCACCTGTCCCCAATTGAGACCCGCTACATAAGGTCGTAGGCATCGACGTCGACCGCGATGCTCACGCCGGGACGCGTGCCGGCGCGCGAGACCGCCGCGGAGAGGGCTCCGGACAGGTCGCAGCCGAGCGGCGCCTTGACGATGATGTGGAAGCGATACCGGTCCTTGGCCCGCTCGATCACACATGGCGTGGGTCCCAGGATCTGCGGGCGGCTCAACAGCTCGCGAGACGAAAACTCAACATCGGCACTCCCCGTCTCGACCACCGGGTGCAACATGGGCACCGCGTCCAATCCAAACTCGGCGCGCAGCTCCTCTGCGATGCGCATGACCAGCCCTCGAGCCGCGCGCTCATCTTTGCCCCACACCAGCACGTTGGCGAGCCGCACATACGGCGGATACAGGGCCTCACGGCGCATGCCCAGGTCGTGCTCCGTGAACACAGAGCGGTCGTGTGTCTTGACCGCGCGGATGACCGGCTCGTCGGGCAGGTACGTCTGGATGATCACGCGACCCGGGTCCTCTCCGCGACCGGCGCGACCGGCAACCTGTTCGAGCAGATCGAACGCGCGCTCCCCCGCACGAAAATCGGGCATCTTGAGGGCGTAGTCGGCGTTGATCACGCCCACGAGCGTCACCTCGGGGAAGTCCAGGCCCTTGGCGATCATCTGCGTGCCGAGCAGCACCGCGCATTCGGCTGCATCGAACTGCTCGAGCAGCTTTTGGTGCGCGCCCTTGGTGCGCGTGGAATCGGCGTCCATGCGGATTACCGTCACATCCTCGGGCAGCAGCGCGCGCAGGGCGTCCTCGACCTGCTGGGTGCCCAGCCCCATTTTGGCGAGGTAGCGGCTCCCACATTTGGGACAGGCGCTGCCGTACTCGGGGTACGGACGCACGCGATAGGAGGACCCGCAGGTATGGCACTCGAGCGTATGCGTGCGCTCGTGGTAGGTGAGCGCCGTGGAGCAATGCTTGCACGTGGGCACGCAACCGCACTCACGGCACATGAGGAAGCTCGCGAACCCGCGACGGTTGTGCAGCAGCACGGCCTTCTGGCGCTTCTCCACCACCTCATCGAGCGCATCGAGCAAGGGCTTGGAGAAGATCGAGCGGCTACCGGAGACGAACTCGCGGCGCAGGTCGGCCACGATGACCTCGGGCAGGCAGGCCGTGCCGGGGCGCTCGGGCATCTCGACGCGGGTCCAGCGGGCGCCGTCGTGCGAGCCGGTCTCGCAACGGGCGAGCGCCTCGGCCGAGGGCGTGGCGGACCCCAACACCAGGGCGCAACCGTTGAGCTGCGCAAGCTTAGCGGCGACCTCACGCGCATGATAACGCGGGCTGCTCCCCTGCTTGTAGCTCTGCTCGTGCTCCTCATCGATGACGATGAGACCCAGGTCGGCAAGTGGGCAGAAGAGCGCCGAGCGCGCGCCCACCACCACGCGGGCGGCGCCTGAGCGCACCATGTCCCACTGGTCGAGTCGCTCACCAGCGGAAAGGCGCGAGTGGAACACCGCCACCGCGTCGCCGAAACGCGAGCGGAAGCGCCCCACGGTCTGGGCCGTGAGCGAGATCTCGGGAACGAGCACGCAGGCGGAGCGGCCCTGGGCAAGGACGCGCTCGATGGCGGTGAGGTACACCTCGGTCTTGCCCGAGCCGGTCACGCCATCCACCAGCACCACGCCGCCGGACGCGCTCTCGGTCGCACGCGCGATTGCGTCGAGGGCGTTTTGCTGCCCTGCCGTGAGCTCTTTGGGCGCGGATGCGTTCGCAGAGGAAAGCGTGGTCGAGCCCTCGCATCCGCGCCAGCTGCGGCGTTCCTCAACCGCCACCACGCCGCGCTTCTCGAGCGAGCGGATCGCGGCAGACAGGTCTCCGTTCATGAGGTTAAGCTCGCGCGTGGTGACCGGACCACAGGAAAGCGCATCGATGAGCTGGCGCTGGCGCACCGCGCGCTCGGCGGGTTCGAACGACCGGCCCTCCTCGGTGAGGCTCACCCACCGTGCGGTAACGGGCGTGACGGCAGGCGGCTCATATGCATATGAGCCGTCGTCGCGACGCACGACCTTGCCCGCCCCTCCCGGGGGCAACAGCAGACGCAGACACTCCGAGAGCGGGGCCACGTATTCACGGCTCATCCAAAACGCCAGCTCGGCGGAGGCGGCGGAAAACGCCGGCGCCGCAACGACATCGCGGACGGGCTTGATGCGGGCGGGATCGAGGGCCTCGGCACCCGGAAGCTCCTGCAGCGTCTCCGCACGCGCGACCACATACCCCGCCTCGACGCGCCGTCCAAACGGCACGAGCACCGTGGCTCCCACCTGGCAGGCATCGCCAAGCGAGGCGGGCACCCCATACGCAAAGGGCTCCGACAGCGCCCGCGCCGGGATGTCGATCACGACGGAAACCTGTCTCTTATACACATCTCCGAGCCCACGAGACATGCGCAGATCT
>ENA-OXEN01000295-OXEN01000295.1-human-gut-metagenome-genome-assembly--contig:-NODE-295-length-12145-cov-16.305955_pt1 | contig 12145 bp, 12 predicted proteins | sample MGYA00249358_ERZ652249 | MGnify/ENA primary metagenome ERZ652249 (study PRJEB26925, sample SAMN05826761) | human gut metagenome | biome: ENVO:2100002; feature: ENVO:00000062; material: ENVO:00002003... | reverse complement strand
CAAAAAATCCGAGTAAAAGGGGAAGTTTTCAACACCCTCGTTCAGTATTTCCAGCGCTTCCTCATCCCGCTGCAGACAAAGATAAGCCCAGCCCAGGCATTTCAACAAATGGGGGGCGAAGAGCTCCCCAAAGCTTGCACCGGCGTACGCCGCCTGTAAATACGGAAGGCTTTCCCCGTACTGCCGGCGGTTCAGAAGCTCGATACCGGCCAGATACTGTACATAGCCGTCCTGCGGATGCTCTTCCAAATCCTTCGGAAGGAGTGGGACCCGCATATCAAGTTCCCGGGAAAGCACAGAATCATCCCTGTGTACAACCGTAACGGGAGCCAGTTCCAGCGCGCCGAGCAGCTCATCCGGAATGCGCTCGAACGACCGGTACCGGAAACGGTATTTCCCGCGGTTCCGAAACAAACGGAGCGACTGTACGGGGGAGGAAACGGAATGCTCCTCCGAAGGATTGTTCACATGGAACAGATACCCTTCCACGTTCGGATTGTCCAGAAGCGGAAGGATTCTTTCCACGTGGTCTTCGCGGATCTTTTCGCCCGGCTGCAGGAACAGGACCCATCTTCCGTTTGCGTAATCCAGACAGAAATTTTTCGCTTCGCCGCAGCTACTCCCCCATTTCATCTGATAAACCTTCGCGCCTAACTGTTGGGCAAGCGCGGCTGTCCCGTCGCGGGAACCGAGATCGACGACAATTCTTTCGTCGGCGACACCCTGAAGCTCTCCAAAACATGCGGAAAGAAATTTCTCATCGTCTTTGGTAACCATGCACAGGCTCAGCCGTTTTCCTTCCTCCATGATCAGAACGCTCCTTTCTGCGCTTCCCGGAGCAGCTCATATGTCCGGGCCGCCGAATCGTACTCTCCAAGCTGGTAGAAGGAATCCCCCATCCTTTCAATCACTTCTTCATCATGAGGGCAAAGCGCAAGATACGCCCCATAAACGCCGGCGGCTTCCTTCCACCGGAACCGGGTACCCAGCAGGGCTGCGTAATTGTAAAGGATATCCTGGTCGGACGGGTCCAGCTCATATGCCTTTTTCAAATACCTTCCGGCATTTTCCCAGTCCTCCATCTGATAGAGCAGCACCCCGATCCCGTTGAGGAGCCGGGGATTTTCCGGGTCCTTCAGGAAAAGGCCGAGTTTCCGCCGCAGGTCATTCAGGCTGTTCATTTTCCGCCCCCTCCGTTTCGTTTTCCAGTTCGGCCAGCACCCTGTTCAGTTCCTCCGCCGCATTTTCCAGATGAACCGAGATACTCTGGCAGACAACCTGCAGATGGCTGAAAAAATTATACTGCAGCTTGAAAACCTCCGTGATCTTTTCCGGCGTATCCGGCGGCCCCAGCCGGTTCATCAGATAATAATAGACAAAGAAAACCTGCTGCAGAAAGCAGCGGTACATAGCGTCCGAAAGAAAGAGCTGATACCGCTCCCAATTTTTCCGGTATGTCCGGTCAAGCAGCGCGCGGTATTTTTCGCTGTCTTCCCCTTCGTTCAGCCGAACCATCCTTTTGCAGTCCAGCCGGGCCCCGACCGCCTCTTCGACCAGATTTCCGTACAGACCCGCATAGGTTTCCACTGCCGTGATAAACTGCGAAAGGCGCTCCCGCCTTTCGGGGAGAGACAGTTTTTCTTTGTTCTCCAAAATAAATTTATTTACACGGCAGGGGATGGGCTGCGTACAGTATTCCTGAATCACCTGGCTCAGCTTTTCACAGGTCGTTCCCTCTATTTTGGCCCCGCCCTCCGTGGCGTTGAGAAAGCGGATTTCCGGATGGGCGGCGATTTTTATTTCCAGCCCCAGTTTAAAATCCGACCACAGCCAGTTGGAGGGCAGCTTCCTGCCGTTGTTTCCCTCCACATAGACGACGGGCAGCGCCTGTAGGATTTCCTTCGCTTTTTTCCCCTTCTCCTCATTGTAGGTTGCGCCCTTGCTGTGGGTAGCGCCTTTGGGGCCGTAGGCAAAATCCTGTCCCACAAACACGATGGGGTTCGCGCCCAGATACGCGGCGAGCTCCAAAGCAAGGTGGGACACATTGGCGCCCGCTTCCAGCCCGCTTTCGTCCCCAAGGTACCGGTTGAACCAGTCGTTTAACGCCTCTCCTTTGCGGAACACAGGAATCCGGGGGCCGGAAAAAGAGGGAAAAACCCTTTGATCAACCAGCGCGAGGCAGATCAGGGCCATGTCTTTCGGGTAATCCCTGTTTTCAAAATGATAGGTATAGGTTTCCGGAGTGCGCTCAATGATGGTCAGGATATCCGGTTCGATATGATTTTTGATCAGAGGGACAATGGCGGACTCTACCGAGATGACCAGCCCTTTCCCCTGAATCTTTTTCAGCTGTTTCATGTTTTTATCCAGCGACGGACCGTTGGCCACAATGAAAGCGGGAACATTTTCATACCGGTCCTTCAGACAGCTTAAATACGGGCTGCGCAGCACTTCCCCCACATTTCCCAGCAGATTGCAAAACCCGATCAGATTGTCCATATGGTCGTTTCCCGTATAGAACGTAAACAGGGACAGCCTCGCATAGACATACCTGTGGATTTTCAGATACTGCTCCCTGAAATTCCGCCTTGCGGCAAGGGTAAAGGCAAGGGTGGGATAAGTACAGCTGTAAAAAACGATGCTGAGGAACAGCTGGTCGAAGGCCTTGGCGAAATGCCCGCTGTCACCGATGAACATCATGATTTTGCGTGTCTCGATGATCGGCGTCAGGTCGAAATAATACAGCATTGCTTTAAAAAGGCTCAGGTCTTCCTCAAACAGGATCACCAGCGTGTCGGGCTTTTTTTGCGCGAACACCTCAAACAGCGGATAGCCGAAGCCGCTGCCGTAAAGAAAAACGCATCCCGTTTCGCGCTCCCGGATGGGTGCGTACCACTGCTGCGCTTCCTCAGCGGGCCGCGCGCCCGTAATCCGGAAGCTTTTTTCCCCCTGATGATACCGGCAGACGGGGAGTCCCTCCCCGTTGTAGCGAACCTCTATTTTCCGCCACAGCTCTTCTTCCTCTATTTTCGTCAGGGAGTCCTGTATCCACGGAGCTAGGAGCCGCAGGTTTTTCTCATACGTCTCCCTTGTTTTATCCTTTGGGGCGATCGTCATTTTCCGTCACACCCCCAATCCATTTCTCAGCCAGCGGATAAACCGCGAATTCCAGCGCATCGGTCAGGGCGGTCACATCCTGTCCGCGCAGATACGCTGGCAGCTCTTTCAGGGCCTCCAGCATTTCCTCCAGTTCTATTTCCGGTTCTTCCACACATTGTAAATCATCGAGAATGCTCTCCAGGTCATCCAGGCTGTTCAGGAATTCGGCAAGCCCGGAGTGGTCCTCTCCCCTTCTGAAATGCCCGACGGAGGAACGCAGGGATTCCCGGAAGCGGTCGTTTCGCTCACGGAGCCGGGGCGATTCATTCATGGCCGGCATCTCCTTTGTAAATCAATTCTTTCCATGCGGATTGCTGGTACGTTTCCAGATTGTTCAGGGTAAAAGAGACCGTCCCCCGCATTTTGGCGTCGAAATCCTCCGCCGTTTTCTGTTCCTCCTCCATTTGCTCCTCTGTCAGAAAGACCTCCCGCAGCAAAACGGACTGCTTCCGTATTTCAGCCAGCAGCCGCTTCATTTCCGTAATCTGAAACGCTTGCTGAAATATGTCCGCAGTCCGTTTGCGCAGTTCCTCCGTATAAAGCTCACAGCCATCGTGAAAATTTTCCCTGATTCTCATATGCTCCCTCCCCGTTGTTTCCGTAACCGGGGGCGTCCCTTCGCGGCCCGGCCGCGCTTCACCGGAACACCCCGGAAAAATCCAGACTTGCCTGATGAAAATCCTCTGGCTTTCCAATATCGATCCAATATTCCCGAATCGGGAAGATGCAGACCGGTTCCTTGTTTTTTAGCATATTTTCCAGCAGATGGTTCATGTCAAAATAGGAGTTCGGAATATTGCTCAAAACATCCGGATTCAGCACATAAATCCCCGCGTTGATAAAGCTGGCGTAAACGGGCTTTTCGTCAAACCCGATCAGCCTGTCTTTCTTGACTTTTACCACCCCGTACGGAACCTGAAAATCATAATTCGCTACAGCAACGGTCGCCCGCGCCTGACGGCTCAGATGAAAATTGAGCAGCTGCTCAAAGCTCAGCTTTGTCAGGATATCCCCGTTAATCACAATGACCGGCCGGTCTGTTTTTACCGGGAGCAGGCTCAAAGAACCCGCCGTTCCCATCACGTTTTTTTCTATAATATACCGGATCTCCGCGCCCCATTTGGAGCCGTCGCCGAAGTAATCCCGGATCTGTTCCGACAGGTAGTTGACCGAAAAGCAGAACTGATAAAATCCCTGCTTAATAAACTGGTTTAAAATCGTTTCCAATACGGGTTTGCCGCCAATTTTCAGCATCGGTTTCGGGCAGCCGTCCGTCAGCGGGCCGAGCCGTTTCCCCTCTCCCCCCGCCATGATCACGACCCAGTTGTCGTTTCTGGACAGCTGGATCAGATCGTCGATCCACTCGACCCCAATCACCCGCCCCGCGCCATCCACCACGGGAAGATGCCGGAGCTTATTGACTTTCAGAATATTCAGGATGCTCGTTTGATCCTTCATTTCGGGAATCGTAACCGGATGGGGGTTCATAATGTTTTCCACCGGGCAGCTCAGCGGAATGCCCTTCAGGATTCCCCGGCGGACATCCCCGTCCGTAACCGTACCCAGCAATTTTCCGTCCCGGTCCGTTACCACGGCGATCTGCTGGGAGCTTGCATCGATGATTTCAATGGCTTTCTGAATTTTTGTATCCGGTGATATCAGAATTTTTTCCCAGTCGTTCATGGCGTGCCCCTGTTCCATGCAGTATTTTTAATAAACAGTTGTTCATTATATGCCGGAAGCTCTGTTCCGGCTCCGTCCGGGCCCGCCGTCAGCTCTTGCGCCGCCTTACATCCTGCTGACATAGTCGTACAGCTCTTTGAACTCCTCCTGAAAGAAATAGCATGCCAGTATTTCCAAAAGATTGAAATCGTCCTCGCAGTCAAGGTCCAGCACCGCGGTATCCCGCATCAGGAAAATATCGAATTTGCCGTCAAGGGGGGACTGCTTTAGCTTGCTGTACAGGCTGTTTCTGCGGTAGCAGTAGATTGACGCATTCATGTCGTAGACCTTCGGCGCCTGCTGCCGCGCCGTAAAGCCGCCGTCCAACACCTTTTTCATTTTCCCTTCCCTTTGTTCCACCATATTAAAATAGGGATTTCTTCTGGAGGGGACTACGGAAAAGACAACATCCGTATCCGGGTTTTTCACGGCTTTCTCCAGCGCGGTTTCAATATCCGCGGTCTTGCGAAAGGGCGACGTGATATCCAGATCGACGACATAATCGTACTGCCTGGCGGATTCCTGCTCCATTTCGTGAAGCGAGTACCGAATGGCGGGCAGCTTGGGGGACGCATCCGCGGAAAGCTCCTCCGGCCTTTTGATGCAGATCGGGCCGTAGGGTTCGGCTATTTTCAAAAGCTGGTCGCTGTCGCTGTTGACGCAAACGTCTACCGTTTCAAAGCGGTGCTTTCTTTTAAAAAGATAGGCCGCCGCTATGGAATAATCGATCAGCGGTTTCCCGAAAAAGAGCCGCATGTTTTTATTTGGAATTCCCTTGGAACCGGCTCTGCCGCAGATCGTAATCAGAATGTTCATGGGACCTCCTTTCCCAAAGCAATATTTAAAATTGCCTGACAGCGGCGAAGATTGCTGTACGGAATTCTGTCGCAAATATGATCGATAAAAAAGCGCATTTCTCTGAGATAGCTTTCATTTTCCTCTTCCTCAAAGCAAAGCTGTTCCCTGCCGTCCGTAAACGAAAGGGTGTTTGCCAAAAGATCGCCGGTAATGGTGCCGGTTTCGGCAAAAATTTCTATTTCCCGCCTCGGCACCCTGCCGAAATAGTCCAAATGCACCTCGACCGCTTTATCCGGGTACCGGGCAAGGTAGACCGCCAGATCCTCGCTGGAAATTTCAAGGCGCGAATATCTCCCCAAAACGCTGGAAACCGTTTGCGGAAACCCAAACAGGGCGACCAGATAATCCCACTCATGAATGAGGTCCAGCGCAACGCCGCCGCCCAGCTCCTTTCTGGCGCTGTACACCAGCCGGTAGTCGGTGCCCGACCGCCAGTCCGGCAGATAGCTGGAACAGAGAACCCGCACACTGTAAACCGGTTCCCCGGGTAAAATTTCCCCGAGCTTTTGAATTACGGGCGAAAACCGCAGCGGCCCCGCGACATAATACACGCCTTGGGGGTTCAGGTGCAGGGCTTCCAGCCGGTAATCCCCGCCGTCAAACAGCGGCTTTTCAATGAACAGATGCTTTGACCTGCCCGCCATTGCCCGGATTGCAGCATAATGCAGGCTGGTGGGGTTGGTTATAAAAGCGATGTCATAATTGCTTCCGAGCTCCTCTTCGCCAAAAAGCTGTCCGGCAAGAAGCGCTTCCGTTTCCGTATCCAGCGCCGCACCGGTTTTTCTCAGCGCGTAGATTTCCAATGGTAGGTTCCTCCCGCGGGCAACGGCGGTCAAATTCCGAAGGTGGCGTTTCCCTATGGAGCCCAGCCCGCAGAAACAGACCTTCAAGGCTCCCTCCCCTCGATTTTGTCGATCAGCCGCAGGGTTTTCCGGTCCTCCTCAAAGGTATACCGTTCCCTGTTTTTTCCGCCGGTTATTTTGTCGACAAATATCCTGAGCTCTTTCAGATAAGCGTTTTCCGTGATCGTCTGCGCATACTTTTCATCCCTGAGCACATTGGAATCCGTTTCTATTCTTTCCGTCCTTTTTTCCTCTATATTGTATTGGTACAGGCTATCCGGAGTTCCGTCCCAGGTAAGATGCAGCTTTTCCGAATAGACCAGAAGGTTCCTTTCGGCTTTTCTGGAGACGACATCCACGATCCAGATTCCCTTGTTTCCGTTTTTATGTTCCAACACAACGAAATAATTATCTGGGTACCCGAGCTCCAGTGAGGAGAGATGGTCCTTGAAAGCCGTAAGCCGCCTGATCTTCCCAAAGGTATGCAGAATCCACGGCAGTTCAATCGCAAAAATCTCCCGGCAGGCGTTGGTTTGCGGGTCGCTCACGAAAAAATCGCGGTAGTTTTCCCACGGATGCCAATCCGGCAGATACTGACCGACGTGGTACCGGTAATTCACCCGTTCCCGCTGCTTGAGAACACAGTCCCTGATTGTTTCGATCTCCGCGCGGTAAAGCAGGGTGGAGGACAAAAACAGTTTGACCCGGTGCTCTTCGGCGGCCCGCAAAATTTCCTCATACCGGTCTGAAAGCAAATTGAGTTCACTGAAAATGTGCAGCCCCTTTTGCATGCAGCCCAGAATGACGGCACCGTGACTGGCCGGGGGAGTACAGACCAAAGCGGCGTACGGTTTTTCCCGTTCGGCCGCCGTGTTTGCATCCGCGTAAACAGGGATACCGAAAAGCGCCTGTGCCTGCGCCCTTCTCTCTTCCCGGAGGTCGGCCCCGCATACCGCAATGCCGTCGAAGTGGTTTAAGAGCAGTCCAATCCGCCTTCTGCCCATGGAGCCCAGACCAATCACCAGAAGCTTCATCGCAAATTTCCTTTCTGAATACCGGCCGTAAAATCCGCTCCCGCCTAAAACTCGATCCCTTCGTCTTCCTCAAAGTCCCGGACGGCCCGCGCTCCCAGAACGTCGTACCAGCGCATGGGGGAAATCCCCGTTCCCGGCCTTTTCGACGTGATATTGTCCTTGGTAAATACTTCGCCCTGAAAAATCTTTCGGGACGCGACGATGCTTTTCCTGACAATGCTGCGGTTTTCCCTTTCGGAATCCGTCACATGCTTTTCCCCGCTGCCGAGCGCCTGCTCGATATTGCGGATATCCCTGACCATTCTGCAAAGCTCATCCGGCTCTATGCTCGCCCGGTGATCGGGACCCTCCATCCCGCGGCTCAGCGTAAAATGCTTTTCGATGACCCGGGCCCCGAGCGCCGCGGCGGCAATGGGAACCTCGATTCCCTGCGAATGGTCCGACAGCCCCACCGGCAGCCCCAGTTCTTCCTTCAGGGTCTGCATGGTGCGCAGGTTGACGTCCCGCAGGGGCGTCGGATACTGTGTGTTGCAGTGCAGTACCGTAACGTCTTTTTTCGCGTTCTTTTGCAGGACGGAGACGGCGTCCCGGATTTCCCAGAGCTCGCTCATGCCGGTCGACAGAAAAACAGCGCCGGGCAGCCCGGCGACGGTTTCCAGCAGCGGCAGATTCGTAATTTCGCCCGAAGGGACTTTAAGAATTTTTATGCCCAGAGAGGATAAAAACCGGGCGCTTTCCGTGTCAAACGGAGTGGACAGGAACCCGATTCCCGCCGCGTCGCAGTGATCTTTCAGCCGCCGAAAATCCTCAAAAGACAGCTCCAGCTTTCTGACCATGTCCAGCATGGATTCTTCCGGGCCGGTGGTCTCTTTCTGATACGCCGCTTTCTTTGCATACTTTGATATGATTGCTTCGCTTTTCCAGGTCTGAAATTTTACATAGTCCGCTCCTGCCTCCGCGGCAGCGTCAATCAGCCGGCAGGCCAAATCTATTCTGCCGTTATGGTTCACGCCCGCTTCCGCCACGATCAGTATTTTTTCCATTTGCCCTGCCCCCGTTACGCCCGGTACTGGATCAGTCGGCCGTTGTCCGGGCGGAAGCTTTTGTCCGAAGCCGCGCGGATATCCAGCAGCTGTCGATAGGCTTCTTCCCAAAAAATATTCCGCCCGATATAAAAATCCGCCAGGCCTTTTTTATGAAAAGATCTCTTGAATAAAAACAGACTGTCCTGCGCCTCTACACCGCCGCCGAGGTGAAACTGCCGGTATCCGTTTTCGGCCCCCCAGCACGCCGCCGTGTAAAGCAGCAGATTATTGGGCGACAAAGGAAGGGAGTCCCTCCGCGCCGCGGAAAGATGATAGTGCATCCGTCCGTTGCAGAAAAGGATAATTGCGGAACAGATGGTTTCCTCATCCCGCACCGCGTAAAACAGGCGGCAGCAGTCAGCCGTATTGGCAAAAAAGTCGTTGAAGAATTTCCCGCTGAAATAATAATAGCCGGCGGCGTTTTTTCTGCGCATGGTCTCGTAATACAGCCGGACAAAGGTTCGCCGCGCTTCCTCACTTTGGCCGTTTTCAATCCGGATATGATTTTTCAGCGCTTTGCGAACAGCACCCCGGCACCTCGATTCCAGATTGACGTCAATGACGGCCTTGCTGGATGTATCAATAAAAACGGTTTGCCTGTTTTTCCACAGCTCGCAGCTTCCCTCAAAAACCTTGTGATTTTGAAGGAGGGGATGGAAACGGATGAACTGCGACACGATCCGGGCAGAACGGCAGTAGTCGTTGAGCTGTCTGAAAAAATCCCCGACCTCCCGCACGTCAAATCCGTCTGTCAGCGGCCCGCCGTAGCCGTAGGGCGTTGACCAGTCAAAATACCGCCCTTGCTCCAGAATACCGCCGTAAGAGGGAGACCCGGCAATATCCCTCTGCTGCACAACATAGCAAAGCCGTAGCTTTTCCCCGCGATAAGAAAGCAAAAGCGGATCGCCGTCCCCCGTATAGCGGAAAGCGGAAACATATCCGCTGAGATAATACACGTCGTACCGGGGGAAAGAACGGACGATTGCATCCCAGTTTTCCCGTTTTTCAAAAGGAATGATCTCAAGAGTTCCCATTGTTCTCCCCCACTCTGGAAAGCCCGGATTCCCCGTGCCGGATTTCCGCACACCCCGCCAGATAGAAATGCTTTTTCAGCAAACGTCGATAGTCCGGAACAGACCGGAGCGCCCTGACGATTTTTCGCGCGCTGCCGCCCATTCCGTACAGATTGACCGCGTCCGAGCAGTCTTTTGTAAACGCGGCCCGAACCGCTTTCTCTATTTCCTGCCTTTTCGCAGCGCAGTGAATAACGGAAGAAGCAAAAAGCCTGCCCTTTTGACGGTCGCCGATATCGACCGTCGGCTTATGGAAAGAAGGGACCTCGTAAATCCCGCTGGAGGAGTTTCCCACCACCGCGTCCGCCTGAGCGATCAGGCTGAAATAGCGCGGCTGCCCCAGGGACGGAAACACGGCGGCATTCGGATGGCAGGCCGCGAAACCGTCCAGCAGACGGATGATTTCCCGCCCCTGCGGGTCGGCGTTCGGCTTTGTGAAGATCAGCCCCACGTCGGGGCCAAGGCTGTGCAGGGCCGCCGCCAGCTCCCGGAACTGCTCCCCGGAGCCATTGGAGTCCAGTGTGACGGGGTGGAACGTAATCAGCAGATTCCTTTCCAGAAACCGGAAGGGAAGCGATTTTTCCAGCTCGGTGCGGCTCATTCCGGGCAGGGAAAGAATCCGGTCGATTCCAAGGCTGCCGACATTGTAAATATGGGACGGGTCCTCACCCAGCTGCCTGACCCTCCGGTCAGCTTCCGTGTTGGTCACAAAATGAAGCTGGGACATCTTGGTAATACTGTGCCGGATGGCCTCGTCAAAGGCGCCCTCCGTCGTATCCCCTCCGCCGATATGGGCGATGGGGATTTTTGCGAAGAGCGCGGCCTGGGCCGCCGCCAGCATTTCGTACCGGTCGCCCGTCGCCACCAGCAGGTCTGGCTTTAGCTCCGAGAAAGCGTCCGCGAAGCCGATCACGCCGAGCCCCACGGACTTGGCGATCCCCGCCGGGGTATCGCTCGACAGAAGCGTCTCCACTTTTTTATCGATGAGAAAGCCGTCCTCTTCGATTTCCCGGTACGTCAGCCCGAATTCCGGCGACAGGTGCATACCTGTCACGATCAGCTGCACCTGAAATTCCGGCGCTTGTTTCAGCTCCTTTAAAAGGGGATTCAGCAGCCCGTATTCCGCCCGCGTCCCCGTAACAACACAGATTTTTCGTACTGCAGTACTCATGGGCTTTCCCCCAAACGGGCGCTGCTGGGAACGTTGATAATCCGCTGTTCCAGGCTTTCCGCCTCGGACAAATCCATATGGGGACAATCCTGGAACATCGGCAATTCACTCATTAAAGTCCAGGCCGGGCGGGTCAGAATTCCCTGCCGGTTGGTTTCGGAAAGGATACGGTCGCGCAGGTCCGTATCCTTCCGGTCAAGAAGCAGGGCATTCAGCCAGTAATTGCTCTTCGCGCAGGACGGTTCGCGGAAAAAGGCAATCCCGGGGACATCCGCGAAAGCCTGCCGATATTTTTCGGCAAGAGCCCGTTTCTTTCGGATAAACCCATCCAGCTGCTCCAGCTGGGCGCATCCGAGCGCGGCGTTGATGTTCGGCATCCGGAAATTATACCCGACGCAGTCATGGAGAAAAGCCCACCTGTGCGGCTGCTTTGCGGTGGTGCTAATATGTTTTGCCAGTTCGGCAAGCTCTTCGTCATTCGTGAGGACGGCCCCGCCCCCGCCGGTGGTGACGATTTTATTGCCGTTGAAGCTGAGGGACGAAAGCTTTCCGGAATTTCCGGTGTGGACGCCCTTATAATAGCTGCCCAAAGACTCCGCGGCGTCTTCGATCAGTTCCAGCTGATATTTTTTACACACCTCCAGAAGTGGATCAAGGTCGGCGGGGTGGCCGAACGTGTGCACGGTGATCACGGCCCGGATCGGCCGCCCGGTAATCCGATTGCGGCAGCAGCCGTCCTTCTGGTCGGTTATTTTTGCAAGATAGGCGTCCAGCTTCGCGGGGTCGGCTCCCAGCGTATCCGGAGCGCTGTCTATAAAATGGGGGACGGCTCCGCAGTAGCACACCGCGTTTGCCGTGGCGACAAAGGTCAGTGCGGGGACAAGTACCTCGTCGTCCCGTCCGATTCCGGCCAGCCTGAGGCACAGATACAGAGCGGCCGTCCCGTTGACCACCGCCACAGCGCGCTTCACTCCCGTGAACTGAGCGAGCTGCTCCTCAAACCGGTCTACATAGCTTCCCGCGGACGACACAAAGCCCGAGTCGAGGCAGTCCCGCACATATTCCCATTCCCTGCCGCAAAAGCAGGGTTCGTGCAGCGGAACGGGCTTTTCCGCCCCGTTCAGCACTTTTTTCAGTGCGGAAAGAATATTGAAAATATCTTCGTTTTTTGCCGTACTCATAGATTATACCTATCGGTCTT
>ENA-OXEN01000292-OXEN01000292.1-human-gut-metagenome-genome-assembly--contig:-NODE-292-length-12169-cov-11.194898_pt1 | contig 12169 bp, 10 predicted proteins | sample MGYA00249358_ERZ652249 | MGnify/ENA primary metagenome ERZ652249 (study PRJEB26925, sample SAMN05826761) | human gut metagenome | biome: ENVO:2100002; feature: ENVO:00000062; material: ENVO:00002003... | reverse complement strand
GTACCGCACCGTGCCTCCGTCGCGCGCTTCGGCAGAACCCGCCTTGGCGAGCTTGATAGCCGGGGAAGCGGACGCCGTGACGTTCACCTCGTCGTCCACGGTGCGCAACTTCGTCGGCCTCGTGCGCGACGTTGCGCCGAACCCGGTCGAGGTGCTCGAGCGCCTCGACTTCTATTCCATCGGGCCCATCACCACCACCACCGCTCGCGACGAGTCGCTGCGCATCGCGGCCCAGGCCGAAGCGTACACGATCGACGGCCTGGTCGAGGCCATCGTCAAGCACCGCGCCTCGTGCGTCAACGAAACGTGAAGGAGCGTATATGATCGGAATATCCAAGCTGTACTGCGGGGCGGTCGAGCCTGCCGACGTGCTGCGCTACAACCGCGAGTCGGGCAAGCTCCCCAGCGAGCTGCTGCAGTTCTCGCGCGACAAGAAACCCGTCGTGGTGTGGAACTGCACGCAGACGTGCAACCTGCGCTGCGTGCACTGCTACGCGGGATCCGAGTGCAAGAGCTACGAGGGCGAGATGTCTTCCGGCGAGGCGAAGGCCATGATCGACGACCTGTCCGCGTTCGGCGCGCCCGTGCTGCTGTTCTCGGGAGGGGAGCCGTGCATGCGCGAGGACGTGGTCGAGCTCATGCAGCACGCGAAAGATCGCGGCATGCGCGTGGTCCTGTCGACGAACGGCACGCTCATCACGCCTGAGCTGGCGGCGCGCTTCGCCGACGTGGGGCTTTCGTACGTGGGCGTGTCGCTCGATGGCGCGCGCGAGACGCACGACGAGTTCCGCGGCCTGCCCGGCAGCTTCGACCGCGCCATCGAGGGCATGCGCAACGCGAAGGCGGCGGGCATCAAGGTGGGCCTGCGCATGACCGTCAACAAGCGCAACTGGCGCGAGATAGGCGACGTGTTCGACATCATGGAGGCGGAAGGCGTGAAGCGCGCCTGCTTCTACCACCTCGTGTACACGGGGCGGGGGAGCGCGCTCATGGATGAGGACCTCGACCATGCCGAGACGCGTGCGGCTGTGCGCCTCATCATGGACCGGACGCGCGACTGGTTCGACCGGGGCGGGTCGCCCGAGATCCTCACGGTGGACAACCACGCCGACGGGCCCTTCGTCTACCTGGAGCTTCTGCGCGAGAACCCGGCACGCGCCGAAGAGGTGCTGCAGCTGCTCCAATGGAACCGCGGCAACTCCACGGGCGCGGGCATCGGGTGCGTGAGCTGGGACGGGGAGGTGTACGCCGACCAGTTCTGGCGCCATTTCCCGCTGGGCAACGTGCGCGAGCGGACGTTCTCGGAGATATGGGGCGACACGAGCCGCGCCACCGAGCAAAGCGAGCTCATGTTCCGCCTGAAGGACAAGCGGCCCTTCGTGAAGGGGCGCTGCCAGCAGTGTCGCTGGCTCGACATCTGCAACGGCAACTTCCGCGTGCGCAGCGAGGCCGCCACGGGCGATCTGTGGGGCCCCGACCCGGCATGCTACCTGACCGACGAGGAGATCGGCGTCGCGTAAGCGCGCCGGAGAGGAGCGACGACCATGGGATTTCCCGCTTACCGTCCGCGCCGCATGCGTGCGAACCCCGCGGTGCGCGCGTTCGTGCGCGAGACGCGCGTGGAACCGGGCGATCTGGTATACCCGGTGTTCGTGAAGCCGGGGGCCGGCGTGCGCGACGAGGTGGCGTCCATGCCGGGCGTGTTCCGGCTTTCGATCGACCAGCTGGCGGCCGAGGTGGACGAGCTTCGAAGCTGCCGCGTGAACTCGCTCATGCTGTTCGGCCTTCCTGCGCGCAAGGACGAGCGGGGCAGCGAAGCTTACGACGACCGCGGCGTGGTGCAGCAGGCCGTGCGCGCCATCAAGGAGCACGCGCCCGACTTCCACGTGATCACCGACGTGTGCTTGTGCGAGTACACGAGCCACGGCCATTGCGGCGTGCTCGACGAGCGCGGGGGCGTGGACAACGACGAGACGCTCGGGCTCCTGGCGGCCGAGGCGGTGAGCCATGCGCGCGCCGGAGCCGACATGGTGGCCCCGTCCGACATGATGGACGGGCGCGTGGGCGCGCTGCGCTCGGCGTTCGACGAGGCGGGCTTTTCGCACGTGCCCATCATGGCGTATGCGGCGAAGTACGCGTCGGGCTACTACGGGCCGTTCCGCGATGCGGCCGATTCGGCGCCGGCGTTCGGCGACCGCTCGGCGTACCAGATGGATCCCGCGAACAGCGACGAGGCGCTGCGCGAGGTGCGCCTCGACATCGAGGAGGGGGCCGACCTCGTCATCGTGAAGCCGGCGCTATCCTATCTGGACGTGGTGCGGCGCGTGAAGGACGCCTTCGCGTTTCCCACCGTGGCCTACAACGTGTCGGGCGAGTACGCCATGGTGAAGGCCGCCGCCGCGCAAGGGTGGATCGACGAGCGCCGCGTGGTGCTGGAGACGCTGCTTTCCATGAAGCGCGCCGGCGCCGACGCAATCATCACCTACCATGCGAAGGACGCTGCGCGCTGGATCATCGGAGGCCGTCATGGCCGCTGAGGCGCGCGGCACGCTGGGCGTCGACCTCGATTCGCCCGTCGCCCGCCGCGTGCTCACGCGCGTGCAGCAGGAGCTTCCCGTGCGCGAGCGCCCCTACGCGGCGCTGGGGGATGCGTGCGGCACGTCGGAGGAGCAGGCGTTCGTCGCGGTGGAGGCTGCGCGCACGGCCGACATCGTCCGACGCATCGGCGCCAGCTTCGAATCGTCGCGCATCGGCTACGCATCCACGCTCGTCGCGCTTGCTGTGGAACCCGGCGACCTCGACCGGGTGGCCGCGCTCGTGGGCGCGCATCCGGGCATCACGCACAACTACGAGCGCGACGACCGCTACAACCTGTGGTTCACGCTCATCGCGCGGGGCGCGGAGGCGCGCGACGCGGAGCTTGCGCGCATCGTGGCGCAGACGGGATGCGACGACGTGCTGGCGCTGCCGGCCATCCGCCTGTTCAAGATAAAGGTCGCCTTCGACGTGCGCGAAGGAGCTGGAACCGACGAGGCGTCCGCCGCTGCTCCTTCGTCGCTTCGCGCTCCCCTCGAGCCGGCGCGCGTCGTCGCAGAGCCGCTCGACGATGCCGATCGGGCGCTCGTGCGCGCGCTGCAAGGCGATCTGGGCGGCACGCTGCGCCCCTTCGCGCGCGCGGCCGAGGTCGCTTCCTCGTATGCGGGCACTGCGTTGAACGAGCGATGGGCCTCCGATCGCACGCGCGCGTTGCTGGAAGCCGGGGCCGTCCGGCGCTTCGGCGCGATGGTCCGGCACCGCCGCATGGGGTTCTCGAGCAACGCCATGGGGGTGTGGAACGTGCCGGACGAGCAAGTGCTGGCCGCGGGCACCGTTTTGGCGGCCCCGGCCGAGGTGAGCCATTGCTATGAGCGGCCGCGTTCGCAGACGTGGCCCTACAACTTGTACACGATGATCCACGGCCGCGACCGCGACGCCTGCGAGCGGACGGCCGCCCGGCTCCACGACGACTTGTCGAGGGCCGGCATCGACGTGCTGCCCGCGCGCCTGCTGCTGTCCACTCGGGAGTTCAAGAAGACGTCCATGCGCTACTTCGAGGAGGAACGATGACGAAGACCATCATGCGGCGCGAGCGTTCGGCCGCGCTGTTCGCCGAGGCGCGGCTGCGCATCCCCGGCGGGGTGAACTCGCCGGTGCGCGCGTGCGCGAACGTCGGGTGCGACCCGGTGTTCTACGAGCGCGCCGAGGGCAGCCGCGTCGTCGACGTGGACGGCAACGAGTACGTCGACTTCATCGGCTCATGGGGGCCGATGATCCTCGGGCATCGCCCGCCCGCGGTTCTCGAGGCGGTGCGCGCCCAGATGGAGCGCGGGCTGTCGTTCGGCGCGCCCTGCGAAGCCGAGGTGCGCCTGGCCGAGCGCATATGCGCGCTCGTGCCGTGCGCCGAGATGGCGCGCATGGTGTCGTCGGGCACCGAGGCCACGATGAGCGCGGTGCGTCTTGCGCGCGGTTTCACGGGACGCTCGCTCGTCGTCAAGTTCGACGGGTGCTACCATGGCCACTCCGACGCGCTTCTGGCGAACGCGGGCAGCGGTGTGGCCACGCTCGGCATCCCGGGTACGCCGGGGGTGACCGAGGGGGCCGCGCGCGACACGCTCGTCGCGCCCTACAACGACCTCGAAGCTCTCGAGCGCATCCTCTCCGCGCACGAGGGCCGCGTGGCCGCCGTCATCGTGGAGCCCGTCGCGGGCAACATGGGCGTCGTGCCGCCCGCCCCCGGCTTCTTGGAGGGGTTGCGCGCGCAGTGCGACCAGGCGGGCGCGCTCCTTATCTTCGACGAGGTCATCAGCGGGTTCCGCGCGGCGCTCGGCGGCGCGCAGGAGCGTTACGGCGCGATGCCCGATGTGTGCACGCTCGGCAAGATCGTCGGCGGCGGTTTTCCCGTGGGCTGCTTGGCCGGGCGCGCGGAGGTGATGAGCGCGCTCGCTCCGCTGGGGCCGGTGTACCAGGCGGGCACGCTTTCGGGCAACCCCGTGGCCATGGAGGCTGGCCTTGCCACGCTTTCCCAGCTCGAATGGCCGGGCGTGTACGAGCGGCTCGAAGCCGGGGGCGCGCGGCTTCAGGCGGGCCTCGAGCGCGCGGTCGCGAACGCGCAGGCGCCGTGCACGGTGAACCGCGCAGGGTCGCTGGCCACGCTGTTCTTCTCGCCGGATCCCGTGCGCGACTACGCGGGGGCGAAGGCGTGCGATACCGAGGCGTTCGCCCGCTATTTCGCCGGCATGCTCGAGCGGGGATTCCTTATCGCGCCGAGCCAGTTCGAAGGGCTGTTCCTCTCGCTCGCCCACACCGACGACGAGATCGACGCGTTCGTCTGCGCGGCCGGTGACGTGCTGTCCGAACTGTACGGGACGCCCGGCTCCTGACCATCCCGGAAGGTCGCCCGCCGCGTGCGGATCCGGCCTTTTTCGCGATACGCCCCCATCGTCTAGCGGCCAAGGACGCCGGCTCTTCAAGCCGGAAACGGAGATTCGAATCCTCCTGGGGGCACCAGCCTCGCACCGTCCCGGGCAACGCGCCCGGGGCTTTCGCATGCGCACTTCGCCGCGTACCGCCGTTGCCGTGGAAAAACCGTCGTCTACGCGTCGTCCGCGCCGCTTATGCGCACGGAAGGCTATACTGGTCGCGTACCTTTTCATACCGGGGAGCTTGCAGCCGCATCGCGGCCGGACAGGCTGAGAGGAAGCGCCGATTCACGCTTCGACCCGAGGAACCTGACATGGGTAATGCCAACGAAGGGAGTTCTATGACGCAGATCGACGCGGCACGCGCCGGCACCATCACCCGCGAAATGGCCATCGTGGCCGAGAAGGAGGGGCGCGACCCCGAGTTCATCCGCGAGGGGGTTGCGGCCGGGCGCATCGCCATCCCCGCCAACATCCACCATACCAGCTTGTCGCCCGAAGGCGTGGGCGGCGGCCTGCGCACGAAGGTGAACGTGAACCTGGGCATTTCGGGCGACGTCGCCGACGAGGCCGAGGAATGGAAGAAGGTGGACGTGGCGCTGGAGCTGGGCGCCGAGGCCATCATGGACTTGTCGAACACCGGCAAGACGCACGCGTTCCGCAGCGCGCTCATCGAGAAGTCGCCGGCCATGATCGGCACCGTGCCCATGTACGACGCCATCGGCTATCTGGAGAAGCCGCTGATCACCATCACGGTGGAGGACTTCCTCGACGTGGTCCGCGCGCATGCAGAGGACGGCGTGGACTTCGTCACCATCCACGCGGGCATGAATCGGCGCACCATCGAGTCGTTTCGCGAGACGGGCCGCCTCACGAACATCGTGAGCCGCGGCGGGTCGCTCATCTTCGCGTGGATGGAGGCCACCGGCAACGAGAACCCCTTCTACGAGTTCTACGACGAGGTGCTGGCCATCCTGCACGAGCACGACGTGACCATCAGCCTGGGCGATGCCATGCGGCCCGGCTCCACGTACGACGCCACCGACGCGGGGCAGATCGCCGAGCTCATCGAGATCGGCAAGCTCACGAAGCGCGCATGGGACGCGGGCGTGCAGGTGATGGTGGAAGGCCCCGGGCATATGGCGCTCGATGAGATCGCCGCCAACATGAAGCTGGAAAAGCGGCTGTGCCACGACGCGCCCTTCTACGTGCTGGGGCCGCTGGTCACCGACATCGCGCCGGGCTACGACCATATCACGGCCGCCATCGGGGGCGCGGTTGCCGCGGCTTCGGGCGCCGACTTCCTCTGCTACGTCACGCCGGCCGAGCATCTGCGCCTGCCCGACGCCGCCGACGTGCGCGAGGGCCTCGTGGCCACGAAGATCGCCGCGCATGCGGCCGACATCGCGCGCGGGGTGCCCGGAGCGCGCGACCGCGACAACCGCATGAGCGACGCTCGGCGCCGCGTGGACTGGGAGGGCATGTTCGCCGAGGCGCTCGATCCGGTCAAGGCGCGCCGCTACTTCGAGAGCGCTCCGCCCTCGACCGACGGCACCTGCACCATGTGCGGCGAGATGTGCGCCATGCGAACCGTGAACACCATCATGGACGGCCTGACGGTCGATCTCGGGAAGGAGTAGCCTATGGAACCGTTCGCTTTGAAGAGGGCTTTGGACAACGTGCGGGCGACGACGCCGCTCGTGCATAACATCACAAACTACGTGACGGTGAACGACTGCGCGAACGCGCTGCTGGCCATCGGCGCAAGCCCCATCATGAGCGACGAGCCCGCCGACGTGGTCGACATCACGTCCATCTGCGGCGGCCTCACGCTGAACATCGGCACGCTCAACGAGCGCTCCATCCGGGGCATGTTCGCGGCCGGCGAGCGTGCGAGCGAGCTGGGCCATCCCATCGTGTTCGACCCGGTGGGCGCCGGGGCGTCGGCTCTGCGCACGCGCACGGCTTCCGACCTGCTGGACAAGCTGGCCGTGTCCGTCGTGCGCGGAAACATGTCGGAGGCGAAGGCGCTCGCAGGCGGCGCGGCGGCCACGCGCGGCGTGGACGTGTGCCCCGGCGATGCGGTCACTGAGGACAACCTGGCGGCCGGCGCGGCGTTCGCGCGCGACTTCGCCGCGAAGACGGGCGCCGTCGTAGCCGTCACGGGCGCCATCGACATCGTGGCCGACGCCGAGCGCGCCTACGCCGTTCGCAACGGCAGTCCCCTCATGGGCCGCATCACGGGCGCGGGCTGCATGCTGTCGTGCGTGTGCGCGGCGTTCGCGACGGCGAACCCCGATGCGCTGCTCGACGCCACGGTGGCCGCCGTCGCCGGCATGGGGCTGGCAGGCCAGATCGCCCAAGGCCGCATGAGCGGCTACGACGGCAACGGGTCGTTCCGCACGTACCTGCTGGACGCCCTGTACAACCTCGACGGCGATGCCCTGGAAGCGGGCGCGCGGGTCGAAGAGCTAGCATAAGGAGGAGCGCATGTACCCACGGGAGAATCTGCGCCGGGCGATGGCGCTGTACGCGGTCACCGATCGCGCGTGGCTGGGCGAGCGCACGCTTTCCGCGTGCGTCGAAGAGGCGCTTGCGGGCGGTGCGACGTTCGTGCAGCTGCGCGAGAAGGACGCTCCCCAGGCCGAGGTGGTGCTGCGCGCCCGGGCGCTCGCGCCGCTCTGCCGCGAGGCGGGCGTGCCGTTCGTGGTGAACGACGACGTGGAGGCGGCTCGCATCGCGGGCGCCGACGGCGTGCACGTGGGGCAGGACGACGCCGCATGCGTCGAGGCGCGCGAGAAGCTGGGGCCCGATGCCATCGTGGGCGTGTCGGTGCAGACGGTGGAGCAGGCGTTGGTCGCCCAGGCCGACGGCGCCGACTACTTGGGCGTAGGAGCCGTGTTCGGCACGCCCACGAAGCCCGATGCCGCCGACGTGGGGACGGACGGCCTTGCCGCCATCTGCGCCGCCGTCGATATTCCCGTGGTGGCCATCGGCGGCCTGAACGAGCGTACGATCCCCGAGCTCGCGGGGACGGGAGCCGACGGCGCGGCGGTGGTGTCGGCCATCTTCGCGGCTGAGGATATCGAGGAAGAGACGCGTCGTTTGCGGGCGGCGGTGCAAGCAGCGCTCGGCGCATAGCCGACGCTCGCCGATAGAAAGGAAAGCGGTATGGAAGCAGTGCTCAGCATCGCGGGTTCGGATTCCAGCGGCGGCGCGGGAATCCAGGCCGATATCAAGACCATCGCCGCGCACCGCCTGTTCGCCGAGACGGCGATCACGGCGCTCACCGCGCAGAACACGCTGGGCGTGACGGGCGTGCTCGACGTCGATCCGGCGTTCGTCGCGAAGCAGATCGACGCCGTGTTCGAGGATATCCGGCCTGCCGCCGTGAAGGTGGGCATGGTGTCGTCGGCCGCCATCATAGAAGCCGTCGCCGACGCGCTCGAGCGCCACGCAGCCGCCAATATCGTGGTAGATCCCGTCATGGTGGCCACGAGCGGCGCCCGCCTCATCGGCGACGATGCGATCGAAGCTTTGAAGGCGCGCCTATTGCCGCTTGCGGACGTGGTCACGCCGAACATGCCGGAGGCTGCGGTGCTGGCCGGGTTCGAGGTTGTAGACGAGGCGTCGATGGAACGCGCCGCGCTGCGCCTTGCCGAGGCGGGGACGGGCGCTGCCCTTGTGAAGGGCGGTCATCGCCATGATCGCGCCGACGACGTGCTGGTCACGGCGGAGGGCGATGTCGTGTGGCTGCGCGCGCCGCGCGTCGACACCGAGAACGCCCACGGCACGGGCTGCACGCTCTCGTCCGCCATCGCCTGCGGGCTTGCCAAGGGTCTTCCGATGGAAGAAGCGGTGCGCGCCGCAAAGGACTACGTTCGCGGCGCCCTCGCCGCCGGCCTCAACCTGGGAAAGGGAAGCGGCCCCCTCGACCACATGTGGGAGTATTAGGTTCCGGCGGCCTTCCGGCCGCCGGAACATGCCGATGCTGCGGCCGCCCATGGCACCCGATCTCGCGGCGATGCCGAGGGCTCGCGTACCGAGGTACGCTTCACCCTCGCCATCCCCACGATCTCGGGCACCATGGCCGCCCTCGCTGACTTACTACGCCGACCTGCGCGCCCGTTTCGCGCTTAGCGCGAAGCTCCGATCCGTCACCGCTCGAACACGCACGTCCCGCCCATGAAGGTGGCCAGCACCTTCGTCTTCTGGATGTCGTCGGCGTCGCAGGCCAGCAGATTGCGGTCGAGCACGGCGATGTCGGCCAGCTTGCCCGCTTCCAGCGTGCCCAGCTCGCTGCTACGTCCTGCCGACGCAGCACTGCCCTGCGTGTAGGCGCGCAGAGCTTCGGCCATGCCGATGCGCTCGTCGGGCAGCCATCCGCCTGTCGGCTCGTGGGTGCCTGGATCCTGTCGCGTCACGGCGCTGTACAGCACGTCCATCGAGTTCACACCTACCACGGGCGAGTCCGTGCCGAACGCCAGCACCGTGTTGTCGTCCAGCAGCGTGCGGAAGGGCCACATGTACGGAACGCGTTCGGGCCCCAGGTCGCGCTCGGGGCCGCCGGGATCCAGCGTCATGTGAGGAGGCTGCACGGCGGCCACCACCTGCAGATCGGCCAGTCGCTTCATATCCCCGGGCAGGAAGTTCTCCAGGTGCTCCAGGCAGTTTCGCTGCCCCTCCGGCAGCGGTCCGAATTTCGCGCGCGCCTCTTCGAAGATGTCGAGCGCCGCATGGATGGCCGCATCGCCGATGGCGTGGATACGCACGGGGAAGCCTTGTTCGGCTGCGGCAAGCACGTAGCGTCGCATGATCTCGGGATCTACCGTGGGTCGGCCGCAATCGCCTTCGACGTGCGCGTTCGCGTACGGTTCGGTCACCCAGGCGGTATGCTGGCTCGACACGCCGTCGAAGAACTGCTTGAAACCGGGTGCCTGCAGGCACGGACCCGTGTAGCGCGCACGCATGTCCTCGAAGCGGCTCATGTCGTCGAGCAAGGTGGGGAAGAGGTGCACGCGCGCGGTCAGCTCGCCGCGCTCCAGCAGGGATGCGTGCACGTCGTCCCGGATGAAGTCGAGCCCCGGATGGGCCATGAGCGACATGTCGCATACGCTGGTCACGCCGTTCTCGGCCAGCCGCGCGAAGAAGCCGCGGTAAGCGTCGGCCACCTCCTCGTCGGTGAACGACCCCATGATCTGCGGCATCAACTCCATGGCGGCCGCCTCGCGCACGATGCCGGTCAGCTCGCCTGTCTCGTCGCGGTCGTAGGAGCCGCCTGCCGGCGGCACGCTGTCGCGCGTGAGCCCCAGCTCGTCGAGCGCGGCCGAGTTCAGCCACAGCGTGTGCGCGTCTCCCGAGTACAGCGCCACGGGACGCGTGGGGAACGCTTCGTCCAGCGAGCGCTTCGACGGCAGCACTGGCGGGTTCCAGCGGTATTCGCGCCATCCTTGTGCCAGAAGCCAGCCGTTCGGCCGGTCTTTCGCGAACGCTTGCATGCGCGCCACGCAGTCGGTCTCGCTTTCGCCCAGGAACATGGTCGCCAAGGGCGAGGAATACACGGCCGAATGGAAGAAGTGCAGGTGCGAGTCGTGAAATCCCGGAACCACGAGCGCGTCTCCGAAGTCGTGCACCTCGGGCGCGCCCCCGCCTGCGTTCGCCTCGAGCGCGAAGGCGCGCACGTCCTCGCGCGATCCGACGGCGACGATACGATCGCCCGCGACGGCGATGGCCGCAGGTCGGGCGACGTCGCCGACTCCTGTGAACACGTTTCGGCTCTCGATGATCAGATCGATGCGCATGTGATGCTCCCTTCTATCGCGGCTGCGGCGCTACGGCAGCTCGAAACGGTACTCGTCGCCGCAGATGGTTTGCTTGATCTTGCCTTCGCACACGAGGTGCACGAGGTGGGCCATCGTCTCGCCCATCGAGAAGAACTTCTGGTCGAGCGGCCATTCGTTCCAATTCTCGTAGCGCCACTTGGCATGCGACGATATCGATACGATGTCGTCGTGGCCGGCGGCCACGAGGTCGTACAGTTCCTGGAGGCGCTCCCCATGATGCGCTATCAGGAACATGACGCGTTCGCGCAGTCCGGTGTAGGGCGTTCCGTGAGCCGGAAGCACCAGATCGACGTCGTACGAGTACATCTTCCCCAAGCTCTCCAAGAACTCCTCGAGGGCGTTGTACGCGGGGAACCACGACGAAACCGACGGCGTTATGCGCTCCAGCACGTGGTCGCCGATGATCATGAGCTTGCGGTCGGGCTCGTACAGGCAGATATGCCACGGATCGTGTCCTGGCGTTTCGATCACCTCGAACGAGAAACTTCCGGCGCGCAGCACATCGCCTTCGTGCAGGTAGATGAGATCGGGCTTGCACGTCAGCGGCAGCAGCTCGGCCGATATGTGCAGGCGATGCTTGCCCTTGCGGAACACGAGCCCGCTTTGCTGCGGCGTCGCCGCCTTGCGAAGCAGGGGGCCGAACACGTTCGCTTGCATCTGCATGAGATTCTCCACCTCTTTGAACGAGTGGAGGTTCGCATACACGCGCATACCGTCGCGGTAGATCCGATCGAGATTGCCCGTATGGTCGGGATGGGAATGCGTCAGGACGATCTCGACGGTGTCCCAGGTTCGCCCGAGGGATTCCAACGCCTTGTCAAGCGCCTTCTCGCATGCCGGGTGGTTGAAGCCAACGTCGATGATCGTAGTCGTCTCGTCTCCAAGGACGATGTAGGAGTTCAGCGCCTGCAGGGGGTTATGGGGAAGCGGCACGCGTACGCGGTAGAGCCCGGGACAGATCAGCAGGGGCTCGCCGAACGGCAGTTCCGCAGGGGCGCCAGCTGGCGGGGTCTCGGGTGCGCGGTTCTGTTCTTGCTCCATGAGGTTTCCTTTTCTCTTCGTTCGCCGCCATTGTACGACAGCATGCGCGGCCGGCGGTAGAAGGCTTTAGGCGAGAAGGGCGTAAGGCACCGTAATTCCGCAAGATGGCACATTTTGGCACACGAAAGAGGGTTATAGGCAAGAAAGTGTGTCCGTTTTAGGGGTGTAAGGGCAGGTCAAACCCTCGATAAACCATCGTTTAAATTTCGGAGGCAGGTTTAAGTGCCTGGCAAGAATGTGTGTCCGCTTTCGACTTGACACCGCAGGTCAGAGGCCGTAAACCGCCCTCTTAAATTCCGTGGTTCAATCACGGGATGAAGAAGATAC